>Ga0214919_10011957_pt1 | contig 10749 bp, 13 predicted proteins | sample LL1503_MetaG_FD_177994 | JGI IMG/M metagenome (GOLD analysis project Ga0214919, IMG submission 177994) | Freshwater microbial communities from Lake Lanier, Atlanta, Georgia, United States - LL-1503 | ecosystem: Environmental > Aquatic > Freshwater > Lake | place: USA: Georgia | collected... | reverse complement strand
TTATACTTTTGTTTATACTTTTGTTTATACTTTTGTTTATATCCTTCTATAAAAAAGACTATATGAGTTAATAGAACATATTTCTTTTGGTGAAACTTCTTTTACAGTAGTATCGTTATAATGATACCATTTTTTATTTGCATTTTTAATAAAACTTGTATAGTGCCCGCCTTGAATGCCCCCAAAATGATTGATTACACCATACAATTCATACGTATGTCTTTTGCGAGACAATACATAATTTGTTAAATCTAAAAATAAGTCATACTGAATCATACTTTGATTTTTTTTTAATGTATTTGTCATTTTAAAACGTTGAAAGGTTATAATTAAAATGTTAGGAAATCCACAAATCAATGTTTTTTTAAGAGTATCTTCGCCTAATATTTCGTCATTTAAATATAACTCAAGGCAATTAAACAAAGTTACACCCTTTGTTTCTGGTATTGGAAGATGGAGTATAGAAAAAATTTCTGGGATTATACTTTGTTTTTTTCCGATTGTAAGAATCGTTGTTTTTATTCCATAAAATATACTATTTATTTTAGAATAATCATCTCGATTCATCAACGACACAATATGATTTTTACATACTGTGTGAATGTCATTAGATTCAACGATATCTATTTTAGTATGAAATTTTGGGAAACAAGAATGCATATTTTCAAAAATAAATAATAAAAATTCCGATGCATCATTTTGTTGAAAATCAGAAAACATTGCATTCTTTTTTTGTGAAGTTTCGTGCAAAATACTTATAAATCGTTTAGGAGATACAACACAATGTTTACTCCATAGAACTTGTTTAAGATCAAACAGTTCTTTTATTAATAAAGATTCTATCGTATCGTCAACTTTTATATTATTTTCATAATATTCACATAATTCATAACTATGAAACAAAATTTGAATACACGAATTTATAAAACAAGTGTTTCCTAGATTAGATAATCCAGACAATCCCGCATTTTGATATTTTGTTAAATTCATTGTTTAAATATGTATTTAAACATTTATATTTATATTTATAAATGTTTGAAGAGGAATTAGAACGTTTATATGAACAACGCCAAATAACAAATACACACATAACTTCATTATTATCTTTGGTCGATAAATTGCAAAATGAAAGCGCGGAATTGACAAGAAGAATTAACGGTTTACATACGAATCGTAGAACAATATATAGAAATACTAGTGAAAATATTCAACGTAATTTATATGAAAGGAACCCAAGAAATGATGGAAATATAAGGAATGAACGGAACCCAAGAAATGATGGAAATATAAGGAATGAACGGAATGAAAGGAATGAAAGATTGGATGAAAACCCAGAAATGGATGTTCCAGAAAATCCAGATTCAGACCTTATTTTTTATTTTTATCTACCTAGACGAGAAGAAACAAGAGAATTAAGTCCAGAAATAATATTACGCGAAACAAAAAATACAATATTTTCTGAAATCGAAACTCCCAATAATTTAACATGTCCTATTAGTTTAGAGGCATTTCGTCCAACACAAGAAGTTACTATAATCAACCACTGTGGTCATATTTTTAACAAAGAACATTTAGCACGATGGTTTGAAACAAAAACAACTTGTCCTAATTGTAGATATAATCTCAACCAACCAGAAACACCTACTTTGAATCGATTTGCAAATATGGCGTCGAGAATGTTGGGAAACGCATTGTCAAGTAGTGTAAATGATATGTTAAATGATTTACAAATCTAAATATAAAAATAATACAACAATAAAATAACAATGATTTCATCGTGTGTAAATGATTTTGAACCATGGTCTCTAAACGAACAAGTGGATTTAAAAATAGATTACACAAACAGATTATCTATTGATGAACTTTCGCAAAAATACAAACGCCATTCAAATGTTATTCTTTTAGAGTTAATAAGACAAGGACTAGTGGATGAAGAAAGTCCACTGAATACTTCAAAAAGACATATACGGTTTGATTATGATCAATATATAGATCTTTCCGATAGCGAAGACATGTATGATCCATATGATTTAGAAAATCATTTTGAATTGATAGAATCCTTCTTGTCAAGTATTAAGAGAGGAGTTTCATGGCTATTTTCCTTTTTAAAGTAAAAATTGAAAAAAATATAAAGGGTTTAATTCTAAAAAAATGTTTGGAACTAACGGTCATCATTACACAAGAGATCTAGAGGATTTACGCGACAAACGAGTAAAAATGGAACATATTGAAGATTCTACAAACATACGTTCGCCAAATGGCAAACGTATGTTTAAATATGGAGTAATGTGGGGAACATCTTATGATAAACTGCGCACATGTAGAAAATGCGATGAATTGAAACCAAAAAAAGAGTTTTATGATTATTCAGTTATGGAACGCGACAGACACAATAATAGTTTAAATATATGTTGTAGAGATTGTCAAGTGGTGAAATATGTATGTGGATATAAACAAGATGGGTTTATAGTAGACAATGTCGAGGAGAATGACGAAGAATTCGAGGTTGAACGCATATGCGGACATCGTATAAGAAATGGTAAACACGAATTTTTGGTTCGTTGGTTAAATTACGGCGATGAACATGACACATGGGAACCGTATAGTGGATTAAAACATCTTAGGGTCGTGAAAAAATATATTAAAGTTTTCGTTTCATCAAAAAAATGAATTATAATGGCAATTCTTTCAATCCTATTCATATATTAATGGTAAACGAGAAATTACCCATTTTAAAATATTTCACCAATACTCATCAGAATCTGGTAAGATTTCACCAGTTATAAAATTGTTATTATAATCTTTGTATTTTTCATCAAGAATAACAAGTGTTATTGTTCCATCATCGTTAACTTTATCTATATAAATATTTTTTATACTATTATAATGCGCATTAATATAAGATCTTCTTGGTCCATTTCTCTCGTATTTAAAATACCATTTCTTAATTTGGGGGGAATCTTTCCATGTAGTTATAATATTACTCAAACTTTTAATAGTATTTTCGGAAATAAGATTAGCGCGCTCTTTGCATTTTTCATCAATAAATGGTAAAAGTTTGGGGTCGAGTATTTTGCTTGCTTCAGTTTTTTCAAACTTATCCGGATCACGAGGCGTAATTTCTCCATATATTATTTTGTAATCATCTGGATATCTGCGTAAATCATGATCGATCTGAATATATACATCCTTAATTCCATCAGCGCCTAGAAACGTAATATTTTTTATTTTATCAAGTTTTTTACTTTTTTTTTCATTGTTGTCAAGAGTATAATTAAACAAAAACGGGGAGTCTTTGTTACCACTCCATGTAGTTTGAATCTTATTCAACCATGCAACGGTTTCGCGATTAAGTCTTTTTGCTTCATTCTTTGTTGCCTTGTTTGAAGTAGTATTCATTAAGAAATTGCTAGGTATAATGCCATTTAATGCCTCTTTTGGCGAGTTATTATTTTGTAACTCTCCTACTATTTCCGTCACAAGTTCGGGGTTATTCATTGAGAAAGCATCCGAATGTGCGAGAGTTATAATGCCATTTAATGTCTCTTTAGGCGAGTTACTAATTTCTAACTCTTCTACTATTTTCGGCACAAGTTTGGGGTTAGTACTTATGACTTGTTTAAGTTCATCTTCTTTTTTTTTTGTTAACCCTATCCTAAAGGTTCTTTTTAACCATTCAATAAAATCATTTAACCACTTCCAACCACCATATTGTTTTTTTAAAGATTTCATCTTCAAGTTTTTTTTTAAAGATTTCATCTTCAAGTTTTTTTTTAAAGATTTCATAATATTTATAATATTATTTTTAATTTAAATAAAATATTTAATTAATATTGCAGTTCATATAAATTCTTCTTTTATTCATATCTATTTAAAATATCCTTTCAAAGACTTCATTCCGTCTTTTGCATTGTTTGTAACACGCAAATAATCATCAAACAACAAGGCCTTCACCTCCTTGTTTTTTAATGCTTCCAATTTTTTATAATACGTTTCATCGTCGTGGCTTTTTCGTAAAACCGAACATTCTTTTCGAAACTGGCGTATTTTCAAAATCTTCTTTTCTTCATTCCAAATATCTTCCAAAACTAGCGCAAATAATTGTTGTACTGGTTTCATAATTTGATTGGTAATGTAAAAAGAGTAGTCAATCTGTAGATTATTTGCTCGAATAAAAGTAGGTGTTTCAATTTTTTCGCCTTGCAGTGCTTTCTTATTTGGATGATGAACATAGACAAAGGGGATTCGATCACCTACGCTTGGTTTATTGCCCGGATCTCTCGAAGCAATCCTATCCGCCAATACTTTATGGGCAATTTGTTGGGGATTCTTGTAATAAGAGTTGAGCGATTTTGTGATGATGAGCTTTTCAATCGAACAATTTTTATCCACAATATTTTTCAACGAACTTCGTAAGAACCGAATCGCCATGCTTATACTTTGTTCTTTCATCAAAATGTCAATAATACCACCATAAATGTCTTTTACAATGGGCGCATTGTCGCGACGTTTCAATACAATACCCATCTCCTTGCGCTTTCCTTTGTTTACATCATGTTCGTATAAAATTCCAACATACCTCTTTTTTGACAACAAACAAAAGGGCATGAATGTTTTTTCATATTCTAAATCGTGAGGAGCTTTTAAGAATTTTGAGGCGAGAGAGCCAGCCTCTTGTGCTAGTTCAATGGTTATTGCGAGAGCACGTTTTCCGCGTATTTTTTCACCATCCATCGTGGTAAGATTAAAGGTGAAAAAGACCGAATCTGTGTCTCCGTAAATGTATTCGGCGTTTGTTCGCACAACCCCTTCAGATGTTTCGCAAATCTTGTTTGAATAAACTCCTTCGATTAATGTTTTGGCATATGTCAAGAGAAGTCTACCAGTGGCCGTCGTTGCGGCGGCAATGTCTTGTTCATAAAACGCGCTCGTTTTTGCACCACATTGACCATACAATGAATTTGCAGTTACTTTGTAGGCTAGTTGACGTTTTTCCAAGACATTTTTCATAAAGTCGTCCGTTTGTTGTGGGATCAATTTACGTGTCGTTTTGCGAGCAAGCAAAAGCTCCTCTAGGATGGAAGGCATGATGGCCCTCCCTTCTGGAAATTGAGCAAATCTGCAAACTTTGTATCCAGATTTTACCTTTTCTGCTGCGGAGCTAGGTGTTTTGCGTACATAAACATATGTGTCATATGTGATGTCAACATATTTATAACCAGATAAATTGTCGTATTTGAACACACCCCCTTCTTTTTCGCCTTCTTCACCGATTAATACACCATTCAAATTATAAATCTTGGCCCATACTTTACTATCGTGCGACAATTCTTCACTGATCATAGACGATGGATACAAAGATGCATAGTCGACACATGCGACTGGATTATCCAAATAAAGAGAGCATTTGGGTTCCAGAACAATCGCTCCTTCATAACCATCATTCATGCTTCCTTTTTCAACCACGGGCATCAATGTATTTTTTTCTCGGCATTTTTTGGCTACATAACTTAACAATTTGATCCCTTGGCCTCTCATAATAATAAAGTTGATTGGAATACTGCATATTTTTGCCATCTCAATAAATCCAGTGAGTAGGTCTACTTTGTTAAATAATTGTTGTACCAAGTTGCAATCTTGAATACAGTATTTCGCAATAATGCCGCGAGTAGAACTGTTCGAGTCTGGACCATTTGTCATTCTGAAGATATCTTGAGGAGTTACGTCGTCTTTTGCCAAACACCATCGAATTTTCTTACGCATATCAAACGTTAAACATCCTTCTACATCTAACCATTTTTCTGTCTTGTCTAAGTCCAGAATCTTAAATTTTGCGCCATCTGCGTAATACTCTGTGGTATAAGTTATCTCCTCAAAATGAATAAAACTGTGCAACGCAATTCCAGCCATGTTGTTTGTATACACGCGTGTCACATCCGTGATGACTCCATCTTCTTCGTATTCTATAAATTCGTGACCCGTAATGTAGTCCCCGATAAAATAGCCAGAGACATAATCTAATTTATACGAGGCCAAATTCTCTTCGCGACGAAAATAATTGTACAAATCTATTTGAATGCGACCAGTCATTTTTATATAACGCAGTTCATGTGTCCCGCTTGCAATTTTGATGTTTGATTCTTCAATATGTAATTCACCAGACTGTCTATTTCCGCAACATTCGCCAATGTTTCTCGACATGTCCAAAAATTCTTCTTCGCATCCGCATTGTTTTGCTCGTTCAAACATAAACATGTAATCAAAACCAAAAATGTTGTAACCTATGATGATATCTGGGTCTTCGCGCTTAATCAAATCTTTCCAAGCCAATAAAACATCTCTCTCGGTAGAATAGGACTCTATTTGCATTCCAACCAATTCATCACAATCATTCAATGCAATGCAATGATTTAAATAGGGATCACTTTCTCCAAAATAAGTAAAGGTGCTTCCAATAAAGGTAACTTTATCTCCTTCGAGTCTGGGAAATGGGCTGCGCCGCATTTTGCCTTCTTTCTTGACATTTCCGTCAAACGTCAATACAAGTGTATTGATTTTTGCATCTCTATCATATTCTTTATCCATGATCAATTCGACGACGGTGTTGCTCGTCTGTTTTTGTGGTTTGAACCATGTTTCTTCTTCTGGTTCGTCGTCTACTTGTTCCATAAGTGAGAGATTTATGAGTGCGCTTGTTTTATGGTAATGATTCAATGGTGTTGATAACCATTGGTCAATCGTGGCGTCGAGATCACCGACTTCTTCGGACGGAAAAACTTCTTCCATCTCGTCAACAAGCCTCAATTCTCGACGAAATGCGGTGAGGACAAGTTCGCGTAGAACACTTGGGATATCTTGTTTCGGTATAACATGTTTTGAAAAATAGGTTACTATATTAATGGCCAATTTTTTGTAAGTTTTCATGGGTAAAGGAAAATCTCCGTGTGAAGAACTGGCTTCTATATCAAAACTGCATATCTTATAGGATACCATGGTATCTTTGTCTGGTAAAGGAATAATTTTGTTATGGGGGATATAAAATTCGTAAGTGCACGTTGTTTTTTGAACATGGTGATTTGGACGACGATATTTTATTGGAATTTCGATCCACCCAGATGGACTAATATTTTGAATATGAAAATATCGTAAAAGAGGTGGTATGTTAGCTTCGTACAAATAGGTTGGTTTTCCTTGAAAGAGATAACCATTTGGCAAAAGATTGCGCACAGAAAATCCACGATCATCTTTGATAATTTCTCCATCCATACCCCTCTTTTCTTTTGTATACCACAAATTCTTGACTTTATTGAAAAGAATGGTATTTGTAAACACAAATTTGATAAAAGGATGTGTTCGGCCTCCATCAAATCCATAGAGTTTTTTGTGATCTACGAATTCGCAATCGCAAAAGGAGTCGGCATAATATTCTCCGACTGATGATTTAACGTGGTCTACAAACATTTGTTTTGTTCGCGTCGTCCACGAATCATCCACTTTTATATAAAAGAATGGATTAAAATCTTCTACAAAAATAGAACATGTTTCGCGCTGTTCATTGATGCCAAACATTTGCATACGAAAGGTTGAATTGTCGCGTCTTTCTTCGGATTCTTCGGATTCATTGTAAACATGAAAGTCAAAAAGTTTGAACATTGTTTTATAGTAATAGGTGGCGTATTTTTAATTCAATTTATTTTTGGTTATCCATTTTTATCCATGTCTTATCATTGGACGAAGAACTATTAATAAATTTTTGTGGTTCTCGATATTTAATACTAGTGTGACCCATTCTCATTGAAAGTGGGTTTGATGGTTTTGGTTCACCAATTTTTTTATCATCTTCGACAGCCTCGTTCACTTCTGAAATTACATGGCGTTTTTTATGAAATGTTTTAGATTTTACCCTATACGATTTTTGTTTATAATTTTTAACATTTTTAAAATTTTTACGCGATGAATGATATACTTTGGGTTGTTTTTTGCGCGAAATTAATTGTGTGTTTTTGAATGAAAATTTTGGATTTTTATGTGAAGGTGAATTGGGAGTAAGTTTAACTGATGATTTTAAGCTTGGAATTTTATCCGATGTTGTACTTCTATGCGAGAGTGAATTAGGAGTAAGTTTAACTGATGATTCTAATTTTGGACTTTTATTCGATGTTGTACTTCTATGCGAGAGTGATTTAGGAGTAAGTTTAACTGATGATTTTAATCTTGGACTTTTATCCGATAAACAATAATCTTTATACGGCAAATTTTCAATTCTAGTATTATTTTCAATTAATTGCCTAATATAACAAAAAAATTGTTTAAGTATACTATCACCAGTAGCGTTTGACATACTTAATAATTATATTATAATTGGGAGTATTTTTAAAAATTTATTGTAAAATAATTCTTATAAATCCATAATATATGGAAAATTTAGATGATGCTATAACACAATTTTTTACTGTTATTCTTTTACCATTTTGTTGGATATATATATTTTTTAAGACAATTTTTACCAGTTTAAAAAGTTTTTTTACTCGAACGACTCAAACAACTCAAAGAACCTCAGCGGATGATATTCGTATAAGCGGAGGTCGAAAGAAAAAGTAAACTCAAAAATATTATCGTAATATATGAAATCGAATAAAACACCAAAATTGGTTGATTGTATTAAGAGAAGCTCTTCTGTGTGTTTTCGAAACAGTCCCCAACAGTATAGCCCAGCTTACCCAAACTATACCTTGTTTGGATTTTTAGAACGTATACCGTGTTTTTTAATTTATATTTGGAATTTAATTATTTCATTAATATTTTTTATAGAGATAGTGCCACTTAATACTTTTTGTAAAAATTAAAATAAGGCGTTTTTCTATAAACTTTCCTCGTTTTACGCACACGCTTTCTTCGACGGTTCCGAGTTCGTCCTCCTTTTTGTTTACCCTCTCTCATCCATTTTTTTAAATCATCCTTATTCCGTCCTTTTTTAAAATCCGACAATTCATGTTTTGTAATTTTACGAATAGTAGGATATCCCAAGACATTCTTAACGTATTTATCATCTATTTTTTTAATGTTAGACAGTTCAATTTGAGCAATCACTGCATTTATCATAGCAAGTTCGTTTTTCATTTCATCCGATAATTCTTTCCATACTGGTTTGAAAACTTTACAGTGTCCGCATTCATTGGCATAAAGAAGTAAATAACACGTTTTCCCATTATGAATCATTTTTTTTAAATTGGAAAAATTTTCTGGTGTTACTTCTATAAGTTGTTTGTCCAAAACAACCGAATCACCATTTAGTAATTTTGATATATCTGGCATAATATAACGCATGAAAATAAAAGTATATTATATGGATATCATTTGGGTGTTTTTGTTTTTCAGTTTTGTCTTAGGAATTCTTTATTATATAAAGCCGTCATTTAGGGAATCTTTAACAGACAAATCAAATCAAATGGATCTTCCCTATACTCAAGATTGTCCGAATATGTTATTAGAAAAAGATAGTTCATATTATCTTTTTAACAAAGATAAACCTTATCAACAAGGATCAAACCCTATCGTTTTTAGCAATTTAGAAGAATATACTGGTTTCATTGAAAGAGAACGCATGCGTGGCAATCATTGTCCTATACTATTCTTACAGCAATCCTATAATACTCAAGGAGAAAGAGAATATAAGATTCGTCCTTCCCCAACCGATTTGCAAGGAGGTGCTCCAACTATTATGCCAAGTATGAATAAAAACATTGACATAAATACTTATTTAGACATGATGAAAGAAACAGAATTACTTGTGGACGCGACTCAAAGTAATAAACCCTATAATATCAATTCGTATCCAGCATTTGATCCAATGAATCAAGATGTTGGTGAAAAAACTCCATTGGATTTAATGGATGAAATCCAATGGACAAAAGATAAGAGTCCGAACCCCGAAGACCCCAATTGGGGCGGTGATGAGTATACTCAAAGTTTAATAGATAGCGGATTCTATAACGACTATACAGTTATGAGATACGGTCATTAAAGTCCCATCATACCTATTCTTGCTCTTCTTGCAGCATTTTGAGATGGATTAGAAAAATTTCCTACACATATAAGCCCAAACATAGTATTTGTTGCATTAATTGCGGGTTTAGTCGTCATGCCGTTAAACCATCCAACAGTTGGTGCAAGACCCCCCTTTTTATCCCCTCCACAAGTTGGTCTATTTGTAATTTTTGCAGCTCCTCTTGCCATTTTTCCAGCACTGTAAAGAACCATTATAATATAAAGAAATATTTTAATTTAAAAATAATTTATTATATAATAAAAATGGAAGAACACAACCCCTTTAATCCTTTAAACATTGAGATTACATTGAATGAGGTTCAATCTATTCTTAAAAAATACGGAATTGCTCCTAGAATTAATAACATGACTCTTTTTAGGCGAGCATTTATCCACAAATCTTACACCAAAATGGCTTTATCCGAAAACCAAGTATTAGCTCCAAACAATGGTTGTATTCCTTTAAGCAGTAAATCAAATGAACGCTTGGAGTTTTTGGGAGACGGTGTCTTGGAATTAGTAACAAAATTTTATTTGTATAGGCGTTTTCCAAATGAAAACGAAGGATTTATGACTGAAAAAAAGATTTCAATCGTTAAAAACGAGACAATAGGAAATATTGCGTATGAAATGGGACTGCATAAATGGTTTGTGATTTCACAGTATGCCGAAGAAAAAAAAATGCGTACAAATCTTAAAAAA
>Ga0214919_10011955_pt1 | contig 10753 bp, 10 predicted proteins | sample LL1503_MetaG_FD_177994 | JGI IMG/M metagenome (GOLD analysis project Ga0214919, IMG submission 177994) | Freshwater microbial communities from Lake Lanier, Atlanta, Georgia, United States - LL-1503 | ecosystem: Environmental > Aquatic > Freshwater > Lake | place: USA: Georgia | collected... | reverse complement strand
GTAAATCCTTAACCAAATCATACTCAACATCCGTAAGTTTGGCATTCGCCGACCGTTGGTTCATAAAAAAGCTTATCATTCACTAATTTCTTAACAAGTCAAGAAATTAGCGTCCACATGGTCTAGTTAGTTCTAAATCAAGTTAATGAATAGCAATTCATATAGTCAAGCAAAATTTATGCACCACAAAACACTTGACTAATTATATAACAACAAAAGCATAGGTGCTAATAACAAAAATTCTTGCATTATGAACATTTTAAGATCCGCAGCCTTGGTTTCTTTTTTCACAATAGTCTCCCGCATCAGTGGTTATGCAAGGGATATTCTAATTGCCCGAATTGCAGGAACAGGGTTTTTTGCAGATGTCTTCTTCGCCGCGTTCAAAATGACAAACCTTCTGCGAAAAGTATTAATTGATGGCTCGTTTTTTGCAGCATTTGTACCATCTTTTTCAAAAATAAAGGAAAAGTATGGGAAGGATGAAGCACTTATATTCTCCTCAAAAATGCTTTCAATTGCACTATACATCGTTCTTGCAATTACAATTATTGCAAACATTTTCATGCCACAAGTGACAAAATTTATGGCACCGGGTTTTACGGGTGAAAAACTTGCTTTAACAATTTCCCTTTCATATATAATCTTCTGGTATTTCATTTTCATTTGCTTAATTTCAATAATTTCCGGTGTTTTGAATGGAATTCATAAGTTTTCATACTACGCAATCGTGCCAATATTCATGAACATTTCCATGATATTCTTCACGCTCTTTCTTCAAGATTACTTCGAAAACATTGGGTATTGCCTTGCTTGGGCGGTGGTTTTTGGTGGGTTAGTCCAATTTCTGTTCATATACCTTGCCTGCGTTTACGAAAAATTTGTTGTGAAAATTCAACTGCCAAGCAAGAAATTGTTTGACGAAAACACAAAATCGGCATATAAAAAAATGCTTCCTTCAATTATTGGTGGAAGTTTAAGCCAAATTAACACAATGGTTGATTTGGTTCTTGGAAGTATGATAGCTTCGGGCGTTTCTTATTTATATTACACCGACCGCATATTCTTCCTTCCAACTTCCGTTATTGGAACGGCAATTAGCATTGTAATTCTTCCGCTAATTTCAAAACAAATTGCACAAGGCAAAATGGATTCAGCCAACCAACTTGTTGGGGAGGCAATATCTCTTTCAACAATAATGGTTTTACCTGCGGCATTTGTTCTGTTGCTAAACTCTTCAATGCTAACTTCCGTGACATTCGAAGGCGGGGCATTTACCTCTTCCGATGTTAATGTTGTTTCCACAATGTTGCAAATTCTTGCAGTTGCACTGCCATTTTGTGTGTTTAATAAAATTGCTTCAGCAATATTCTTCAGCCATTCAGATACCAAAACCCCAATGTACATAACCCTTGCAAGTGTTTTGATTAATGTTGGCATTTCAATATTTTTAATGCAACTTGGTTTTGGAGTTTTTGGAATTACCATTGGAACAGCAATTTCTTACTTCCTTTCGTGCGTAATTTCGGTAATTATTTTGATGAAACGAAAGCTTCTTGTAATTGGTATGGATATTGCAAAGTTTGTTGCAAAAGTGGCGATATCATCAGGAACTTCAGCCCTTTTAATGCAATGGTGCGTTATGCATAAAACTTTTGGATATTACGCAATAATTCACGATGCAAACCTTCTGACAAAGTTAACCTACATGCTTGTAACCGTTGGAATTACAGGGCTTGCGTTTCTTTTGCTTTCACGCTTTTTGGGTGTGAATATTTTGCATATTTTATTCACAAGGAAGCATAATCAACCTTTGTAAAATCTGTAAATAAGTTCAATAACTTCGTTCAATTTTTCAGGAGTAAACGAGTTCGTAACAAAACCACGAACACCAGTTGCAGCAAAAAATTCTTCGGCAAGTTCTTCAGGGTTTTCAACGGCATCAGATTTATTCAATAAAACAAGTTCCTTTGCGTTAAGAATTTTGCTTGAGTGCTTTTCGTCAAAATCGGCAAGTTCTTTGCGAACAACAAAGTAGTTTTCAACGAAGTACATATTGGAAAGATCCACAATGTGAATTAACATTTTCGTGCGTTCAATGTGTTTAAGAAATTGATGTCCAAGACCATAACCTTCACTTGCTCCTTCAATTAGACCGGGAATATCTGCCAAAACGATTTGCTCAAAGTTGTAGTTCAAAATTCCAAGGTTTGGCGAAATTGTTGTGAAGGCATAATTCCCGATTTTTGGTTTTGCGTTTGTAACGGAGGCAAGAAAGCTTGATTTCCCAGCGTTTGGAATTCCAATAATTCCAATATCACTAATCATTTTTAATTTCAGGCGATAAGTGCCCTCTTCCCCAAAATTCCCAATTGTGAATTGATATGGAGCTTGATTAGTGGAAGACTTAAAGTGTGTGTTTCCAAGACCGCCCCTTCCACCTTTGGCAATTAAAACCTGCGGTGTTTCGTGTGTGATATCAAAAACCAGAATGTCGTTTTCAAGGTAAATTTGCGTTCCAAATGGCACTTCAACCACCAAATGTTCGCCAGATTTCCCCGTTCTTTCATTCCCCATACCCGATTCCCCGTTTTGCGCGACTAATTTTTTTTGGAATCGAAATTTTTCAAGTGTGTTAATATTTTCGTTGCCAACAATAAGAACATCGCCGCCCTTACCGCCATCGCCGCCGTTTGGTCCGCCGTCTGGAATGAATTTTTCTCTGCGAAATGAAGCACAACCTGAACCACCGTTACCGGCATGGATATAAACAGTTACTTCATCAAAAATTCTGTGTTCTTTGCTCACAATTTGATATATTAATTCTATTTCAATAGATGCACGGTGAAAAATAAAAAGCAAGAAATTAAGTTTTGTTCTGAGTTTTTTCAGATTTCGTGCCAAATGATTGTACAATCATTATGAAAAAGTATGTGGCAAAAATTAAGTTAAGCATTGAAATTGCACCGGAATAAAGCGACAGATTTTTCCAGTAAAGCCAAGCCATAACACCAAGCGTTGCAAACGATTGCCCGCGGTAAAGCCATACCAAAAGAAAGCTTTTCACTCCTCTAATGCACACAACATTTACGCACATAAGAATTCCCGAAAAGGTGAAGTATAAAAGGGAAAAATAGAAGGCAAATTGGTGAATTTCAATACCTTCTTCGATGAAAGATATTGGGAATTTGATGATATTTGGAATTGATTTATAGAAAATTGAGGAAATTTCGGAATAGAAATTACCAAAAACCGTTACAATGAAAATTGTCAAGAACGCTTGAAGGAATAATGTTACGGCAGAACCTACATTTCCTGATGTTGCTTCGTGTGGGAATAAATCGCGTTTGGGTTCAATTGCTTTTTCTGATTGAACTTTCTGTTTTGTCTCCTGTTTTAAGGCTTCAACAAATTGTTTGTCTTTTTCTTTTTTATCAGTTTTGTGAAAAACGCTCGCGAAGTGGGAATCATTTTTGCCTTTATTTGAATGTTTAATGAATTCTTTTAGCGATTTATTCAAAACCGTGTTTGTGATTGTAAGGTTTTCAATTTCGTTGGAACGAATGTTTGTGGAGCGTGCGGGAATGAAGAATTCTGAAGGACTTGCGTTTGTGGAATCGTTAAAATTGATGTAGTCCATTAAAGTGTTTTCAATTTTGGAAGAAGTTATGTGAACTCCACGCATGTTGCTTGAAAGAAACATGGAATTGTAAATTTCGCTTTTGTCAAAAATTGAAGCATCAAGAGTTGTATATTCAAAGAAGGCATCAAGAAGCTTGCAATTCAAAAACTTCGTTGCAATTAATGAAGAACAAACGGTTTTTGTATATTGAATTTCGCTTGAATCAAAAATAACCTTACTTGCAACTAAATTTGCAATTTTACTTGTTGAAATTTGACTTGTCAGGAAAATTGTGCTAAAAATTGTGCTATCTTGAAAAATACAATTGGAAAACTGTGTGTGTTCAAAGTTTGCGTTGGTAATTTTTGTGTGAATGAATTTGCAATCCGTGAATGATGAAGAAATTACACCAAAGTTGAAAAATTGGCAATCAACGAAGTAGACATCAGCAATTTCAACTTTCTTTAAAATTCCCGTAATTGAATAATTACTAAGCACAACGGGCGTTTCAATAGACTTCGAAACCAATTCTAATAAATGTTCAGCAGTAATTTGCTTCATAAAAGCTTGACAATTCTTATTTTCTTTTTTTGCCTTAAAACAAACAAGATTATTTTTCAAGTCTTTTATGGTAAAAATTGCAATTAATGGTTTAGGGCGAATTGGCAGGTGTGTTCTTCGTGCTGTTTTTGAAGAAAATATTCAAGGAATTGAAATTGTGGCGGTGAATGGTCCTGCTGAAATTGACCAACATGTTCATCTTTTACAATACGATTCTACCCACGGAAGATTTCCATTCCCAATCACTCACGATGGTTCAAATATTATCATAAACGGCAAAAAAATTCCACTTATTCGTGAAAAAGAAGTTGCAAACATTGACTGGGCAAAATTCGGCGTTGATGTCGTTTTAGAATGCACAGGCAAATTCACAAAACGGGAAGACCTTCAAAAACACATAACAGCTGGTGCAAAAAAAGTGATTTTATCTGCTCCTGCAAAAACTGACGATGTTAAAACCATCGTGTTTGGGGTGAATCACGGCATTTTGGAGAAATATGACAATATTATTTCCATTGGTTCTTGCACAACGAACTGCCTTGCCCCCGTTGCAAAAGCACTAAATGACGCAATTGGCATTAAAAAAGGATTCATGACAACAATCCACTCATACACCGGCGACCAAAACATTCTGGACTCCTCCCACAAGTCCGATATTCGCCGTGCAAGATCCGCCGCGTGTTCAATGGTTCCAACATCAACTGGTGCTGCAAAAGCAATTGGTTTAGTCCTGCCCGAACTTAAAGGCAAGCTGGATGGTTCTGCAATTCGTGTGCCAACTCCAAATGTTTCAGTTGTCGATTTAACCTTCGAAGCAAATCGCGATACAACAAAAGAGGAAGTTTTGGAGGCAATCAAATTTGCGGCAGAAAATTCAATGAAAGGCGTTTTGCGGTTTGAAACTGCTCCGCTTGTTTCAATTGATTTCAATCACACGCCGGAATCCTCAATTTTTGATGCTCTTGAAACAAAAGTTATTGGCGGAAATATGGTGCGAATTCTTTCTTGGTATGATAACGAATGGGGCTTTTCCTGTCGAATGCTTAATGTTTCAAAGTTGATGGCGTGAAATTCCTTGACAAATAAATAATTTGCCTAATAAAGTTGCACAACTTTTGTCAAAAAATGGATTTTGCATACTTTATAACCAACTGGTTGCCACTTTTTACTACAATAGGACTTGCAATAATTGGATATGTTATTGCGGGGCTGAATCTCAGAATTGATAGAGTGGATGATGATGTTAAGGATATTCGAAAAGAAATCGGCGATATTAAGCAAGAAATTGGTGAACTTAAAGACTTAATTACAGGATATTTTTCACGACCGTCCGACCGCTAACATGAACAAACTTTCCCGCATTTTTGAAAATCAAGGTAAAATTCAAACGCCCGTAATTCTTGCACCAATGTCTGGTGTGACCGACCTTCCCTTTCGCAAAATTGCCGAACATTTTGGCTGTTGTTACACGATATCCGAAATGATAGCCTCCCGTGCAATGATTTTAGAAACCCGTCAATCGCTGGAAAAACTCAAGCACACGGAAAATAAAAACACTACTCACGGCGTGCAAATTGCAGGTTGCGAAATTGATGTTATGGTAGAAGCGGCGAAGTTGAATGAGGAGATGGGTGCTGATGTTATTGACATAAACTACGGTTGCCCTGTGAAAAAAGTCACGAACGGACACGCAGGTTCAGCAATGATGAAAACCCCCGAACTTGCGATCAAAATTGTGGAGGCGGTCGTAAAAGCAGTGAAAATTCCTGTAACGGTTAAGACTCGCATGGGTTGGGATTTGCAAAACTTGAATGCCCCCCAGCTTTGCAAGGCCTTTGAAGAAGTTGGTGCAAAAATGATTACAATCCACGGAAGGACTAGATCGCAACTATATTCAGGCAATGCGGACTGGGATTTCATTCAAAAAGTGAAAAATTCCGTGAAAATTCCCGTTATTTCAAATGGAGATATCAAAACCGTCGAAAATGCACGGGAGGCACTCGAAAAAGGTAAAACTGATGGCGTGATGATTGGTCGTGGTGCTTACGGAAAGCCGTGGTTAATTCATGAAATTCAGTGCGAACTAAATGGTAAAAAGGCGGAAAATTTGCCAAAAACTCTTGCAGACATTGGCGAAATTGCTCTTTGGCACTTGGATGAAATGCTTGCGTTCTATCCGCAACAAGTTGGTTTGAATTTAGCAAAAAAGCAAATTTCGTGGTATACTTCAAGCATCACCGGTTCGTCCCATTTCAGAGCAAAAATGAACACTTGCGAAAGCGTGGAATTTATGAAACAATCAATCAAGGATTTCTTTTTTTCGCAGGAAAATTCCCAAAGTGAGTGATAACTTCAAAATTTTCCGGCAATTTTTGTGGATTATTTTCAAAACCATCGCCTGATTTTAACATAACAAATCCCATTTTTAATGCTTTTTTCGGGTTAATTTGCTCAATTTTTTGCTCAAGAATAAGAATTCTGTTGCGATACTCTCTCACTTTTGTAAGAAAGTTGCGAATATTCAACGCATTTTCAGCATTTTCAAGCCTTCTTTTGGCATTTTGAAGTATCATTTCCGCCAAATTTTGCATTTTATATTCAATATTTTCAACTGTATTCCTACATTGTGCAATTTCAAATTGAGTTTTCTGCGAAATAGTGGATTCTATTGCTCGAATTTTCTGACAAACTTCATTTTTTTGAGGGGCAATCATCTGCGCACCATAAGTTGGAGTTGGAGCACGAAAATCTGCAATAAAATCCAGAATTGTGAAGTCAATTTCGTGACCAATCGCCGAAATTATCGGAATTTTTGCGGCAAAAACTTCTCGTGCAAGTTCCTCGCTGTTGAATTGCGAAAGGTCCTCGAGCGAACCGCCACCACGGGCAATCAAAATTGCATCAACGGGCAAATTTTGGGCAATTTGCAACGCACTAATTACTGAAGAAACGCAAGCAGAACCTTGCATTATGGCGGGAATGAAATATGTTTTTTGCACAATCGTGCTTTTAAGTGTTGTGAAAATGTCTTCAATTGCGGCACTGTTTTTCGCAGAAATTACCGCAATGTTTTGCACAAATTTTGGCAGTGGCTTTTTGTGGATTGCATCGAAAATTCCCTCTTTTTGAAGTTTATTTTTCAGAAATTCGAACTGATTTGCAATTTCCCCAACTCCGTGATATTTCACTTTATAGGCGGTGAGTTGGTAGTACGAACCATTTTTATAAGCCGTAATTTTCCCTGTTGCAATAAGCTTTTCACCGTTTTTTAAAACTCCGCAAACCTCTTTGGAAGGCGACCAGCAAACGCATTTAATTAGAGCTTCGTCGTCTTTGAGTGAAAAAAATGCGTATTTTGGCGTGATTGACAAATTCGAAACCTCGCCAAGAATGCTCACGACGGGAAAGGTTTGCTCAATTGTGTTTTTTATGATGTCACTTATTCGTGAAACCGTGAAAAACGGTAAATTTTCCGGCACATTTCAAAACTAAGCCCGCACCAATTCTTGATATTTATCAAGCAAATGCAGGGAAATTTTGTTGTCTTTGAATTCATATTTCATGCTTTTTTCATCCGTAATTGAAGCAATTCGTGAAACTTCAGCGGCGGTGCCTGTCATGAATGCATCTTGTGCTTTTGCAAGTTCGGGAAGTGTAATTTTGCGTTCCACAACTTTGTAACCCAATTCTTTCGCAAGTTGAATAACGGTTTGACGGGTCAACCCATTTAAAAAGCAATCGGCAATTGGGGTGTGAATTTCTCCATCAAATATTGCAAAAAAGTTCGCACCCGTTGCTTCGGCAATGTTTTCTTGATAATCAAGCATAAGGGCGTCGTGAAAGCCGGCACGCTCTGCTTTGTGCTTTGAAATTGTGACGATCATATAAAGACCAGCTGCCTTTGCAAAAACCGGTGCACAATTTGCCGGCGGACGGCGATACTCCGCAACCATCATATTAACGCCCGTGCGTTTGAGGTCTCCGTGTAAAGAAGGCCACTGCCAAGCAGCAACACCAACATGAACCTTATTTAGACTTCCCGAAATTTGCATTTGTTCACTTCCACGAAACGCGAATGGGCGAATGTAGGCATCATCAAGATTATTCATTTTGCAAATTTTCAAGCAAAGTTCATCAAGTTCTTCAACGCAGTAAGGCAGTTCGAAATCCAATATTTCCGCAGATTTATGCAGCCTGATATTATGTTCTGTGTTTTTAAAAATTTTACCGTTGTACATCCTCACCCCTTCAAAAACCGATGAAGCATAATGCAAACCGTGGTTTAAAATATGCACTTTTGCGTCCTTCCATTCAACAAAATTTCCGTTGTAAAAAATAGTGCCATCTCGCAGGTCAAAAGGTTCGCGTTGCATATTCAATTAAAATTATAATTTCCTTGCAAAATATGGAAAGTTTTTTCAAAGTCAAGAATATTGTCAAGAAATTTTAGTAAATCAACAAAAATGAGCGGATTGCAGATTGTCGTAACTTGGTTATTTTTCCTTTTTAATGATGGTAATCTTCCAAACAATAACAGTCTAACTTTAAGTTATGGCTCCCTTCAAACAGACAAAGGCGATTATTCATCGCCATTTTCAAGCCAAAATAAAGTCTACGATGCCACGCTTCAATTTAAGCCGCACGAAAACTTGCGTGGAATTCGCTACGGAACTTCAGCATTTTACACCGAAAGCGGAACGGTTATGATTGGTGGCGGAATTAGTAAAACCATTGTCTTTAACAAGCTTGAATTCACAACGCTTTTTCACCCTTCCCTTACATACATTGGTGGAATTGACAACAAACGCACAAGCTTTCCAATTAACCTTCGCTCTTCAATTGAGGCAAGCTATTCCATAACAAAACATATTTCAATTGGTGGCGGTTTCACCCACATAAGCAACGGAACGGTTACTCACCCCAATAATGGCCTTGATATTGCCAAAATTACCATTGGGTATAATTTCTAAACTCGCTTCCACATTTTTGCTTGTTGAATTATGTATATTCAACTAATTTTTTCGTATGAAATTCCCAATTTTTTCTTTTTTTTGTGATTATTTTTGTATCACTGTACTAGTTCGTTATAACAAAATGAGTGCGATACTTGGGCATCAAAACGCGAAAAGTCAATTCCCATAAGGGTTTATTCTTTTTCAATTTTTTGGAAATTCTTAGATTTTCATTTTTGTTATAGTGTAGTAGCACAGCATAACGCGTGGCGAAAAATCCTAGATATTTTTCAGGAAATCTGCGGCAATTTTTACGCATTCTAAATCAATTGCATGTGGAAGATTTTCAATTTCGTGCATTTGAACTTCAAACCCAATGCTTTTCAGGGTTTTTGCGGTGAATTTTCCAAGTGCAAGCGGAACGACATCATCTTTTGAACCATGAATTATACAAACCGGCGGTTTTGATTTGCAAGTTGAAATTGTGTGATCCGCAGAAACCATTGTTCCGGAAAAACTCACAACCGCTTTGCAAGATTTTGGAAGTTGCAGTGCAGTGAAAAGAGACATCATTGCACCTTGAGAAAACCCAATCAGCACAAGGCTTTCGTAACCAAGTTCGTGTTTTTCAAGATGTTCATCAATGAAAGCAAGCAAAATTTTGCGTGCAATTTCCGCGCCTTCAACAAGCGCGGATTCGTCTCTATCCATCAATGAAAACCACTGCCGTCCCATATCAGGAGCATATTCATAACCAAAGGGAGCATCCGGAATTATAAAAAGCGGAAATTCTAACGATTCCTGTAAAACTTCGGCAAGATCCACCAAATTCCCGCCATCGGCACCGTATCCGTGAAGGATTAATGCTAATGTTTTCGGTTTTTGTGTTGGTGAATTTTGCGAGAAATCGCGTATATGAAAATTTTGCATCATCATCCCATGGTTTTACTTTTATTGACACTTGGTGTCTTTGATACACTGAAACTAGACATAGAACTTATATTACTCATGGTAATATTTAAAGGTTTTTTTAAAGGTTTTTTAGGTTTTGACGCGGCATTTTGGCTCTGCTGTCGTTTTGCTTGTGTAGAATTTGATTGTGATTTATTTTTTTCTTGTTGTGGCGTCTTAACTTCAGGTGTCTTTTCCTGCGTTGGTTTTATATTAAAATTCAATGGTTTTAGTAAAGCTTTACATTCTTCACTCTTCAAATCAATTTGTTTGCCATTGACTGAAGCACTTAGAATTATATCAAAACCATTGGCATCGCGTGTTGAAACGATGCACGTTACTTTACCATCCTGCTTATTAAAAATGAGATCAATAAGATTTTTATTTTCCGAAGGCATATTAAACATAGAATCACTTTGTTGTTCATTTGGATTTCTATCCAATGTCTTAAATTCATAATCTTTCACATTCCTCTCCCATCCTTTTTCATCTAAAAATGTAAATTTGACTTTAGGTTGTTGTGAATGTTCTCCAAAGACAGAATTCATGAGTTCTTTTGGTAAATCCATGAATTTCTTTATTTTATACTCTATAGACTCTGCCATACTCATCTCCCGCTCCCCTCCTTTTCCATCTAAAACTGTAACTTTGATTTCAGATTGTTCTT
>Ga0214919_10011954_pt1 | contig 10753 bp, 10 predicted proteins | sample LL1503_MetaG_FD_177994 | JGI IMG/M metagenome (GOLD analysis project Ga0214919, IMG submission 177994) | Freshwater microbial communities from Lake Lanier, Atlanta, Georgia, United States - LL-1503 | ecosystem: Environmental > Aquatic > Freshwater > Lake | place: USA: Georgia | collected... | reverse complement strand
AAGTGCTCAGCGATGGTTGGGCTGCGATGGTTTGCGACACCGTGACGGGTCCCGCTGCAACGGCAAAGCCACACGCCGCGCCGGCCAGCAAAGCGGCGCTCAAGGAGCGGCGGGTCAGAGAAAAGATTGCGGGGGTTTTCATGTGGGCCATCTCCTAGGTTAAAACCCAATCCTACGAATTTTCGATGACATTTCGGTGACAATTTTTGCCGTAAAACCCTGATTTCAATTGGAAAAATGGTGAGCAAGCCCTATTTTTTGTCACAAATAAGTCATATGCACTGCCTACAGTTGCAGGTTCCTACTCACCCACACGAGGCCTACATGAAACTCTCCCCCCGTTTTACCTTCGCACTGACAATGATTGCCGGTGCATTCGCATCGTCTGCCTTGCAGGCGCAGGAAATTACCGGAGCTGGCGCCAGCGCGCCTGCACCCTTGTATTCCAAATGGGCTGGTGACTACAACAAGTCGACTGGCGTCAAGGTAAATTACCAGTCCATCGGCTCGGGCGGTGGCATCAAACAAATCGACTCCAAGACGGTTGACTTCGGTGCCTCCGATGCGCCCCAAACGGACGATGCGTTGAAGGCCAAGGGTCAGATCCAATTCCCCACGGTGATTCTGGGTGTGGTACCCATCATCAACGTCAAGGGCATCGAGCCCGGTCAACTCAAGCTGAACGGCCAGGTTTTAGGCGACATCTATTTGGGCAAAATCACCCGCTGGAATGACCCTGCCATCAAGGCGCTCAACGCGACTGTGAGCCTTCCCGATGCAGCCATTGCACCGGTGCGTCGCGCAGATGGCTCCGGCACCACCTTCCTGTTTACCAGCTACCTGAGCAAAGTGAACGCCGAATGGAAGGCCAAAGTGGGCGAGAACAGTGCTGTGAATTGGCCCGTTGGCGCAGGCGGTAAGGGTAATGAAGGTGTGTCTGCTTTTGTGGCCCGCCTGCCCAATTCAATCGGTTATGTGGAATACACCTACGTCAAGCAAAACAAGCTGTCGTATGTCATGTTGCAAAACGCCGATGGCCATTTTGTTGCACCGGATGACACCGCCTTCAAAGCTGCTGCAGCGGGTGCGGACTGGAGCAAGTCATTCAACCAGGTCATCACCAACATGCCCGGCAAGGACAGCTGGCCCATCTCTGGCGCGACCTTTATCCTGATGCACGCCAAACAAGACAATCCGGCCAAGGGTCTGGAGGCGCTGAAGTTTTTCCACTGGGCTTACCAAAATGGCGATAAATCCGCTTCGGATTTGGAATATGTGCCCATGCCCAAGTCTGTTGTTGCCGCTATCGAAAAGCTGTGGGGTGAAGTCAAAGACGGCGCTGGCAAGCCTGTTTGGACAAAGTAATTTGTTCTCAAAGGGAGTCCTCCCTGGGCTTCTGCCCCGGGGAGGATGGGTTGCGCTAGGCGCTGGCTCAATGACCGATTTCCAATGTCAAAAATCAACCATTTGAAGACTGCGCGCAGCGGTCCCCTTGCAGACGCACTGTTTGGCCAATTGGCCCGCGCTTGTGCGATTCTGACCCTGGCGCTCCTCGCCTCCATCTTGGTCTCCCTGACGATAAGCGCCTGGCCTGCAATCAGCAAATACGGCCTTGGATTCTTGACAAACACTGCGTGGGACCCCGTCCAAGAGGAATTTGGCGGCCTCGTGATGATTTATGGAACGGTTGCCACATCCTTGATTGCCTTGCTGATCGCGGTCCCGGTGAGCTTTGGAATTGCGATATTCCTCACCGAGTTGTCCCCTGCATGGTTGCGCAGGCCGCTCGGTACGGCGATTGAGTTGCTCGCTGCCATTCCTTCCATCGTGTATGGCATGTGGGGATTGCTGATTTTTGGTCCGGTACTGGCCACGTACGTGCAGGAACCTTTGCAGGCTATGTTCGGTGGCGTGCCGGTATTGGGTGCCTTGGTTTCGGGTCCGCCCGTGGGGATCGGAATTTTGTCTGCTGGCATTATTTTGGCCATCATGATCATCCCGTTTATTTCTGCGGTGATGCGTGACGTGTTTGAAGTAACGCCACCGCTTCTCAAAGAGTCTGCCTACGGTCTGGGTTCAACGACCTGGGAGGTGGTCTCTATGGTGGTATTGCCCTACACCAAAGCAGGCGTGGTGGGCGGCGTGATGTTGGGCTTGGGGCGGGCTATCGGGGAGACCATGGCGGTGACTTTTGTCATTGGTAACTTCAACCAGCTTGATTCGCTCAGTCTGTTCCAGGCCGCCAACAGTATTACTTCAGCTTTGGCCAATGAGTTCGCCGAGGCGGGGCAGGGCCTGCACCAAGCCGCGTTGATGTACCTTGGACTGGTGCTGTTCTTTATCACTTTCGTCATCCTGTCGTTGTCTAAGTTATTGCTCGCGCAGTTGCGCAAAGGCGAGGGATCCAAAACATGAGCACATCGACTACCGCCGCGACAACGCACAAGCGCGCCCACAAATTTGCCCAGCGTAAATTAGTGAACCAAATTGCCAACGCTTTGGCGCTGGCAGCAATGGCCTTTGGTTTGTTTTGGTTGTTCTGGATTTTGTTACAGACACTCATTCTGGGAGTCGATGGCTTGTCTTGGGCCGCTTTGAGCCAGATGACACCGGGGCCCAACGAAGAGGGCGGTTTGCTGAATGCGATCTATGGTTCTGTATTGATGGTCTTGCTGGCAACCTTTATCGGCACGCCCATCGGGATACTGGCGGGCATCTATTTGGCAGAGTTCCATCCCACCGGTTGGTTGGCGAACGTCACCCGGTTTGTCAACGATATCCTGTTGTCGGCCCCCTCCATCGTCATTGGCCTTTTTGTCTACTCGGTCGCCGTAAACCCGTTTCACACCTTCTCCGCCTTCGCTGGCGTCTTGGCGTTGGCGCTGATCGTGATTCCCGTTGTGATCCGGACGACTGAGAACATGCTCCAGCTGGTGCCCTCTGGTTTGCGTGAGGCCGCATATGCCTTGGGCGCTCCAAAATGGAAAGTGATTCTCAGCATTACGCTGAAGGCCGCCCGCGCCGGGGTGATCACGGGCGTCCTTCTGGCCGTTGCACGGATTGCGGGCGAAACAGCCCCGCTGCTATTCACCGCACTGAGCAACCAGTTCTGGACATCCAGTTTGGGTCAACCCATGGCCAGCCTTCCGGTCACCATTTTCAAATTCGCCATGAGCCCTTATGAAAACTGGCAAAAGCTCGCCTGGGCCGGGGTATTTTTAATCACCCTGGCGGTATTACTTTTAAACATCGCAGCCAGGGTTTTAACCCGCAGCAAGTCTTGAGCGCGCCTGCGCATCTGCCCATTCGCCAACCCCTTTTAATACTGTTGACCTATGTTACCCACCAATAGCCCTACAACTGCGACCAAGATTGCGGTTCAGAATTTGGACTTCTACTACGGCAAGTTCCATGCCCTGAAGAATATCAATCTGGCAATACCCGAGGGACGGGTCACTGCATTTATTGGTCCATCCGGATGCGGTAAGTCGACTTTGCTGCGCGTCTTCAACCGTATGTTCGCTTTGTATCCGGAGCAGCGTGCCGAAGGAGAAGTCCTGCTCGACGGTGAGAACATCCTGACGAGTAAGGAGGATGTCGCACTCCTGCGCGCCAAGGTTGGCATGGTGTTCCAAAAGCCCACCCCGTTTCCGATGTCGATTTTTGACAACGTGGCCTTTGGTGTGAAATTGTTTGAGGATCTGGGTGCGACCGACATGGAAGAGCGGGTTGAGTGGGCCCTGCGCAAGTCTGCGCTGTGGACCGAGGTCAAGGACAAGCTACACCAGAGCGGCTCCAGCCTCTCTGGCGGGCAACAACAGCGCCTGTGTATTGCCCGTGGTATCGCCATCAAACCCGAGGTGTTGCTGCTCGACGAACCGTGCTCCGCGCTCGACCCGATTTCCACCGGTAAAGTGGAAGAATTGATTGTTGAGCTAAAAAATGACTACACCGTGGTCATTGTGACCCACAATATGCAGCAGGCTGCTCGGTGCAGTGACTTCACTGCCTACATGTATTTGGGTGATTTGATCGAGTTCGGCGCGACTGAACAAATGTTTTTTAAACCTCAGCGCAAAGAGACTGAAGACTACATCACCGGCCGTTTTGGTTAAATCCCGACTCGGTTCAACGCCCGCTCTGTCCCTAAGGAATTGATATGCCAGACAAACATTTATCGACGCAGTTTGACAGTGAGCTGACCTCCGTCTCCGCCAACGTGATGGAGCTGGGTGGGCTGGTCGAATCGCAGATTCTTCATGCCATTCTGGCGCTTTCGCAGTTTGACACAGACATCGCGCAGGGTGTGATGCGCAATGAAGCCAGGGTCAATGAAATGGAAGTGGAAATCGACCGCGATCTCTCCAGCATCATTGCCCGACGTCAGCCTACTGCGCGCGACTTGCGCCTGCTCATCGCCATTTCCAAAACTACCGCCAATCTTGAGCGCGCCGGTGACGAGGCCGACAAAATTGCGCGCATGGTGGTCTCCATCATCAATGACGGTGCGCCCCGCTCACTTCCTTCGCTCGAATTGCGGGTGGCGGCTGACCTGGCCTCTGGTTTGCTGCGCAAGGCGCTCGATGCATTTGCCCGACTGGACGTTCAGGCGGCCCTGAGTATCCTGAAAGAGGATGATTTGATAGACAAGGAGTTTGATGGTTTTGTGCGCAAACTCATCACGTACATGATGGAAGACCCGCGCAAAATTTCGGCAAGCCTGGATTTGCTGTTCTTGGCCAAGGCTTTGGAACGGATCGGCGATCATGCTAAAAATATCGCCGAGTTCATCATTTACGTGGTGAAGGGTGAAGACGTACGCCACACCCCCATCGCGACGATCGAATCGGTTATCCAATGAGAAATATGCCGGCGGTGCTGGTCGTTGAGGATGAACCGGCGATTGCCGAGTTGATCTCTGTGAATCTGCGGCACAACGGATTCCGCCCGACCTGGGCCATGGACAGTGCATCGGCGCAGCGCGAACTCGATGCGGCGGTGCCGGATCTGATTCTGCTGGATTGGATGCTGCCCGGCGAGAGCGGCTTGTCTTTGGCCAAGCGCTGGCGCTCAGAGCCCCGCACCAAGGACATCCCTTTGATCATGCTCACCGCCCGTGGCGACGAGACGGACCGGGTTGCCGGCTTGGACGCTGGCGCTGACGATTACATGGCCAAACCTTTTTCGACCAAGGAACTCTTGGCCCGGGTGCGTGCGGTGTTGCGGCGTCGCGGGCCGGATCCGTCCAAGGAAGTTTTTTCTGTGGCCGGCCTGAACCTGGATGCCGCCACCCACCGCGTCAGTTTTTGTGGAGAGCCACTGAAACTCGGACCCACGGAATTTAAGTTGTTGCAGTTTTTGCTTGGTCACCCTGAACGCGTGCACAGCCGGGGGCAGTTGCTGGACAAGGTCTGGGGCGACCATGTTTACATCGAAGAGCGTACGGTGGATGTCCACGTGAAACGCTTGCGCGAAGCGCTAGGTGCAGCCGGCACGATGGTCGAAACGGTGCGTGGTGCCGGTTACCGGCTGACGGCCAAGCCCGCTGCAACACCGGCGACAAACGAAAAATCCGGGGACTAGCGTCTGTCGGGCGGTGACACCTGGGGGCGATTACTTGTCAGAATCATCTGGCAGGTGCTGGGGACATGGCTTGTCACTACGCTCTATCTCTATTTCTTCCCGGAGTCTAATCTCTGGCCTCTGTTTGCTTTGGGGAGCTGTTGGCTGCTCATGCTGATGTCGAATGCTGCCGACGCACGGCAGATTGAAGACCTGCTGAGTTGGCTGCGAAACCCTGATGTCCCACTGCCCAAGCGTCTGGCACCGCAATGGATGGAACTGGCCAGCCACGTTCTGCGCCAGCGTCGCAACCACAAAGACTTGCTTGCCCAAAGCGACAAGCGCCTGGCCGATTTCCTGGCCGCCCTGCAGGCCTCGCCCAACGGCGTGGTGCTGATCGATGCCGATCAGCGTATCGAGTGGTTTAACCAGACTGCGGCGGAGCATTTCGGTTTCGACGCCCGCCGCGATGCCCAACAGCATTTCACCAACCTCGTGCGCGACCCGGTGGTTGCCGCGTATTTTGCTGCGCGCGACTTCAGCCACAGCGTGGTGCTGGCCGGACGGTCTAGCGCGCGATTGTCCGCGCAGCGCATATCCGTGCAGTTGCACATGTATGGCCAGGGCCGCAGCCTATTACTGTCGCGCGACGTCACTGCGATTGAGCAGGCAGACGCTATGCGCCGCGATTTTGTGGCCAATGTGTCACATGAAATTCGCACGCCCTTGACGGTCTTGGGCGGTTTTGTTGAGACCTTGCAGACCTTGAAGCTCAGCGTTGCCGAACAGACACGTTATCTTGATTTGATGTCGCAGCAAGCCGCACGCATGCAGTCTTTGGTCGATGATTTGTTGACCTTGTCCAAGCTGGAAGGCAGTCCCCGCCCATCCGGACACGAATGGTTGAAGGTGGGTGCACTTCTACGATCCTGTGCGGATGAAGGCCGTGCCCTATCGCAGATGGTCTGGGGCAGCCCCCAGCAGATTGATGTGGATGTGGAGCCTGACTGTGATATCGCGGGCTCTGAAACGGAATTGCACAGTGCGCTGTTTAATCTTGTGGGTAACGCGGTGCGCTACACCCCGGCGGACAAATCGATAGCCGTGAGCTGGTCCCTGAACGCACACGGGCAGGGGGTACTCGCGGTCACCGACCTGGGCATGGGCATTGCGCCGGAGCATTTGCCCCGTTTAACTGAGCGTTTTTACCGCGTGGACCGCAGCCGCTCACGCGAAACCGGCGGTACTGGGCTCGGCCTGGCCATTGTCAAACACATCGCCCAGCGCCACGATGCCGAGTTACAGATTGAAAGTACGCCCGGCAAAGGCTCCACGTTCCGGTTGGTGTTCGGGGCACATCGGCTGCGCTCCGCCGTGGAGCGCTCAGCGGCGTTGGTAGACCAATACTGAGTCGCGATACACCACAAAGTGGGTGACGGTGTCGACCAGAGCCCAGCGGGCCGCATCGATCTTGGTCTCGGTCTGGTAGTCCTCTCCGACGGCTTGTACCAGCAGCCAAGGACAGCTCTCCAGCGCATAGGGTGATGCCAGATTCACACGGCCATACCAGCGCAGCGCGGCAATTTCATGCCGGTCCAGCCCTTCGGTGTGGGCACACTCGCCGGTGGGAATATGCTGTGCAAGCTGGAAGGCCAAGCCTTTGTAGCTTTGCGCGAAGTCCAGCAGGGGCATCCACAGCGTGGCCAAGAGCAGCCAGCACAAAGTTGCGCCACCCGCAGGCAACACCAGACTTTTCCAGATTGCCTTGCGGTGCCGTCCGCAGCGCCAATGCACCAGTCCCGCCCAAGCCACGCTCACCGCGACCGCCAACAGCAACTCCAGTCCGATCACGCGGGGAACAAAAGCCGGGAGAAGGCGCGCCACATTGGTGGCCGGCGCCTGGGGAATTCCGGTTTGCATAGCAACCCAGACCACCCAGATGACGATACCGCACACCGAGAAAAACAAAACTGCAAACCAATCCACCAAAGCAGAAACTTGCCGGTTCATGGTCGCCAGTGAGAAGGCCGCCAAAGCGGCCAGTGGCGGCAGGGCGAGCAGAAGCGTGGTGTCGGCGTTGTCGAAGCGCAGGCTGGCCAGGCTGACGACCAAAACGCAAAGCGTAGGCCATGCGAGGTGGCGGTTACTGCCGAGATCCAAAATATGGCGCCTCCAGCTCCATATCGCCCAAACCGCCATGGGCCCGGCCGGCCACATGAACCAAATCAGCATTTGCGCGTAGCCGCTCCATTGCACATCCGTCAGCGACCAGGGATAGCCGGGCGCTTGCCACAGCCCCCACGCCTTCGCAAGAAACACGCTGGCAGCGATGGCAACCAGAAGCACGGCAAGGCCCCCGCTACGTGACTGTACGGATCCGACAGCACCAGGATCCTCGGTGCGGTTTTGCAGCCACTCCAGGAGTGCTCCAGCACTGCACAGCAGGATGGCCAGTTCAGGCGCGCCGCTGAGCGTCAGCCCCAGCACGCCCACCAGTCCCGCCACCGTACCTTGCCCCGGACGCAAGGGGCGCAGACAGAAGCCAAGGAACAGGAGTGACGCGCACCCCAGTTGGCTTACCGCCGGGGTGGATTCATGCCCCAGCTTGGCAAGGCCCAGGCAAGCAATCAAGGCCAGCAGTCCGCCGTCCGCCAGCGCCCGTGCGTAGTCCTTGGGGTTGGCCTCACCGCCGAATGCAAACCGCACCGGTTGTGCCGCAGGCGTGCGCGCCAGGAAATATGTTCCATACCAGGTGCATACCAGGGTGAGAATCAGCATCGCCATGAAGGGGAGACGCACGGCCAAATCGGGGCTTACCGCCGGCGACAGCAGCTTCAAGCTTGCTGCCCCCAGCCAATAGGGCAGCAGCCCGGGGTGTTCCGTACCCAGGCCCGCAAGCGTGGGTCGCAGCCAGCTGCTGTGGCCTGCGGCGATCTCGCCCATGTGCGCAACGGCGACGACATCGTCATTGCGCCATGCATCGCGTCCGATAAACCCCGCCAACACATAGACCGTACAAACCAGCAACAACACCGAGCGGGCGAGCCTGCGCACGCCGTCTTGTGAAACGAGGGCCGGGCTGGTGGGGCTCATGGTTGGTAGTTGACTGGCATGTAAAAAGAAAAAAGGCAACGCGGAAAACCGGGTTGCCTTCGGTGGCGGGGGGGCGGGCCCTCCGAAGTGGATGGGCCCAGACCACTGCCGCTGCGCTTATTTGGCGGCGGTTTTCCCGAACCGGTTGCGGAAGCGCTCCACGCGGCCGCCCATGTTGTCCACTGACTTCTGGGTTCCGGTATAGAAGGGATGGGACTCGCTGGACGTGTCGAGCTTGTACAGAGGCAATTCGCGCCCGTCATCCATCTTGATCATTTCTTTGGTGTTGGCGCACGACCGCGTCACAAATTTGAAGTTGTTTGAAAGGTCAAGAAAACAGACCTCGCGGTAGTTGGGGTGAATGCCGTCTTTCATTGATTGCTCCATCGCTTGCGTTAGCCGCATCGGGCCCTCGGGCAGAAGCTGCCCAATTCAAAGTCCGTTGTACTTAACGCGAAAAGCCGAGAATTATAGATGCGTGGGTTTGCGCCCTTCAGGTGGCTCTAGCCGCCGCGTCGCATCATGTCAAAAAACTCGCTGTTGGTCTTGGTTGCGCGCATCTGTTTAAGCACCATTTCCATGGCCTCTACCTCGTCCATGCTGTACAAAAACTGCCGAAGGATCCGGGTTTTTTGCAAAATTTCCGGTTGCAGTAAAAGCTCCTCACGGCGGGTTCCGCTGCGGTTGAGCTGAATGGAGGGGAAAACCCGCTTCTCGTAAAGGCGGCGGTCCAAATGAATTTCCGAGTTACCGGTGCCTTTGAACTCCTCAAAAATCACCTCATCCATGCGGCTGCCAGTATCAATCAAGGCGGTGGCGATGATGGTTAGCGATCCGCCTTCTTCGACATTGCGCGCCGCGCCCAGGAAGCGCTTGGGCCGTTGCAGTGCGTTGGCGTCGACGCCGCCGGTCAACACCTTGCCGCTCGAGGGCACCACGTTGTTGTAGGCCCGCGCCAGACGGGTAATAGAGTCCAGCAGGATCACCACGTCTTTTTTGAGTTCCACCAGGCGCTTGGCGCGCTCGATCACCATCTCGGCCACATGGACGTGGCGTGCAGCAGGTTCGTCAAATGTCGACGCAATGACCTCGCCCTTGACGGTGCGTTGCATCTCGGTGACCTCTTCTGGGCGTTCGTCCACCAGCAGCACCATCATGTGGATGTCCGGATAGTTGGCCGAAATCGCGTGGGCGATGTGCTGCATCATCACAGTCTTTCCGCTCTTCGGCGGCGCCACCAGCAGGGCGCGCTGGCCCTTGCCGATGGGGGCAATGATGTCGATCACGCGGCCGGTGATGTTTTCTTCGGACTTGCTGTCGCGCTCCAGCCGCATTTGTTCTTTGGGAAACAGCGGCGTCAGATTTTCGAACATCACCTTGTGCTTGTTGCCTTCAGGCGAGCCGCCGTTGACCTTGTCGAGCTTGTTGAGCGCGAAGTAGCGTTCGCCATCTTTCGGGGTGCGCACTTCGCCTTCGATCATGTCGCCGGTATGCAAGTTGAAGCGGCGAACCTGGCTGGGGCTGATGTAGATGTCGTCGGTGCTAGCGGTGTAGCTGGTGTCAGGGCTACGCAGGAAGCCGAACCCATCGGGCAGGATCTCGAGCACCCCATCGGCGATGATTTGCTCTCCGGTGCGGGCGCGCTTTTTGATGATGGCAAACATCAGCTCTTGTTTACGCATGCGCCCGGTGTTTTCAATTTCCAGTGCTTCGGCCTGGAGCAGCACCTCAGATACGTGCAGTGCTTTGAGTTCGTTCAGGTGCATGAGAGTTTCCCGCAGAGGGGTTTACCGAAAAATCGGGGTTGAGAAAAAAGGGGGGGTGCTGGGGCGCAAACTAAAGGGACGTTGCGCAAACCGCTTTGCCGGTCTTTGCGGCAGACCCTAGGGAACACCGCCAAAGAGACCTTGGGAGCTAATTTGCGGGCATTATGACAGTAATTTGCGTTTTTTCAGTATGGACTCCCTTCGCTGTGCGCTGCGTCCTGCAGCGCCTTGGGTTTGCAGTCTCAGGGCAAAACCAGATGGTGGCCGAATTTTTCGGCCAGAAATTGCTCGCCACGCTCCAAAATTTCATAGCGGAAGGCCTCAGCTGCTGG
>Ga0214919_10011953_pt1 | contig 10754 bp, 14 predicted proteins | sample LL1503_MetaG_FD_177994 | JGI IMG/M metagenome (GOLD analysis project Ga0214919, IMG submission 177994) | Freshwater microbial communities from Lake Lanier, Atlanta, Georgia, United States - LL-1503 | ecosystem: Environmental > Aquatic > Freshwater > Lake | place: USA: Georgia | collected... | reverse complement strand
TCCTCGGCCAGGGCGTGCCGCGAAATGCCCCACCGCAGCCGCAATCGGTAAAGCATGCGGCAGGTCTCTTTATTGATCGGCATCGGGCGTTGGAGCAGCCCGAGCAGATCCGCCAAGCTGCAGTGGTGAACCTGGATGACTACTTTGGCTCGTAGTACTTGCACGACGGCGTCCCCAAATTCACCGGATCCAGCTTCGCCAGCACGACTCGCCGCATCTGCGCCGCGCGCAGGCATCGGCCTTTGTCGCTGTTGATGGGGCGCATTAGCCCGCACTCCCGGCAGGTCGTGCCCTTGGGGCCGCCGCCTGGGATGTGCGCGAATTCGCCGTTGTAGAAGTTTTTCATAATCCCCCGCGTGACCGTCGGCGCCCGCGCTGGGTATCGGGGGCGGCGCGGTTGAGGTGGGGCCATGCGCCGACGGGCGCAGCCATCTTATCCCGTCTTGCGTCTGTGTCAACTGGCATGGTAGGTTGCGGCAAGAAAGGATTTTGACATGCCTCAAAATTTCGCCCTCGACCTCACCCCCGACGAGACCAAACAGCAGCGCGCGCTGCGGAAGAAGATCATCGCCGCCGCGGACGGGAAGGCCCACCCGCTGGGCGAACTCCGCAAGCGCGCCGGCGTGACCTACGACGAGCTGGCGCTGGCCCTGGACGCCCCGGAGCGGACCAGCGTGGCGCACTACTGCCTGTCGTCGCGCCGGCCGCTGTACGAGTACGCGGTGCATATCGAGAAGGTGCTAAAAGGCGCGGTGACGGTGGAACTGCTGATGGCTGGGGGGCCAAGGAAGCGCAACAACAAGACGGCAGCGCGATGAACACCTGGCAGCCGATAGAAACAGCACCGAAGGATGGTACGGAAATTGACCTATGGGTGGTTTTTGACAAAGACTCCCTGCGCGGATATCGCCAGCCCTCTGTGAAGTGGCAAGAGCGCGGCTGTAGCACGACAGACGGTTGGCGGTCTTATGGCTGGGATTGGGTGGCTCGTGATGAAATTCAGGGCTATCCAGTAAGATGGATGCCAGTGCCGGAACCACCGCGATGAAATGGGGCCGGAAGATGCCAGACCGCCCCACGAAGCGCGCGATACAGCAACACATCGCCGCTCAAGCCCCGGAAGGGTGGACGCCCAAAGAGCGCGAAAAAAAGCGCCGCAAGCTTGCTGACGACGAAATCCCCGATCTCGCTAAAGATCCAGAATCCTAACAAACTCCTCCACGCTGTAACACGTCCAGCAAACCACCGGCGTCCCGTGGAACCACAATTGCCAAGCCTCTTGTTCGTCCGACAAGCCGCCGCGCTTAGTGTTGCGCCGCTCGGGCACCTTCAGCTCCACCCAGTCGATTCGCAGGCCCGGCTTTTTCCGCAACAAGATGATATCCGCGACTCCGGCCTCCAGCCCCATGGCCTTGCTGATGCCCGCGCGGGCCGCGCTGCGCTGGCCCTCCGGCATGGCGGCGATGAACCGCAGGCTTTTATCCACACGCATCTGGGCGCGGATTCTTTTCACGCACGCGATCTGAAGCTTCCACTCCGGTGATATGCCGCGCTTTTTTCGCGGCTCGGGTAGGTCCTCAAGGCCCTGCTCAACCATGTAATTTCGCATAGCCTACTATTGACCAGCAATCGCCCCCGTTCCACAAATAATTGTTTGACACATACGCAACGGCGTGGGAGGGTTGGGCATTGAAAGAGAGGCTACATGGACCGCCTAGTAACCTGGCTACACACCACCTTCTCCGGCATCAATCTGCCGACGCTGACGCCTCTCCCCAAACACGTCGCCGATGTCCGGCTGGATCGCGGGCTGCTGCTGCTGCATTTCGAGCGGGCGATGAAGCCAAATCCGGACGTGGTGACCGGTTACATTTCAAACACTAGGGAAAAGCCCGCGGCAAAAAAAGGGGAAGGGCAAATGATTACCGTCCTGTTCGTGTCCGCCATCATCTGCGTTGGCCTTGTGATCCTTATCGCTATCGGAGTTTCGCGCTAATGGCCTCCATCCATTTCTCCAACGAAAACGAATGGCACGCCATCCGCGCCGGCCACGTCGGCGCCTCCGAGATCGCCGCGCTGTTCGGCCTGTCCCCGTTCCAAACCCGCTGGCAGCTCCACATGATCAAGGCCGGTAAGCTTGCCCGCACCGATCTGTCGGGCAACAAAGCCGTGTCCGCCGGCCGGTTTATGGAGGCCGGAGTCGGCGCTTGGGCCGCGGAGAAGTTTGGCGTCACCCTTAATAAGGTTCACCGTTATTTAAGCGACGATTTTTGTGACGGCCTGGGCGCGTCGCTAGACTTTGAGTGCGTCGGATCCGGCACAAAGTATCCGGTCGAGATCAAGTTCATCCAGCGCCACGACGGCTGGGAATGGGACGGCGACGACCTGACGCAGGTGCCTGAGAATTACTTGCTGCAGGTGCAGGTCCAGCTTGCCTGCTCCGGCGCGCCGTTTGGCGACCTGGTTGCCTTCATCGGCGGCGACATCCGACGGCTGCGGGTGCCCCGCTCCGAGAAGCTGATCGCCGCCATCCGCGCCGAGGTCACGCAATTCTGGGACGACGTCCGCGCCGGTAAAGAGCCCGCGCCGGACTTTGTGAAGGACGCCGACGGGATTTCCGAACTGGCCTACGGCATGCCGCTGCGGACGATCACGCTGCCCGTGGAGGCGGAGAAACTATTCGAGACGGCAGTGCAACAGGCGGACATCGCCAAGGCCGCCGAGGACGCTGCCAAGGCCGCCAAAGCCGAACTGACCAAAATGGTCATCGACGCCGGCATCGGCAACGACGACAAGGCGCGCGCGGAGTGCGGGCCATACAAGATGACCCTGACCAAGGTGCAGCCGAACCCCGGCAAGATCATCACCGCCGAGATGGTGGGCGAAGTCACAGGCAAGCGCGCCGGGTATTTGCTGGCGAAGATTTCAACAAAGAAGGATGAGTAGAATGAGCGACAACGCACACAACAAGCCGACCATCGCCGACGCTGGGCTGTCCAAGTTTGACGCGCCGGTGCTGAAAAACATCGGGTCCAGCGAACTCGTCACTAGCAACGGCAACGCGTTCCTTCCCGCCAACATGGGCGAGGCGATGGAACTGGGCAAACTGATGTCCGCCAGCAACTTTGTGCCGGCGCACTTGCGCGGCAAGCCTGGCGACTGCCTCGCGGTCGTCATGCAGTCGTCGCGCTGGGGCATGGACCCCTTTGCGGTCGCCAACAAAACCTATTTCGTGCAAGACCGGATCGCCTACGAAGCCCAACTCGTCAACGCGGTGCTGAACGCACGCGCTCCGCTAAACGGCCGTCTGCAGGTTTCCTGGGACGGTGAGGGGGCCACGCTTACTTGCAAGGTGGTGGGCCACATCAAGGGCGATCCGGAACCCCATACCGTCTGGCAGGAGCTTGCCAGCATCAAGACGCGCAATTCGCCGCTGTGGGCGTCGTCGCCGCGGCAGCAACTCGCCTACTACACGACTCGGCTTTGGGCGCGGCTGTATTGCCCAGAGGTGCTGCTTGGCGTTTACACCGAGGAGGAGGTCGCCGACATTGGGCCGGTGCACCAGCAGGCCGATGGGTCGCAGGTGATTGAGCCCAAGCCCCGCTCCGACGCCGGCGCGGCGCAGGTGTCTAAACTAGAAAGCAAGATCGCCGCAGAGCCCACGAAGCCAGAGGAGATCATTGACCCCTCCAAAGAATTCTCCGCCCTCTCCAAGGAAATCACCAAGCAGGACAAATCCACTTGGCAGGCGTGGCTTGACAGCACCTTGATCCGCCGTCACCGGTTGGGCGACGTAGCGCCAGATCTGGCGGCGAAGCTGCAGGCGGCGGTGGACGGGAAGACGGCGGCGTACGGGGGTGCAGCATGACCACCCCGACGCATCGCTGCGTGTACTGCAAACACGAGTGGCAAGAGACGCAGTTGGAGGTGTGGCAAGGCTTCCCCGTGAAACAGCGCTGCCCGGAATGCAAAAGCGCGTGCGCCAAGATGGACCCCGTTCCCACCACCCCTCCCGAGGATGAGCAAAGGTGGGCGGAGTTGGCGGAGAAAGCAAACGGGCATGCGGACGCATTGTTGAGCGGGCTGAATGTTTCGCGGATGCCGGACGGAAAGCATTTTCCGAGCGACATTGCCGCCGTCTTGAGATTCGCCAAATGGTACGCCCGCGCCTACCTGGACCGAGACAGCGGAAAATTGCGGACCCGCGAACTAACCGCAGAGCAAATGGGTGAGGCCATGAATATGGTCGGGATACTGGAGCGCGGAGTAATCGGCCCACAAGAGGTGTGGGAGAGGCTTTGGGACGCAGCGCAGGAGGCTCCGCATGGCTGAGATGGACGCTGAGAAGATGGCGCGAACAATCGTTGACGAGTACGTCTGCCAGTTACACGCTGCCTAGCGGAAGGGACTGTACGGGCAAATACGCCGCGCCCTCACCACCGCCCACAACGCAGGGCTGGAGAGAGCGGCGGAGACATGCGCCGAGCGTGCTGAATTTTACAGGCTGTGCTCTCAAGCAGAAGGCGTTGACCCAGATTTAGCGATGCAGCGCGAGTATGCGGCAGAAGCCCTAGAAACGCTGACTATTTTAATCAAAGAGCAGTCCATCCCTAAAAAGGTGCATCCATGACCTCCCTCGCCGCGCTGATCAACATAAAGGGGGATGTGTAGATGGTAGAGGAAATGGATATGGGGAAGGCCGCTACGCGGGGTCTGGCGGTGCAAGATGAAGCGCCTGCGTTCACTCCGGGGCCGTGGGCAGTTTACCGCGCCTCGGTCACTTATCCGCCAGAAACCGGGTTTCCTACTGGTACGCGCGTCATGATTGGAATCGGTGACGCGGACGCTGGTGGAGTGACTGACGCCAACTTTGCTCTCTGGCGGAGTGGCCCTGAGCTTGAGGCCAACGCCCGCCTGATCGCCGCCGCTCCTGAGCTTTACGCGGCTCTGCTTGAAGCGCGCGCCGCGTTGGAAAGCTTCGATCACCCGAACGGATGTGGCACAGGGCTGACGCTCGTCCGTGGCGGCAAGCTCATCGGTGAACGAATTGACGCAATCCTCTCCAAGGCCACAGGCCAGCCCCGCGCAGCGGCCTCCCATAGCCCATCCAGCGAGGTGACATAGACATGAAAACGCGCCGCCATCACAACAATAAGGGTTCTCGCCAAGTGAAACGGGGGAAGACTGTTGACCAAGTAAAGCGCATCGCAAAACGTCTCGGCATCAAGTACGCAAGCCCTAAGGCCAGCGAGGTGAGGGATGGCTGAAGCTACCGCCCCACGCCAGATGCCCAGGCCCAACACTCCTTGACGTCGGATTGCAGTTTCAGCCCTACGTCCCGGAGGCGACGTCCAGAATCATTTGCTCTATCGGCGCCGTCGCTTCCGGCGGCAGGGCTCGCAGGTTGGCCGGCAGCACCGGCGGCAGGGGGCACGCCGTTGCCACAGGCTTGTCGGCGCGCGCGCAGGCTGTCAGCGAGGCGGCGGTTAAAATCATCCCGAGTAGCATCAATTTCCGCGACGCGCGCGGCATGCTCGGCGTCAAGTTGGCTGGCAAGTTCGGCATTCTGGTTATCCTTATCCCTGGCTGATTTCTCGGCTTTGAGTGCGAACTCCGCTGCGGCCTGGCGCTCTGCGGCGCGGGCGGCGCGCTCACTATTAAGCTCCGCGCGGGTGATCAGCAGCATGACGCCGAGGATACCGACGGCGGCTGCTTCGGCGATCAGTCGCCAGTTCGCCAGCAGCCAGATCACAGTTTTTTCCGCACTTCCGCGATGATGGCGTCAACCTTGGCGTGGACTTTCAGCAACTCAGTCTCAATCTGGGTGCGCAGGAGGTAGCCAGCAAGGACGCCGGTGAGGAGGCAGATGGCGTAGGTCATTTGGATAGCTCCATTTCGTGCTTGGTTTCGTCGCTGCCAAGTTTGGCGTAGAATCCGATGTAGCCCATGAGGCTGGGGAACAAGATCGAAAACGGCGGCCATACCTTAGCCACGCGGTCGGCAATTTGGTCAGACGTCAGCCCGAACAGAAACGCGATCACGATTACCCATGTGAGGATCATCGCCGCTTGCGCCATCTGCCGGCGCATCTTGTTGCGGTCGGATGTCTCGCTCAATGCGGCCCCCTGAATAGCGCCGCGATCCTAGTCGCCCGCGCCCCGACCTGCTTGGCCCACGCGCTGTCCAGTGCCTCTTGCGCCGCGGTGTCCCAATCACCGGCCTGCAACGCCGCCAGCATGTTCTTGAACCCGCTCAGCCGCGGCCAGCCAACATTGAACAGCATGTTCTTGACGCCGCGCTGCACGGGCTCTGGGCAAACCGCAAGCCACGGAATTTTTGTGGAACATTCCGCCTCGACACGCGTTATGTCGTTGTCCAACATCGCAGCACTCTCCGCCGCGGTAATTCCAACGTCAGTGAGGTTACGGCCGACGCCAATCGTTACTTTCCCCACCGTGTCAACATAGGGCTTCAGCCGCTCGCCCTCATCCCTGCGGAGGTCGTCGGCGAGGGTCATTTAATTACGATCCCCATGGCCACGGCCCCTTTCCAGATAAGGTAGCCGACCCCTGTCAGAAAACTCGTCCAGATCGTCGTAATCGTCATCGACCGAAACCGCGAACTGCCCACCCGCGCCACGCGCACAAAGTTCATGTCCTCGGCGAATTCCTTGCGCGTACTAGGCGTAGACAAATCTACGCCGAATATCTCGAACATTTCCCCCAATGCTTTTTTGGCAGCCGTTTCCGCTATACGCTCGATCTGGTCATCGGTGAGGGACATCACTCGAGGCCCTGCGGAGGGAGCAGGCCGCTGGTGCCGCTAATGCCAGATTTGGCGCGGAGCCGTTGCAGGACGCGGGCCTGGATAACAGGGTCCGTGGAATGCAGGGCGGCAGACGTCTGGTCAAGGATCGGCGTGCGAGTTTCTGGCGTTTCGCCGCGCAAGAAACGGTTGGCCAGACGCCGACCAAGCCCAATGTGGTTGCCCGTGGCAAGGTCGATGCTGCCGCCGATGACGTCTTTCGCCATCGTTGACGGCGCTTCTTCCTCAATGGCGCCCATGGCACGCCGAGCGGTTTGAGAGCCCTTCGTCGCCGCGTTGTAAGTGTTCGTCTTGGCTGCCGCGCGCAGGGCGGACTGGCGGAATCGGTTGTAGGAAGCTTTATCGGGGAACCCTGCTTGTAGAATGGCGCGCGTATCGGGGTTTTTGAGCGCGTTCAAGGCACGCGTAGAATTCTGCTTAATGTCGTCTGCAAGGTCGCGCGCCAAACCAATTTGGAAAAACTCCTTTTGAGCAGGAGTCATCTTCGCGATAACTTTTGCGTTGACTTCGGGGTCTTGATTGAGCGCGCGTCGCCCCATGGAAAGAGCGTCCATGTTGCTGGAATGATCGCCCCAAGTGTTCAGATACTTTGCATATGGCTCTGACGCCTTACGCATTTCAGCCGTAACAGCTTTCAGGGCCTTATTAACCTCTACCTCGTAAGGGCCAAGATTCTCAAGTTTGCCTGTGTACTTGTTGCGAAACGGAGCGAGGATTTGCTGCATCCCCTGCTTACCAGCATCCAGCATACGAAGAGTCGGAGTATCAATAATTTTGATGTTGGGGTCGTCAAAATCTGCGCCATGAAACCACGTTTCCGACTTTGGAACGGGAACGCCGGTGCGAGCCTCCTCAAGCTTGGCAATCTTGCCGCCCATGCGGATGCCCTGTTGAAATTCCGGCGTGGGCAACATGCGCTGAATTACATCACTCTTAATAATGCCGGTCTTATTAAGCGCGTCTTCTCTATCAGCCTTCCCAGCGATAGAGCGCGATTCCTGCAGGTCTTCCAAAGAAGCGTAGTAATTCTTGTCGGACAGATTGTTTTCTACGCTCTTGAGCAAACTTGATTGCTTCTGTGCCTCGCGCGCGCCTAGCACACGCTGCGCCCGCATAGCACCGGCAGGCGTTTGGGCTGCCGTTTCTTGCATCCCCTGGAACGGAAATACGTCAGCAAGCGTGGCATTTGGGCCAAGCTGCTTAAGCTTTGCCTCGATGCGCTCTGGCGTCCAGCCAGCCTGCTGCATGGCCTTGTAAAGATTGTCTTCGGCAGATACGGCAGCAGGCGCAGACTTCACCAACCCCGCAGGCGCAGTCGGGATATCCCCCGTGATCGGCACAATCTCCGACGCCGTTGGCTTCACAAAAACATTCTTGGCCGTCTGAAGCCCAGACTTGATTGAGTCCGCAATGTCGGCGCCCTGCTTGCCGGCCATTTCAGCGCGCGCGGCGCGCACCAGCGCCATGGCGCTTCGGGCCTCCGGCATCACGGGAACGGGCAGCCCCACCTGTGCCGTCGGGAACGCCTCTAAGAGCGACTGAACATCCCGCTGCAGCTGCTGGCCCGGCATGACGTAGGGCTTAATCCCCGGCACGGCTTCGCGCGCAAGATCCACGCCCTGCCCAGCAAGGTTACCCAGACCGCTCAGCGCAGCCATGCCGCCGCGCCCGACAACCTCTAGGGCCGTCGCGGCGGGCTCGGCGACGTACTTGTTGAAAGCCCCGACGGGGCCAGCCGTTTCAAGCGCGGCACGCGTCGCTGCGGACGGCCCTAACGGTTCAGCGCCCCAGCCCTGTTTGACAGCATCAATGAACCCAGGCGCTGCGCCGGGCTCGGCGCGGTCTTTTGCGTCGGCGTCGGAGGGGAGGGCGACGGGGCGCGGTTCGGTGGGTTCTGAGGCTCCGAAACCGACGGACTTATAAAACTGGTCCTTCGGCATGTCGGCGTAAAATTTGGCGTGCATAGCGTCCGCCAGCGCCTGATCGCTCATGTCGCTGTATTGTGGAAACTTCTGGCGGATTTCTGCGATGCTTGCCATCAGCGTATACCGAGCGGGTCTTCTTTAGCCTCTCCAAGCGTCGTCGCGCGGGCAGCCCCCCCGAAATATTCCCGGTACGTCTTGCGATCAGGGTTCAGTTCGTAAAGGTCGGAACTATTTTTCTTGTTGTGCAAGAAGATTGGATTGGCGTTCAAATATTTTTTCCACGCCTTCTCAGCCCCCTGCATGTGGTTATGAACGGAGAAAAAGTCGCGGTCAAACTGCGCCTTGTCATCTTGGTTATCAAGGGCGCTTTTAAGCGCAGCAATCCGATTCGCGTTTACCTGCTTGTCGACTGTCTTTTGGACGCCGGCCTTTTTGAACATAGCCACGTCAAGGTCAGACGCGGCACCCGGCAACCCTTGGCGCATAGTCGGCACTAAGCGCGCGGTGAGGGAGTCCATCTCCTGCAGGTCTGGGTTGAGCCACGTTTTTACGCGACCGACGCCTGCGATTTCGTTCGATGGCCCTGAAATGCCCTTGTCGTTCAACTCACGGAACCGCTCAAGGTCCATCTTCAATTCTCGGTTTTTATCGGCTGTCAGTGCGTTTTTGATTTCGCTTGATTCAAACAGCTTCTGGTTCGACTTGTAGATGTCTTCCTGCGCCTTGGGCGAAACATTCGCGTATGGGCTGGGGACATCAAATGGGATGCCAGCAGAAACTGCCTGTTCTTTTGTGGGCTTGGTCACGCCGGTTGGTGCGCCCGCCTTAGCCGCCGCGGCACGGTCCAGAGCGGCTTGAGCCATCAATGCCTGGATGCCATGGTTGCCGGCAGCGATTTGAGCGCGCATTTCCCTGTCGGCATCGGCGCGCGCTGCTGCAGCCTCACGACCCTCACGCGCCAAATCTTCACGCGACTTCCGCGCTTCTTCCCGGTCCAACGAAGCCTGCTTCGCAATATCCCGCTTGGTCTGTTGCCCCTCCTGAAACTGCGCCACGCTCGAGCCCAGCGCCGCCGCCTTCATGCTCTGCAGCGCGCGCTCTTTGCGCAAATCCTGTAAGGCTTTAATGCCCTGCGTCGCCCCCTCGCCAAGCGCCTGCCCGAAGTGGGGGGACGCCGACGCCGCCATCCCGAACCCGGCCTGTGCCAGAGCCAGCCCCTTGTCCTCGGACGTGGGCTTGCCCGAGTCGGCCATCATCTGCTTGATCAGCCCGATGAAGCGCGGGTCCATGGCGGAAAGGCCACCAGCACTGGAGGTGTCGTCTCCGCCTGTATTATCCGCGTCACCAATAGCGTTCCGCCAATCCTCCATGCTCACGCCGGTGTCGCTGCCGCCGGTGGCGCTTACCTTCCCGCTTCCGGCATACCCCCTCACCGCGCCCCCGCGCGCCATGGCCGCCATCGGCGCCCGCATCTGGTCCGCCAGCGCCGCCCCAGTCCGGATCGGCGCGGTCACGTCCCCGCCGCCCATCGGGGGCATAGCCCCAGCAGGAGCCTCAGGAGCCGCGCCAGGCGGCATCTGCGGTTTCTGGGCCTGCATAGCCGCCATAGCCGCCGCGCGCATCCCTGGCGGCGTGCGCGGGTCTGCGAGCACGCTGGAAAGGTCTAGGCCCTGGGTGAAGGGGTTGCTCATCTAGGCAGCAATCGCGAGGCCACGGCGAGGCGTCGTGCCGTAGCTGTGGTTTTGGCGGGGCTTCCGCACCGCTCCGCCCTTTTTCTTGAAAATACCGCTGTTCGCCAACCCAGCCACGCCCAGTCCAATACCCCCGATCTGCCCGGCCACGCTCGGACCCGGCGCGGTCGTCTGCGTCGTGCCGCTGGTGGTGCCGCCGACCGGCAGCCCCTGGATAACTCCCGACAGCTTGCCGATGGTGTCCCAGGGCAGGTTGTACTGCTGAAGTTGATTGTTGTACTGCGTATTGAGGTAAGCCTGCTGCATGCCCTGG
>Ga0214919_10011952_pt1 | contig 10754 bp, 14 predicted proteins | sample LL1503_MetaG_FD_177994 | JGI IMG/M metagenome (GOLD analysis project Ga0214919, IMG submission 177994) | Freshwater microbial communities from Lake Lanier, Atlanta, Georgia, United States - LL-1503 | ecosystem: Environmental > Aquatic > Freshwater > Lake | place: USA: Georgia | collected... | reverse complement strand
TTGTATTCTCAGAGTTTTATTTTCTTTGTTTAGAAAAACAAAGTGGTGGTGAATGTATGTAAAACCATACGGCCTATACAAAAATTAGTCAGAAGAAATTCTGACTTTTTTTATGCATATTTGAAAATTATTTGTATATTTGTTTTATGAGAATCGTATGTTTATCTGATACCCACAGCCTTCATAATGAAATGGAACATCCTTTACCAAAAGGTGATGTGTTAATCCATGCGGGTGACATTTCAAATAAAGGTGGTCAAAAAGATGTTACCGATTTTATTCATTGGTTCCAAAACTTAGGTGGTTGGGACGCTAAAATATTCATATCGGGAAATCATGATTTTTGTTTTGAAAGAATTAATTTACCACATCATAAAAAAGATTACGAATGGTTAAGTAATTTAATGTCATCAGAGAATTTATCTCAATCAGATGTAACTTATTTAGAGGATAGTTTTATTACAATTGAAACTCCCGAGTTCTCCAGACCTATTAAATTTTATGGTAGTCCTTGGCAACCTTGGTTCTATGATTGGGCATTTAACTTACCAAGATTAGGAACCGAATTACAAGAGAAATGGAATATGATTCCTGAGGATACAGATGTATTAATTACTCATAGTCCACCAAACGGTTATGGTGATTTAGTTAATAATTGGAGACAACCAAATACACACGTTGGGTGTGAATGTTTAATAAATAGAATTGGTGAAATCAATCCATTGGTAAATGTTTTTGGACATATCCATGAAGGTTATGGAGTCGAATACGGTAAAAAAACCGCATTTGTAAATGCTTCCATATGTACAGCGTCTTACGAACCAACTAATAAACCGATAGTTATTGATTTAATTGAAATCAATAATAAAATACAAGTACTATATGTCGAAGAATAATGAAGTTGTAAGTGTGGTTATATCTACAAGAAAAATAGATCCAACATATTACGATCATGTAAAAAGAATGTTTTCTCACCCAAATACAGAAATATTGATGTATGAAAATGACGGTGAAATGTCTTTAACACAAATTTATAACAAAGGGTTAAAAGAAAGTGTTAATGACATCGTCGTTTTCATGCACGATGACCTTATATTAGAGACCTCAAATATGACACCTAAGATTGTTAAGTTATTTGAGAAACATCCCGAATATGGAATTATTGGAATCGCTGGAACTGATAAATTGACAAGTGGTATGTGGTGGCAAAACCGTGAAAATATGTTTGGTGTGGTCGGTCATATTCATGAGGGTAAAAGACACGTTAATCACTATTCTAAAGGGGTATACAACGACGTTCTTAAAGATGTTGTAATTGTGGATGGTTTATTCTTTATAGTCCGTAAAAGTCTCCTAAAGAAGGAATTTAACGAACAGTTTGAAGGGTTTCATTTCTATGATATTTCATTCTGTGTTGAGAACCAATTTGAAGGGGTTAAGATTGGTTTAACAACCAAATTTGGGGTTACACATAAATCTGTAGGTATAACCAATAAACAATGGGAAAAGAATAAACTACTATTTGAGGCGTTATTTGAAAAACGATTACCCTTGACAATTTAGTCATTTTTGATATATTTATATAAAACAAATTTTATGAAGAAAATTATTGATTTAATTAAGAAACTTTTAGGTGCTGGAACAATGGCAGAAAAAGCTGTAGAATTACAACAATTAGAAACTGAGGTTGTTGCTGAAGTTAAAATTGTAAAAGAGAAAGTTGCGGAAGTTAAAGCTAAAGTTAAAAAAGTAACTGACAAAGCTCCAAAAGCAAAGAAAACTACTACTAAGTAATTTTTTTCTAACATATAGGTTATTCAGGGTTAAAATTAGTTTTTTAACCCTTTTTTATCTATATTTGTATTACAATGGGGACGCCTGGAATTGACGGGCGTTGGTATGGTAAATGGGCACGTAGTCAGATGTCATCTATGACTTTAATCCACGGTGGTAAAAAACAAAAGACAACGTTTATAACGTTATGGAAGCTTGTGGTTTAATCGCAACTTCTACTGTAGCTGTAGCCTAATAGCGCACTTACAAATCGGGTCGGGTAGGACATTAACCTAGGAACAGAAGTCCGATATACGGGTCACAGGTCAGAGCTCGTTTAAAATAATTCTGAGACCAGGTTGTTTGTAGATTGGTTTCCCACATATATCAAATCTAATATTTCGGAACATTGAGAACCAATGTTGTACTAAACGTGTAGTCCATTTATGGTACGGCGAATCGGACAGGGGTTCGACTCCCCTCGTCTCCACCAAAATTAAAACCCTTCAGAAATGAGGGGTTTTTTATTAAACAACAAAAGGTCCGAAGACCCTTTGCCGAGATTAAGAATACCTCCTTTTCGTTTACAGAGTTATCATTTAACGGCGACCAAACCGCCAAACTCTGAATATAAATATGTTATTTTTTCTTATTAATGTATTCTTTTAAAACTTTTTTTACCGATTCTTTAATTATACTCTTGTTCATTAATTCATTCCACAAATCTTTAGTGATTTCCATATTAGGATTTCTACTACCAAAATTTCCCGTATTATCTAAAAACTTTTGTAAACCTTTTGTGTATGTATCATTTTTCCTATTCCCACTAAACAATTCTGCATTTAAATCACCTATTTTAGTGTTAATACAACCCAATGTAAAAGGAAAGTCATTACAACTTTTAGTTGGAGTGTTGTCTTTTTTATCTCTATTAAAATACAACGGTTTTGTTCTTACAACTGGTATTTCATCATCTTTATCTTTTTTTACAACAGTATCATCTTTTTTTACAACGGTATCGTCTTTTTTAGTTGAGTTATCGGTTTCTGATTTTGTAATCTTAGTTGCAATTATTTTAAAAGTTAAAAATTGAAATGTAAATCCCGTATTGTCAAATGTAATAGAATTTGGTATCGATCCTCCCGATTCATTTGATATAGTAAAAACTAAAGAGTTACTTGTCGATTGTGTTAATTTAGAAACTGAATAGTCAGCTAAATTATAATTACCTAAATTAGGTAATTTTTCAAAATAAGGTGAATTAACGTATAGACTTTCTTTAGTTGGGTCTGTATTATCGGGTCCTTTTGATATTTTTATCTTTTTAATTAAAGGGTTATCTGTGGTATAATCACCGACGTAACTATCTATATTGGTAATAACATCGGTAGTTCCTTTACAAAAATTTAATGATTTTGACCATGGTAAATCACATGCAAACGTCTTATAAAATTCCTCCTTACTTTTTAATACCTTCATCCATTCATTATAACCTGTCGCACTAGGTAAAAAATAATATTTAATAATCGTATTGTCCGAACCTACAATTTTTTTAAAATTTATAATAGAAAATAAATTATTATATTTTACATTACCCTTATCATCACCAGTTGATGATTGGTCACTCAATGTATTTGAATTTTTAAAAAATATTTTAAACCATTCATCGTAAGTTAATACTTTATTTGTTGCCGACGAAATAAACTCACCTTTAATAATGTTATATAAACTTTTACGATTATCTTCTTGTTTTGTTGCCATTATTTAATAAGATTTGAGATTAATGAATCTGATTTTTCAATTATTTGGTCACCTGTTGGAACAGATAAGTTTAAAGTGTCTACTATAAATTCTTTACCTTTTGGATCATTATTTAAATTATTAATAGAATCCGTCGCTGACGTTCTTACTTCATTTTGTAATGTGTCTTTTCTTATTGTTTGTAAAATTGGTAAAACATTTGGTTTTGGTTTACTTATCTCATTAACTAATTTAAATAACATCGGACAATATTTTGCCGCCGGAGACCAAAAATCCGCTTGTTTAGTATCACCAATTATAAATCTTGTACTTTTTGACCATAGATTAATCCACAATGCAAAAATTGCCATGGTATTACCATAGTCTTTTATTTCATTCATATCTTCTTGGGTGATTTTATCAATCCAATCATATGGTTTTTCACCTTTCGCAACTTTACTTGCATTTACGGAACTTAATATGTAATCAATAAGTGCCTTACTTATTGAATACCAAAATCCAAGAACAAACACACTAAAAATTATTTTTTGTGCAACACCCCTAACAACGTAACTTCTAAATCCTAATATATTTTTATTTATTATTTCTTCTTCTAAACTTCTAGGTGACCAAAATAAAAACATATTACCAAGTCTTGACCATGTTTCTTTTGACCAAAAAGAAACTGTTTTATTAAAAGGATTAATTGCCTTAAGTAATGTCATCATTCCTTCCATTTTAGACACTGTTATTTCAATTTTTGGTAGAATTTTTTCACTTTTTTCATAACCTTCAAGTAGTCTAGTTAAAAATTGACTCTCACCGTTTTTAGAATACCATTTTTTATAAAAATTAGGACTTTTAGGATCAAAAATTTCACTAAATTTAGGTTCTTCTTTTAACAATTTTAAAAACTCATCAAAATGAGTTTTTGCTGCGATCACTCTTTGGGTTCTATATTCTTGTAGTTTATTTGTAATTATTTTAATTTCATTTGTAAAATCACGAGATCCTCCCACTTTTATTTTTTGTAATATCATATCCAATTGATCTGACATTTCTTTTTCTAATGGTTTTAAATTAATATCATAAGTCTTACCGTATGATATTTTTAAACCGTTTTTTATATTACTGAGTAAAGACGGAATCTTTGTTTTGGTTAATTCTTCCCATAAAATTTTAAAAAATTCATCAGGTACTTTACCTACACCACCTATAATATTTTTAAGTGCCCAAAAAATTTGATCTGACCAACTTTCAGGTATTTTAACAATGTCAGTAGATACATTTTTTAATTTTTCAATGTATAAAATAACAGCATCAATATTAATATCTTTTTGATACATGGTTCTCATGTAATACACAAATTCTTGTGCGGTCATTCTACCACTAACTAATTGAGCTTTGACACTATTAAAAAAACCAGCCACACTATTCCTACTCTTTATAATTTCTTCTAAATTACGTTCAAAAGACTCAAATACCTCAGGTACCACTCTTCTTATAATTGCCGACACAAATTGATATTCTTCTTGAGATAATGATCTAATTTCTTTATCTAATAAATTCTCAAAACTTTGAGCAATTCTTTCGGATTCTTTAAATCCTCCTTTTTCAATTGAATTTATAATCTCATCTTTACTTTTTCCAAAATATTCAACAAGTTCTAATAATTTAGTTAAAACTTGTTCAGAAATAATTTTTTTATTTGACGAGATTTTATTTTCCATCAATCTATACATCCTATCCAATTGAAATTTTAAACTATTTTTCATATATACTTTTATTGTCCTTTAATTTTAATTACTTTATATTAATTATTGAATCTTGTAATTGTCTTATTTCTTCGTCTGATAATGGGGGTTGTCCGACAATGTCTTTTATTACAAATATATTCACTAAATTACTTTTAATTTTTTCTTTATCTTCTGAACTATTCACTATATTTTTAACATCATTTAATAATTTTTCTTCGGTTCCTTCCAATAATGCTTTTTCATAATTTAAATAAGCTAAGTTAATTATTTCTTTCGCTTGTGTATCATTCGCACCAAATTTCTTAAATAATGATTTAAACATTTCAATCCAAATTAAATCGTGTATTAACATGAATCCAAATTTTAATAACCATTTTTTATGTACCCCGTCTCCAATTTTCATTAAAAGACTACCTAAATTTGTTTGTATATCAACTCCCGCAGATTTTAATTTATTTGCGGCAACTCTTATCGCCTCTCTACTTGTAGTTTCCCAAACTTTTCTTGAACAATTTGACGCCTTAACAAAAAGATCTTTTGCTGCTTGACTTAAACCTCCTTCAATCTCCGTTTTAGTAAATAAATCAACTAATTCAGCCTCAGATTTACCAACAACTTTAGTTGCTAATTCATCAACCGATTCTTTAGTTACTTTACCAATACCCATTCTATTAATTAATCCTAATTCGTGTATTACAGGTAAAAAAATACCAAAAGAAATATCCAACAATCCAGCAACTTGTTTACCATTAGATATTTGAAGTGCTCCCTTAGTAGACCATACTGCGGCTTCAGCAAAAAATCTAGCAATCATTGAAGTGGTTATTCTTCTCCCTAAAAATGTAAATGCTTGAGCCGACATTGCAACTTCCCCCATAACTGCAGCACCGATACCTTCGGTACAAATACCCACAATAATTGCTGCACCTATCCATAATAGTTCCGTCGTTATCCCTCCATTTGAATTCTTGAACTTTTCCCATAAGGTTTCTTCTTGTAACTCTTTAGGTAAATATTTTGGTTCCACGTACGCACGTCCATTTTTATCATAAAACCATTTGAAACTAATAATTAATGGTTTATCTTGCATTCTTTCCATTGAAGCGTTATATTGAGTTCCACCAACACTAAAAGACCTTAACGTCATTTGAGGTAAAGCTTTTTCCAACATCTCTGACGTGGGAACAAAGTCACTATATTTGGTATTAGATAAATCGCTCCAAAAATTATTTTTAATTGGATGATGCCAAAATGATGCAGTTGTTTTAATCCCATTTACTATTTTTGGTAATATGACATATTTTTCACCTGAAAAATTTGTTGGAGGGATGTCCAAAACATAAAAATCATCTCTTTTTAATTTTTTAGTTATTTCATCTTCTTTTTTCTTTTCATCCTCTCTTCTTTTATCTCCTTCAGGATCTAATGCAACCGAACTTCCCCTTCCTTCTTGTTCCTTCAATTGATTACCCTTACTTCTTGTTAGTTTTGAACCAACTACATCGGCCCATTTAGTAACACCTACTTGATTAGCGGGTCCTCTTGTAACACCACTTTCCCATTTACCCACCGCAGGGTATCCTTGACCTCCAGCCTGTTTATCTGACGTACCTTTTTCAGGTTCAGATGGTGGTGGTTCCGACTGTTCTTGTAATAAAGACAGTAAATTATTATATTGTTTCTCGGTTAAGCCCAACTTCATAGTCTATAAATATCCAATAAAACTTTTGAATACGATATTGGTATAGGGAAAAATACCCTTTTTTGGGTTAAAAAGAAAGATTTTAATCTTCGTTATAGATATTTGGATCTTCTTTGGCGTACATTTTAATAAACTGACCCGCTTTGGCGTTAGCCTCATCTTCAATTTCACCTCCAATATCGGGTGGTTGGACTTTAAGGCGTCCCTGTTCAAATTGTTTGTGGTGAACCATCTCATGAGCTATACTTCTACATACATCCACTAATGCTCGGTTCTTAGCACATACCTTAATGATCTTGTTTTCTTTGGTGTAATCGTAATTTGCGGTCGTTTTTAGACCGTCTCTATTGTTTTGTATCTTAACGGTAGGAACGGTTTTAAGTTCCAATTGTTCCTTTACAAATAGGACAAACTTGTCTAATATCTCCTTTTTCTCGTCAGTTAAAAAACTCATATTATATAAATATTACAAAATTGATTCTTCGGGTAAGTCATTTTCGGTCGCGTATTGGTTTATCATCTCAACTACATCATTTTCCTCCATATCATACATGTCATTTTCATGAATGATACCGGGAGAATAATACATGACGTCCTCAACAGTTAATTCCAATACCCTATAGGTATCGTCTCCATCATTATCGGTGGAAAACTCAACATACAATATTCTATTGTCGTCGTTATAATAAAATTCTCTTATATACATGGTTAAACAATCATAATTATATTGATTTCACTCAAAATCAAAAAATATACTCTTTATAGATACAAAATAGAGATATTTTTCTTATTATTAGTAATATGGATTGGTATGTTATTGAATATCTATATCCAATTGCCTTTCAAAGGTTTAAGGATATTATGTTCCCAAATGTTGGGGTGATTAGTCTATCGACTTTAGGGTTGTATGACTCAAAAAAACTTTATCAGTTTTTTGATAAGGAAGGAGTGTACCTAACAATTGAAATGTATAACCCAAACCAATGGGTGTTTTCAATATCACTTAAAAATGGGGTGATATTTGGTCCGACACAAGATTCTTTATCTACGAGAGATGAAACTGAGGTGGAGGGATTCTTGGAATGCTTTAAGATATTAGATAAAAAATTAAAAGACATTATATGAGTGATATTTATGATAATAGTATGAGTATGTCATCCAACTTTCTTTTACAATCAACAAGGGTATTACATAATGACAATTATGATGAGGACGAATTGGAGATGATATCCAACTTTATGGTTGCAGTTGACAATGAGATATTAAATGAGTATAATAATACGTGTACCATCTTATCTTATGATAATGATCTACAACTCTACATTGAGATATTGGACGCCTTGATTAACATTTTTGAAGATAGGGAGGAATATGAAAAATGTGAGATGTTAAAACATAAGAGAGACGACTCAATAGAAATAATGGAAAATAAAACAATATAGTTATGGCAATTTTACAAATGTCCGATGAGGAAAGAAAAAAAATTTCAGAGCAACATAAACAACTTGAAAAAATTGCTCGTGAAAAAAGAGAAGAATTAAAGAAAGGTTTAAAAAAACCTGAAGAAAAGAAAACCACCAAATAGGTGGTTTTTTATTTCCAATGTTCATGTTTTATAAACATATCACATTTTGTATGTGGTTCGTCTCCTTTGATTCTTGAATCAGGGAAAGTGTATGGTATTATTTTAGTGTCTTGTACGACTTTAGGAAAACTAACTTGATCTTGTGTTGTATACTTAAGTGTTTGTAGATACCATCTATCTAAAAAATCATTAACCTTTATGTCTTTGTTATTAAACGCAACAAAACACGTTAACCAAACTCCAAAATGATCTCCTCTTCCTCTACCTTCTACTCTTTCGTATTTATTAAAAAAATCTTCATCGTACCCATCTTGTAAATATTGGTGATACTGAGTGATAACATCTTGATATGGTTGCCATTGGTCTAAATATGAACCGTTCATGTATCTAGGTAAATAAGAACAATATGCTTCATGAAATAAAACACCTCCTCTCATTTCATGATGCCAAGAAACAATAGAATATTTGGGACATAACTCTAACATATATTCAGACACTTCAGAATTTGTAATTTCAATAGATCCATCTAACCAAATTACAACATCATATTCTTGTAGTCTTGGTATATTTTTCCAAGCTTGTTTATAGTATTTTGCAATGTTAAACGTATGTCTATTTTCTAAGACTTTTAACCTACCTTCTTTTTTGGTGGAATTTACATATAAACCATTATCAATTGGACTTCTGTTGGTGTCGTGATATGGATTTGTATCTATAATCCAACCGTTACTTTCTATATTTTGATCGTCGGTAAAACAAATGAAATCACTTTCTACCGTTTGTTTTGTAAATGGTTTACAGGTTTTTTCATACCCACCGAATATTGCTGTTATGTACGCTACTTTACCCATTAATTGTTTTAGTAAAATTTAATGCCGAAGATATTACTTGGTGCATATCATAATATTTGTATTCAGCTAATCTACCCCCAAAATAAATATTTTGTAATTTATTTGCCTCATCCTTATACTTTAAATACATTTCAGTATTATCTTTATCATTTACGGGATAGTATGGTTCGGTCTCTTCCGCTTTGTATTGTGTCGGATATTCCCACGTCACCCACGTTGAATCTGTTTTAACATCTGGCTCAAAATGTTTGTGTTCTATTGTTCTTGTATGTATTGTATCACTATCGGTATAATTCATAACAGCACAACCTTGGTGATTATCTGTGTCAAATTTAAAGTGTTCAAATCGTGTGGTTTTATATTCTAATTCACCATATTTGTAATTAAAATATTTGTCTATTGGTCCAGTATAAATTACTTTGTTATGTTCAGGTAATTCATCTTTAAAATAATCAACACCTAATCTAACTTCAATACCATCTAACAACTTTTCAAATATTTGTGTGTACCCACCAATTGGTATGCCTTGATATTTGTCATTAAAATAATTGTTATCATATGTTAAACGAACAGGTAAACGAGTAATAATTTCCTTAGGTAATTCCTTAGGATCTTTTCTCCATTGTTTAGCTGTGTAATGTTTAATTAATTTTTCATAGATGTCCGAACCGACCAATTTGATTGCTTGTTCTTCTAAATTTGATGGGGTTTCAATTCCAATTGATTGTGAATCAATAATATCTTGTACTTCTTTTGGTGTAACAACATTCCATAACTTATTGAATGTCCACATATTAAATGGTAGGGAGTAGATTTCACCTTTATAGTTTGCAACGGGTCTTAATGTAAAGTTGTTAAATTTAACAAATTGATTTATCCATTCCCATACTTCTTCATTAGATGTGTGAAATACGTGAGGTCCATAAGTATGTATATTAATACCGTCTTTGTTCTCAGTGTGGCAGTTGCCTCCGATATGGTTTCTATTATCAATAACACAAACTTTATATCCTTTTTTTGTTAATTCATGTGCACAAATGGATCCGTAAAATCCAGCACCAACTATTAAATAATCGTACATATTAATCTTTTAATTGTAAAAAACCATCAACCCATTTAGTGGGTATTTTAATCCAACCTTCACACCATATGTCTTTAGGGTCATCTGTAACATCAGGACCAAACCAAGTATCGGGTGTTATAACGACCTTATTATCTGTTCTTGATAGATACGCTCCCCACCAAGAAAACGACGAATTTGATATGATAAAATGGTCACAAAGAGATAATAACCATAGTGCCTCACAGTCCCTATAGTTTTCAACAAACACTAAGTTAGGTAATTT
>Ga0214919_10011951_pt1 | contig 10755 bp, 8 predicted proteins | sample LL1503_MetaG_FD_177994 | JGI IMG/M metagenome (GOLD analysis project Ga0214919, IMG submission 177994) | Freshwater microbial communities from Lake Lanier, Atlanta, Georgia, United States - LL-1503 | ecosystem: Environmental > Aquatic > Freshwater > Lake | place: USA: Georgia | collected 2015-03-15 | reverse complement strand
AAGAGCAGTCAAAGTCAGCACTCGCAGAATTTGAGCGACGCATCGCAGAACACGACGAAGTGATGGAGTGCTATCTCATGACAGGCGATAGTGACTACTTGATCCGCGTGGCTGTGACTGACATCTCAGCTTTAGAAAAATTCATCTTGGATCAACTCGCTCCAATATCAGGAATTGAAAAAATTCGTTCTAGCTTTGCGCTGAAACAAGTCCGCTATAAAACTGCTTTGCCTATGCCTTAATGCGTTAATGCGTTTGGAAAAATAGTCTACATCCACCATTTAAAACTTCATACCTTATTGCTCTCATAGACCTAAGCTGTCTACTGCACCGTGGGAAGTTCATGCAAGAGATGCCTCAGTTGACTATCTCTTTAAAAGCAAACAAATGAGTCAGACACTTTTCGCGCGCAGCAACAAAGACAGAGGCAATTATTCTGTTATGTCGGCAATGGAGTTACGTCGATTGATTGATGAGCCGTAACCACCACCGCCTGGCGTTCGAAGCAATACCGTTCCGTTCGGTTTTAGCACGTGTTGCTTCTTTGGGTCGCATATCTCTCCGTCAATTAGAAGCGCCCCGCACTCTCCTGGCTCCCCTCCAGCGATACCTGGTGCCGGATTCTTGGTCCGTTCCGCCAAGAAGACCATGAATATCGGTGTGTCAGATCTGTTTTCTAACATGACGTCTTGTCCCTGACCACCTCGGTATTCTCCAGCTCCGGACGAATTAGGACGCAGCTGCTTGTAGATCACTCTACACGGTACAGACTGCTCAATGACTTCGGTGGGAGTGAGGGAGATATTGCTGGGCCAGCTAGTAGCGTTCATACCGTCGCGGCGAAAGCTCGCACCGGTCCCGCCGTTATAGAAAAACTTATTCGCAAATGTTTCGCCGCGCTCGTTTTGCCCACGCATCAGAACACTCCAAATCGGAGAGCCAGAACCGGCGATGATCCGCTCAGGCACTATTTGACTGAAGGCTCCAAATACTGCGAATGGTAGGTAGTGCCCAAGCATGGAGCGTGAGCAGCCCGATGTTGGAAATCGATGGTTTAGGACACTGCCTTCGGGGGCAAAAATTCGGATTGGACGAAAGATACCTTCATTATTCGGGATCTCTGGTGCAAGGACGCACTTGAGACCGAACATAGTGTACGCATATGTGTAACAGAATGCAGCGTTGAGCGCTTTATCCACTTGGGGTGACGTACCTTTATAGTTAACAGAAAGTTCATCGTCACGCACCTCTATGCTGATGCAGATCTGTATCGGTTCCTCGACTCCATCGGTGGTTAGCGAATAGTCGTAAAAGCCATCTGGAATGGCTCGAATAGCGACCCTCATCGCCTTCTCAGAACGGTCATGAATATCAGCAGCCAAATCTTTAAGTGAATCCATCTCGTATTGCAACATTAGCTCGATTAGACGACTCTCGATCAACTCGAGCGCGCTGACTTGTGCCCACAGGTCGCCTTCAACCTCATCAGCAGCCCGGACATTAGTACGAAGCAGTTTTATAAGAGTAGCGTCAGGAATACCTTCGCTGCAAAGCCGCATAACTGGTATCTGGAAACCTTCTTCAAAGACATCACGCGACTCAGTTGAACCAGTGCGTCCTCCCATATCGGAGGCGTGAGCGACGCTAGCGGCGAACCCCACAACTTGTCCGTCCAGAAAAATAGGTTTTGCAAGAGATACGTCTGCCAAATGGCCAGTACCCTTCCATGGATCGTTGGTGATAAGAATGTCCCCAGGCTTCAAGGTTGATAAGGGATACTCTGCCAGGAAGTGGCGGACGGTCGCCGGTAACGTGCCAATAAATGCAGGGATGCTGGCAGGTGGTTGCACGATTCCATGTCCACGATCGTCTGTGAGGATCACAGAGAAATCATAAGTTTCACGTACGATAGTGGAAAATGACGTGCGCACGAGTGCCGCAGAGGCTTCGTTAACAATGGAAATCAGTCGAGTCCAAAGAATCTGAAGTGTAACTGCGTCGAACCGGGAATGTGATGTGTCAGAGTTATTCATGATGGCAATTCCCAAGCTAAGCCGGCTCCAATTCGATTCGTATGTTGTTCCCGACATCGACGCGGAAGCTAGACCCAGGACCTATCACAAGGGTCGATTCATATTCCTCGACGATAGCTGGCCCCTTATGGCCTGATCCAATAGGCATTCGGTAACGATCGTAAACGGGCGTGTCCACGTAGCACTTAAACTCTGGAAACCAGACCTTACGCATCCCCTTTAGCCCCCCGTCACCATCCCCGAACCCTTGCAACGAAACCCTCTCACGTGTCGTAGGAATACGAACGCAGACACGAATGTTAACAATCTCGATAGCTGCGTTTCTTGGCGTTCTACCAAACGTGGTCAGGTAGTTTTCTTCAAAGCAGGAAGCCAGAATTTGTGAAGAGTCGGATGTGTATGGCCCGGAGGGTAGTGATACGATCAGCTCAGAGCCTTGGCCCGCGTATCTAATGTCGGCAGTCCGTTCCACTCGTATCATTGAAGAATCTAGCCTAGTGCCGGCAACTGTTAACTTTGCATCAACCTCGAGCTGCTGAAATTTCTTCTCAATCGCAGGCCAATCGATCTCGGACAGCAAGGCAAGGAAAGTGGTCGCGCGATCAATTCGGGCGGGGGCCATCATGAGTCCTAAAGATGATGCAACGCCTGCGGCTGGTGGGCAGATAATTGTCCTTAGCCCAAGTTTCGAGGCGACATAAAACGCATGGACCGGGCCAGCCCCCCCAGTTGGCATCAATGCGTACTCTCGCGGATCTTTGCCTCGCTCTGCCACGTGGACTCGAGCAGCGCTGGCCATATTTTCGTTAACGACATCGTGTACTCCCCAAGCCATATCAGCTAAGGTAATTCCAGTCGCTGCGCACAGAGGTTCGAACGCCCGTTGAGCCGCGCTCATATCAATTTCCATTGACCCACCAGCAAAGAACTCTGGATCGAGATAGCCCAAAACAAAGTCGGCGTCTGTCACTGTAGGTAGTCTGCCGCCTCGGGAGTAAGCGGCTGGGCCGGGTTCTGAGCCAGCACTTTTGGGGCCTACCTTCAATAGGCCGAGTTCGTCTATCGCAGCTATAGATCCACCCCCAGCACCAATCTCGATTAGCTCGATTACTGAGATAACAACGGGGAGTCCACTACCTTCGGCAAACCGTTTCTCTCGTGCGGCCTCGAATCGATATGCAACAAGTGGTTCGCCGGAATCCACCACACTCAGTTTGGCAGTTGTTCCCCCCATGTCAAAAGCCAGTAAGCGTTCAATGTGCGAATTCAAACCAAAGTATGCGCCCGCAAGGGCACCGGCAGCAGGCCCTGACTCGAGGAGTTGAACGGGAACACGCTTTGCCTCTTCGATGTGGGTGAGCCCCCCGTTGGAGAGCATCATAAAGAGAGGCGCTTCAATCAATTCTGACTTAAGCTGGGATGCAAGGCGGTCTAGGTAATTATGAGCTAGAGGCTTAACATAAGCATTAATCACGGTCGTTGAGGCTCGTTCATATTCGCGGATTTCGGGTGCAACGTCACATGATGCAGATACCGTTAACTGCGGAAAGCGCCGACGAATTTCTGCAACTGCAGCATGCTCATGAGCTGGATTTACATAGGAGTGTAGGAACACGACCGCTACTGACGTCACTCCCTTCGTTACCAATGTCTCGACACCTGAAATGAGGGCTACCAAGTCAAGCGCGCATTCCTCTTGGCCCTGGGGGCCGATCCGCCCAGAGACTTCAACGACTAGGTCACGCGGTACGATAGGTTTAGGCAATTCGATGAACACGTTGTATATCTCGTACTTCCTTTCGCGAGCGATCTCCAATACGTCGCCGAAACCCTTATTCGTCACAAGTCCCGTAATAGCACCTTTACGTTCAATGAGTGAGTTGGTGAAAAGTGTTGTTGCGTGGATAACACGTTGTACGTTTTGTGGGTCAACGCCGTCTGTAAATATGATGTCGCGAACACCCTTGATAGCTCCGAGCGAAGGCTCGGCATGTGTTGTAAGAACTTTCCTGTTAATGTGTTGCCCGGAGGTGTGATCGTAGAAGACGATGTCGGTAAACGTTCCACCGATATCTATACCGACCCAGTAGCTTTTAGAATCACTCGAACTGGTGATCACATTCGAGTCGATTTTATGGTCTGGGTTCACAATAATGGTGTCCTCCAAGACGGGAAATCAATGGTATTGCCTCGGGCGACATCGAAGTAACGCTTACGAAGTAGACTCGTTACGGGTCCTACATCACCAGTTCCAATTAGCAGGCGATCAATCGATACTACGGGTATGATTTCTTGGCCTGTACCACATATGAATGCTTCTTCGGCTAGATAGATTTCGCTTCGGTCGATTTCGCGCTCGACTACGTTTTCCCCAGTCGTTTCTTTGTATAGTTGAATCACCGTATCGCGAGTAATGCTTTCTAAGATGTCGCTGGATGAGTGCGGCGTGATTAGCTTTCCATTCTTTACAAAGAAAATACATGCAATAGGGGTCTCTGATACCTTGCCCTGATTGGTAAGCATAATGGCACCATCGTAACCATCGGCTTTTGCCTGTAGCAACGCGAGCCGGCTGTTGTGGTAGTTGGCTGTGGTCTTTATCCTAGGTGGACTGGCATTGTCGCTCAGCCTAGTCCACGAGCTTACACAGAGAGACATACCTGTTTCGGCATACTTCGGCTTTTCTCGAGGAATTGCTGCAGCGGTAAAGTTAACAGGTCCAGTAGTCGTCATTGGACCGATTCCACCTATGTAAACCAAAAGACGAACGTAGACATCATCGTCCGGTTCGTTAGCACGAATTAATCGAACAAGTGCATCTTCTAGAAATCCAGGCTCGAATGTCCGGTCAAAACGCATCAGCTTCATTCCTCCCGTGAGTCGAGCGAGGTGCTCTTTAACGCGAAAAAGTGCATGCTCTCCGGTTTGACGATTGTGATAAGCGCGAACACCCTCAAATATGGTGGTAGCGTAAGCTACGGAAAGTGAAAGTGGGTGTATTCGAGCATCCGCAAACGGCACAAGGTCTCCATCTTGCATTATGTATTTTGGTTGCCACATAATCGTTATGGTCCTTATTGGTTGTGACTATTAACCAATTTTTGCTACCCGAATGAGGTCGGACCAAATCCGAGTTTCCTTTTTTAGGAAATCTGAAGCTGTATCTGTACTTCCACCAAGAATTGTTAACCCCAACTCTTGCCACCGCGGGGCAAGCTCAGGTGATGCAATTATCTTGCCTATATCCTCATTTAGCTTTTTCACTATTGGGCTAGGCGTCCCGCTGGCGACGTCTATCGTAAACCAAGATGTTGCAGCAAAATTCGGAAGCCCGGATTCGGCGATTGTTGGAACCTCTGGGAGACTTGTACTACGTGTAGCGCTGGTCACTGCAAGTGCTCGCACCTGACCCGCCTTAATGAAAGACACTGCAGCAGGCAAGTTCTCAAACATCGCTTGGATATGGCCTCCCATAAGGTCGGACATTGCCGATGCACTTCCTTTGAAAGGAATATGGTTAAGGCTGACATCTGCGGTGAGTTTGAACAGCTCACCTACTAGGTGGGTCGAAGTGCCGAGTCCAGCGGATCCGAAGTTGATCATATTCGGTCTAGACTTGGCAAGCGCGATGAATTCAGCAGTGCTCCTTGCTTGCGAAGTAGGATTTACAATCAGAACATGTGGGGATTCCGCCAACAGGATGACTGGTCGAAGATCGGATACAGGGTCATATCGAAGGTTGCGGGTGGCACTGAATGCGGCTCGGGTTCCGACGGCTCCGAACAGCAACGTAAGCCCATCAGGTTTCGACCGAGAAACATATTCCGCTCCAATATGGCCCCCTGCCCCCGCCTTGTTATCTACCAGTACATTTTGTCCATACATCGATGACATTGACTTAGCGATTAGGCGACTAATGATGTCGCCAGTACCGCCTGCAGCATACGGGACGACGATCCGCATTTGGCCTGTGGCGGGTTGTTGCGCTAAAGCCGAACGAGTTGACACCGCAGATACCAAGCCTACATTTGCTAAGGTATTGAGGAAGGACCGTCGATTAAAGTGGTGATCTCTAAGACTTTTCATATTTCTTGACTCGTATTGGTTTTAAGCGGTTCAATTTGAAAATTCACTAGCAGCTTTGACTAGATGGGAACCGGGCCTTGAATTCCGGAGCGATGCAACCTGCGGGGCGTGTCACCATAATCAAACACTGCAAGGTGCTGGACTGAGCAGTTATCCCAAACAATTAGATCGCCTGGTCGCCAAGTATGTCGGTACTGAAACTCAGGCTGTATCACATGCTCAGTGAGCAATTTGATGAGTGCATCGCTTTCCTGGGCCGGCATGCCAACAATCTCGCTAGTGTGCCCATCGGTAACAAAAAGACACTTGTGGCCAGTGAAAGGGTGAGTCCGAACGACCGGATGATCCACATCTGGTAAGGCGGCCTTCTGTTTAGCATCGAGAGGGGCCCGCTTTAGGTTGCCCTTAGCCTTCTTCTTTTCAATATGCCGCTCGAAGCTATGAACAGCACGCAGCCCCTCAATAAGAGATTTTGTCGTTTCAGAAAGCTTTGTATATGCATGTCTCGTACTCGCAAAAACCGTATCTCCTAATGCCTTCCCATCCTTTAAGGGAATCTCGATACCGTAAAGCACCGTATAAAGATCCGGCTTCTTCAAGTAAGAACCATCCGTGTGCCAAAGCATCCCAGCATCAATGATCCCGATCGCATCACCGTCCTGTAGGATATTAGATACGATACTCAATTCTGGTTGTCCAGGTACTGCATATTTGTTATAAAAAGAGATCCTTGGCTCGCCCAACAACTTTACAAATTCTGTCTGCTGGAGTGGAGATAGTCGCTGGTCACGCAAAACTATCACGGCATGATCGTGAAGTGCTGTCCGGATGAACTGAATCGAAGCATCATCTAGCCCTTTACTGACGTCAGCGCCAATTATTTCGGCTCCAATAATGTCTGTCAGCCTCATAAGACTAAGAGCCGATTGAGACTTTGTCGGATTCATTACCTGTGCCATGCGGAGCTCCTTCTAACTAAATATCTGGTGCAGTTCCTACCGCAATTAGCATATACCTTTAGGTACGAATATGCAAATATCACTTACCGCCAGGCAACAGAGAATGGAACAAGTCCGCTCCTTTCGAAAGCAGGTCTGATGTTCTTGTCATCAGCAACCTGGCTCCAGCGTCATGAAATTCAGTGACGTCGGCCCCTGAAACTACGACTCCTCCAACCCGACCAGCATCACGAATGGCACTGAGGGTTCGAAATACAGCCTTGCGAACCTCGGGTAAATCCGCCCCGCCAGGGAATCCCATGCGATGAGCTAAATCGTTTACCCCGATAAACCATACGTCGATGCCCTGCACTGCAAGTAGTTCCGGTAGTCGATCGATTGCTGTGGGCGACTCGATCATTGCAAAGATCAATTTGTTTGCGTGGTCCTTCCATCTAGCATACTGAACAATATCGACGAGCTTCTGGGCAGCCTCGGGTGTATCAATACCAGCGACCATCACACCATCAGCGCCGATGTCTAGGTAGCGACTAATGAGTCCAGGGTCGTCCGACCATGGTCTTACTACAGTAGCGATTCCTGCTGCTCGTGCACCCCGACACATGCTTTCTATATGCTCAGTTGTTGCGATGCCTTTCTCGCAATCAATGAAGGCAATATCAAAGCCAAGCAAAGCAACATGCTCAACGAGGGCCGCTGACGGGTAGTTAACTAGCACCATAGTCACAGTAATACTGGCCTTCAGTCGCTTTTTAATTGAAAGGGATGCCGATCTGATATCAGTAATGCGGTTATTGTGAGAACTATTAGGCAACCCTAGCATTGTCAGCTCCTTAAGCAAGTGATTCGGAACAAGATTAGACTGGTCAATTTTAATTGGCACAACCCCCAAGTCATCAATTTTCGGTCAATGCCAACGGCAGAATGTTTATGCGCAGGATCATGATCCTTAAACAATCATCAAACTCCCAAAAACCCGACTGAATTTAATCAATCGAGCCGGACCGTCACCACGCAAGGATGACAGTCGCTAGTGCCAAGCGCAAGGAAATAATGTTTCCACTGCACGAAGCTTAAGAATACGCTTCAAGAAAAAGGCTTGCGCCCATACCGGCGAGCGATCATTGGAATCAAACACCTGCTAGCTGATTCTGCGCTTGATATTTGAGCTTTGTGACTTATATGATTTTTGCTGCCACAGGTAAACCCTTAAGATATTTTTAGTTTTCAAAATATATTAATGAACTTAAAGCAAATTCTTACCTTATTGACAATTTTTGGGGGAAAGCGTACCTTTTCAATTCTGCTATTACTGAAATTCATCGAGGCATTTGCCTTCCCGTCGTTAAAGATTTACCTGTGAGTTGACAGGGTCGAGCCATCAATTCGTTGATCAGTGCCGGGGCATTGATCAAATTCTTCCTTCAGGAGGTAATCATGGATCAAATTAGGCAATTGCGATTTGAAGATTTCAGAGACGAAAAACTGGAGCAAGGCTATCAGGAAGTCCTAGAACGAAGCTGGGGGCCTAATACCGAAAACGAAATGCATCATCACGAATTCTCTGCCGATGGGCTCGTTATCCAAGGTGAGTTTTGGTTGACTGCTGAAGACAAGACCCAACACTTGCAACCAGGGGACTCTTTTCAAGTTCCGGCACTGGTCAAGCACAAGGAAAAATATGGCATTGAAGGATGCGTTTTCTGGGTCGCGAGAATCTGATTCACAGAAATTCTAGGAAACTGAGGATGCGCAATTTACGGTCAACGGTTTTCAATTCCTAGGCTTCTTCAACAATCAAGTTAGGTGTCAGAGTAAGAAGTCGAACTTTGGCCTCAACTGATTCGAGCCTTAAGAGTAGATCTGCACTTTTTCAAAAATAAGTTCGAAGCCCTAATATAAAGCCTAACTTTTCCGCGTTCTAATTGACAGCGCCGAGTGCAAAATCTAGGCTAGTGCTGGGAAGTTGTAATTTGCAATTTTTATAGGTTCAACAAACGTTGAGAGAGCATTGCGCTGATAGTTGCGCAACAGCCCTTTGAGGCGAGCGCGAGATTAAATCTCAGCGGGTAAAGAAATCAATATTAGTTTTCTATGCTACCAACTTCAACATCCCGCCCGATCCTTCTACAACTTTTTTTGTAGTTACTTTCAAAAGCTCAATAAAATTACGCGCCACCAGAGGGACAACATGCGATTTTGAAAATATCACATGTGGGTTTGTTTGAATTAATGGGTGAAATGGGATAATCATCAAATCAGTAAATGTCCCCGTAATCATTGGGAATGAATCAACAATCCCTATTCCAACGCCAGCCTTCACCAAAGCATATGCAGTTTGAGTATTGTTGACAGTAAATTTCAGCTGGCCCATTACATTGCCAGCCTGTAAAACTGAGCGTAACTGCCAGCCAGTTAATGTTTCATTAGAAAATGAAATTAATGAGTGATTCGATAGGTCTTTAACTGTTAAACGTTTTCGCTTTGCAAGAGGACTGTCTTTACGAACAACGCACCCTATTTCAGAACGACACAATTCAATAACCTCCATACCGATACCACTTTGAGACGCATCAACGATTCCAACATCAACCTGATGTGTTGCGACAGCATCAATAACTAAACGAGTAGGCAGGGCTCGCAAATCAAATCGAACTCTAGGATGAGTTCGATGAAACCTCTCAACCGCCATGGCAACCAACGTTGCAGATAAGGTGGGAACAGTTGCAACTGAAATGCTCCCACTAAAACCCTCACGAATCTCTTGAACCATGTGCTCAATTGCGCCTACACTGCCAAACAATCGCTCAATGCTCGACATTAATTCTTCAGCCTCCGGGGTGAGTACAAGTCGCCCGCTAACACGGGTAAACAGCGCAAGTCCTACTTCTTCCTCCAGCAAACGGACCGCCTTAGTTACTGCTGGTTGAGACAGATGAAGTTGTCTCGCTGCAGAAGAGATAGAGCCAGCTCGTACAACAGTTCGAAAAATCGAAAGACGCTTAACGTTGAGCATTAGCCTCTCCTTGATACAAATATACCCATAACTTTTAGTTTCAATTAGTATATCAAAATGGTATTAGACATAATGGGTTAAAGCAATTTAGAGTCGGTCTATGACACGACAATTTGTACTTAGCCTTGAGGTCCCATCCATAGAACAGCGGATAAAACAGATTGAGGCAGAACCTTTGCCTCAAAATATTGGATCTTTGCTGGAAGTTTGTGCTGCAGAGCATCCAAATCGGATTGCTTGGAATTTTTATGAGAGCGGCCAAACTACAACTTACGGCGAGTTGAACAAACTCATTAACCGCCTATCGCACGGTATGAGCAATGCAGGTATCAACAAAGGAACTCATGTTGGTGTCATGCTGGCAAATTCCCCTGAGTTTCCTGCTATTTGGCTTGCCCTTACACGAATTGGTGCCGTGATGGTTCCAATAAATATCGCATATACCTCACGAGAGATTGAGTACGTAGTTGAAAACGGTGATGTTAGTTGGCTGGTGGTTGATTCAGCGTGCGTGCCGATGGTTGAATCGTTAATCCCACTCCCCGGCTTGCTTGAGTTCAACCACATTATTGTTTCCGGAGAAGCGAATGGAAATTTCAAGGAATTTGCCAGCCTCATAAGCGAAGACGACAGTCCATTCAAGCCCGAAGAAGTAGTCGCC
>Ga0214919_10011950_pt1 | contig 10755 bp, 20 predicted proteins | sample LL1503_MetaG_FD_177994 | JGI IMG/M metagenome (GOLD analysis project Ga0214919, IMG submission 177994) | Freshwater microbial communities from Lake Lanier, Atlanta, Georgia, United States - LL-1503 | ecosystem: Environmental > Aquatic > Freshwater > Lake | place: USA: Georgia | collected... | reverse complement strand
TCATTCTTCAACTCCGAAATGTTTTCGAATCTGTTTAGCCAAGTTTACTGCCATATTACCTTCACCAATGATGAAGGCATATTGTTCCACTGGCGTTGGATTTAGGGCCGGCCTAGGAGCATAGGCCGCTGTTTCACACAACTCAACACATTCTTCCACAATCAACTCGGCGAACTTTTCCAAGTCAGGCTGTGCAAAAGGAATTTCATTACCAAGTCTGTCATATTTTTTTGTAGCCTGTTCGGCAAGTTGTCGAATTCGTTCGTTCATTTTGACATGATCCTTGCTAACACTAGGCGGGCTTGGGTGAGATCTCGGATGGGGAACTCCATGGGTTCCCAGGCAGTGTAGGGCTGTGTCCAGCGAATGGTATACAGTGTCATGGTTTAGATTCCGGTATGAAACGGGTTGCGTTTGCGAAGATGAGCCAGTGCGGCCTCTTTGGTTTCAAACCTGCCACTGATGGGCGTTTGGTGTGCGCCGCGCACAATGAACCAACCTGCCAAAACGCTGTTGTAGATAACTTTCATATCACATGCTCCAGTAGGATTCTGACGAGGGCGAGCAGAAGTAAGGCGTGTTTACATCTTCCATGAACTTCTTGCCAGTCATCAAGTTGGTGCGTTCTACCATGGGGGCTTGGTAGTGCTGGGTGTCCACAATGGTCAAGTCATTCACTGACCAACCTGCCTTGCGGCAAAGACGAGTACGGGTGGCACGAGCGGCACCAAAAGTTTTGTATGCACGAGTTCTGTGGGGACCGTCTGTAACGATGAGTCCGGTACCTTTTGCGACTATGTAAAACATTCTGGCTCCTTTGTTGCTGTCTATGTGTGTATTATAGCAGTTTGGGAATTATTGGTCAACCGAAAAAACTAGTACTAAAGTATTAGTCTATAGCCCTGCGAAACACAATTTCCTGCTGGGCAAAGGCCTGAATTTCCCAGGGCTGTTGCAGGTATGGCGTTTTCTTTGAGTAGAATTTACCCTGCCATGTGCGACCCCGGGGCGTGATTTTTAGCACACCTTTAGCCAGTTGCCGCACATGCACCAGTTCGTGGGCCAGGGTAGAGCCCAGGATGTGAAAATTCCGTGTGGGTTTTATCACCACAAGATAAGTGTCAATGCCCAGCATGGGCACGGTGCTACCCATGTCCTCAAGCTCGTGATCCATTTTGACCATTAACAATTTTTTACAATTGGTCAGACCCAACTGCTTTAGCATGCTGGGCAAAAGGCTTTCAATAAATTGTTTGGTTTTGGAACCTGCTTCAACATAAAATTCCATAGGTGCCTTTGCGTTATTAGCCTTAATTGTAGCAGTTTGGGAATTATTGGTCAACCAAAAAAAAGTAGTACTCAAGTACTACTTTAGTAGGTCACGTTTTTGTAACATTTTCATGGCTGTGTTTGCAGATTGTGTCCATGAAAAATCCCTGCGGATAATGTCACTATTGGCCGCGGCGTTTGTTTTTAGGTCTTGAAAAAAGTCACAGGCGTATAGTAATGCTTGGGCGATACTCTGCGGCCTGGGCTGGGCCCAGGTTCCCCAGTCCTGATCTTCTGTGGGATAGAAGGACTTATACTCCGAGCAATCCACAGGCACCATGTCATATTCTACAGGCACCACGCTGCTCTTGATTGGGTTGAGGAATTCGGTGTTGCCGCTCCACATTGTGGTTATGATGGGCAGGCCTGCAGCCGCGGCTTCGATTAATGGAAGTCCCCATCCTTCGCCTTTGGTAGGCAGCACAAACACATGGTGTCGTTGGTACAACAAGGACATGTCTGATTTTGGTAAATTACCATACCATACATTCACATTGGTCAATCCAAGTCCGTGTACATGTTCAGTAATTTTTTGCTTGTTTACTTCATGATTCATAATATGATTGGTTTTAACCGAAAGTTCCACAGAACTGTCGTTACCAAACACTTGTGCCCAAGCGTCTATAGTCTCAGTTATACTTTTTCTTTGCTCGTATTTGCCAGTAAGCAAGTATCGAAACACACCATCGTCCGCAGGTGGGTGCCAAGGATGAAATTGATCTGTATCCACACCTTCGGGTACTACATCACAACGTGCTGGATCAAGACCGTTTTGTATTAATACTTCTCTTCCCCAGGCGCTAGGAACCCAGACCACATCTGCTGTGAGCATGGTGCTCATTATGTTAGGAGGAACTCGTGTGCTTTCAAACACCACCCATTGTATGTTAGTTCCACAAAAATGTTTTTGCAATGGTATGCTAACAAAGCAGATATTAATATCATCGGGTTCACTTCTGGCGGCTGCAGCCAGCAATGCCGATTCATCGGTAAATGATATTTCTTCTACTAGGTCGCTCCAATAAAAAAGTTTTCCCAATGCTGTGGCAAAATTGGTGTAGTGTACACCAATTCCAAAATTATTACGTTGCCCTATCAATCTAATTTTCATGGATAAATCTCATGGTTTCTACTGACTATTTTGTCTCTCATGGTAAATACTGAGAAGGAGAAAACCATGTCCGAACTAATGACAAAATTATTAGAACGCCTGGGCGAAATGTTTCCCGAATCGGGATACCAGTCCCGACTGGAAGCATATATTACCAGCAGACGTCCAACTGACGTATTTGATGTTGAACGATTCCAACGAGAGTTCAGCCAAGAATTCAAAGGATTTTTATGATCGCTAAATTTTTTAATCGTGTATTTGAAATGTTGGTAGCGTGGGGCGATACTGTTCATGCTTATAGAATGAGCCGGTCCGGCCGTACCTGGTACTACTGATACAACCAACCTAAGTTGAGTTTTTGGTGCATCCAACTGAATACTGGTACTGAAAATTCCATTGTCCAGGTGCCATTCCATCCAAGATAAGTTTGACCCGGTAACAGTTCTGGCCCTGTCATGTGTGAAGGGTAAGCAGGTGCATAAACTCCTGCCCAGGCCAGTTGCGGATCACTGATCCCAAAAAAACTCACTCTGACAATTTCTACAGCAGTATCAGGATCAAAATCCTGTTTATCAACATGATGTACTTTAACAGTCACTTTGTCATTTGCAATAAAATCAAACTCAAAGTTTTGAGTGTGTGTCAACGTCTGATCAATACTTTTGCCGCCCACAGTTATCAACACCCTTGGTTGATTTATCGGGCGCAAACACAAACTCATTTTAACCAAGTGGTCAGTAGCCATGTTTATCCCAAACTGATGCAAGTTCTGGGTACAATATTCTAGCATCATATCCATACACTGTGTCCCAACGACGGCAGTGTGCAACCATTTGTCTCAACAAGTCATCAGCATTGCTGGGCCGAGGACTTGTGAGGATGTTGGTGACCATGTTGACTTGTTGAGCAATATTATTTTTTAATTGGCCAGGATCACTGGCATTGTAATCAACCGCAGATATTGCATCAAACTTTTCATATGATTTTAGATATTGTGTTTTGACATCTGGTGGCAATATCACTGCATCAAGATATCGCGGACTAATGACCACTAAACTTTTTACTAAAAATCCTTGTTCTAGCGCATAGTCCAACAGGCCAGCATGATAGCCAATGGTTAGTGCGCTCACAGCTGGCCTCAAACTCACTGTGATGTTTGTGCCATTGGCAAACTGTTTGTATTGTGCCAGGTGCTTTAACACCAAGTCAGTATCTGTGCCCTGGCGCTGGTAGGCATTGTGCTGATCCACAGTTTCGATGCTGACTTCAATTCCCACTCTCTTAAACTGTGACAGTTTTTCTAACAATTCAGGACGATATACTGTGCCATTTGTAACAAAACTAAAGCACAGGTCAAATCGTTTGTGTTCAATCATGGTGTCAACTATATCTTCAAATCGATCTGTCAACAGCGTTTCGCCACCCATGAAATGTATGTTGTTGAGACCAGTAATATCCAACAGCTGATTTTTAAAACTGTTCCAGGTTTGATTGTTGCGAGTCCAATCTGTGCCAAGATACTGGCTGCTAGAGCTGATACCCCATTTGACTTCTTGACTGGCAATTCGCGAACTGGCTTGAGCACTACACATCTTGCAGGCCAAGTTACAGAAGTTGCCAAGATCAATGTGAATATCTATAGGATGGGTGTCTGTTGCGCCAGAAATGTCAATGTATTTTTGTATGGGACTTTGAGCAAAGCTATCTGCAAACGCCTGCTGAAAAATAGCACTTTTCTGATTGCTTCGATGCCGCCGACTCATTCCGCCAGCTTGTTCTTCCATGTAGCATCTACGACAGGCAGATACCGCAGAGTTAGACAGCACCTGTTGTCTAAATTGTTTGACTGGATCGCTATTGAACCACTCTGCAATACTCATGGTTTTGATGTTGTATTCATTGCCTGAATATAATTTGTGATTTTCTTGACAACAAATTCCTAAACTACCATCCCAATAGATGTGTAGCTCATACCATGGAGTATTACAAAAGATATTTTTATCAGTCACGAGTGGTTAGAATTTTGTCAGCAAGCCCATAATCCACTGCTTCTTGTGCAGTCATGAAAAAGTCTCGTTCCATATCTGTTCGCAGTTGTTCATGGGTCTTGCCAGTGTGTTTTACATATATATCTGTAAGCACAGTTTTCCAACGCAATAGTTCTCTGGCTTGAATTTCCACATCTGTGGCCTGTCCTGATGCACCGCCCAATGGCTGATGGATCATGTGTCGTGCATTTGGCAGTATGTAACGTTGGCCCTTTTCCCCGGCTGTGGCCAACAGCGAACCCATGCTTGCGGCTTGCCCCATCACAATGGTGTGGATCTTGGGCTTGATAAAGTTCATGGTATCGTAAATGGCCATGCCTGCTGTCACAGACCCACCTGGTGAGTTGATGTACAAGCTGATGGCCTTGTCAGGGTTGTCACTTTCCAAAAACAATAACTGCGCACAGATCAAACTGGCAGAATGTTGTGAAACTTCGCCATCCAACATGATCACACGATCTTTCAATAAACGGCTGTAAAGGTCGTAACTGCGTTCGCCTCGGGAAGTGTGTTCGATAACGATGGGCACTAAATTTGACATTGGGTCTCCTTGTTAGTTGCATAAGTATAACATAAATTTCACGGAAAACCAATGCGCGACTTACTCAATATATTCGATTCCATAGTAAATGAAGTCACCATCTCAAAGCCCAAGTACGGCCCTGGAACACAATTTGCTGTATCCGCTGGCAGCCAAAACGGTCAAGCCCTATTGCAACAGATGGCCCAACAGGGATTTGATGCAACTCCCCCACTGACCATGCAAGACACCAGCGAATTGGGTGATCAAGAAATTTTAAATTTGCCTACTGTGGTGGTGAGCAAGGGCGGCGATGGATATTTGTTTGCCAATGATGCTGGACAATATATTCTGGTTACAGGCACCGCGGCATCAATTGGTCCGTGTTTCAATGTGTACACTGGTGCCAACAAGTCTGCAGATAACCCAGAAGACCTGGGCAAAATTGCCAATCGCGGTGAAACTGCCGAAGGTATCTTGGGTGCTGCCATGTTTGCTAAATTTGTTAAACGTGAGCCTGGTGAGGACATTGGTACAGTTACTGCTGATGATATCAGCAAGGTATTAGACAGCCTACAAAAAACTGGTCAAGATCAGTACGAAATTGAAGTAGAAGATTATGATAACGAGCATGCTGACCGCATTTCTTTTGTGCTGCGACTTAAAACAGGACCTTATCAAGATCTCATGGATCCTACCAAACAGCCGTTGCTGGCCAGTGAGTATGCCAGTGCCGCTGCCTATGTCAACAGTTCAGACGCAGAACGCTACAGCCGTTATTTTTACATCAATGGCCGCGCTGATCAGATCACTATTATGGCCGATGGTGTTACCGGAGAGAAAACACAAAAAACTGATGTATGGGTGTACGTCACAGACGAAGATGGCAAGCCAAGAAAACTCAGACTCAATGCCAGTTTAAAAACAGGCGGCATTGGGCAATTTGGTCAGGTAAGCGGAGACAGCGAAGAAACTCAACAAACGTTGTGGAACTACTTTGGCGTGGATGTTGCACCGGCGTTGAAAAAATTCAAACAAAATATCCAGGCAGGCGACGCAAAGGCAGCATTTGCATCAGTGTATCAGTATGCAGCCGAGCAAATTGATAACGCTTTACAAAATTCCAGCCCTAAGGCCACGGCTAAAATGATTGATTCAATTGCTCAAGGCATCACACACTTTGCCACACTAGGCGATCCCAAGGTAGAATTGGTGGACTTTAGCGACGGTGGATTCAAAATCTTACGCTTTAACAACCTAGTAGAAAAATTAAAAAATGTAGATCTAGCAGCCAGTTATGTAGGCAACAAAACATATCCACAGGTGGACATACACGAACGGGGCAATCCTAAAAATAAACTATTGCAGATACGCATGAAGATCGAAAATAGACCCAATGGAGTCTACAGTCGCAACTACATTGAAAAAGGGCCCTTGCTGGAAAAACTGACCCAGTACAAAAAAGCCAGTTGGGACAATGAAAGCAGTACACAGGCCTTAGATCGTGTAACTGACAAACGTCTAAGTGGTCCTGGTGCAAAGGCTGCAAAAGTCAAAGCAGAACCCAAGACTGATACAGCCACCTTAGGCAGAGAACGCAGAAGATAATTTAGTTTTTGGTCACCGCCGACACATGATCGCAGATGCCTAACGCAAGGGCTTCTTCGGCACTGAGCCAAATATCCTGTGGTGGCAACAGGTGCTTGCGGATCTGTTCTGGACCCAGGCCTGTGCAGGTTTCATAGTGTGCAAGCATTCGAGCCTGTGTGAGTTCAAACTCTCGCATGGTAGCAAACAACTCATGTGCCTTGCCTTCACTGCTCCAACTAAACTGATGACTCAGGATTGACGTATTGGGTGTGAGGACCCTGCGTCCCCGGTGACCAGCAATGAATATCAATAGGCCGGCACTGGCGATAACTCCCAAGCCCACAGTCTTAATGGGAATTGGTGAACTGTGCATGACATCAATCAAGGCAAAGGCAGCACCCATGTCGCCACCTTCTGAGCACACCATCAACAGCAGTTCTTTTCGTTTTTTCTTGACCACATGGTTTTCGTGCAAGATCCATTCTATGATGGGTTTGATATTTTCTTGTTCAACATCCCCCATAAAAACATACATTCCTGCATCAGCCAAGGCCTGGCTGTGTGTTTGCTCAAACTGAAGAGAGTTATCTGTAGTCATGGATTGGATATAGGAAAAGGCAGCCTCAGCTGCCTTTTATTTATACGCCGTTTATCGCAGTGTAATTTGTCCGATCACAGCATTGGGTTTGGCTAGTGCTTCTGCCCGTTTTTGCTTGTATTCTTCATTGTCCACATCTAGCAGTTTAATCTCACCCTGTGATGTATTCACTGTTTCTGCCGGCGTTGCAGGTTCGGGACGCGGACCGACCTGCTCACGAAGTTGCCGATCGGCTCGTTCTTGCTGTTCAGTTTGATCAGCATGAGTGCGTTCAAGATCTTGATGAGCTCGTCCTGCACGAATTTCGCTTTCTTTACGGGCTTGTGTTTGGTTGCGCTCTTTGCGCAGGATGTTGTTTTCGCCTAGTGGGTAACGAATCAGCACATACACCTTGTAGTAGCGTCCATCATGTGTCACACGGCTGTCCACACGCTGGGCGCCAACCAACTCACCGCTGGCGGTTTTCTGGATGGTCTGCTCAAAACGTTCGTTGAGTGCATCACCAGAATCTGCACGATAGCTCTTGGTCAAACTGCGCACCTTGGCAGTCATTGACTCAATGAGTTTTTGTTCCGCAAACATGCGAGCCTTATTGTAAGCCATTTGCTCATCCACAGATGTAGCGGTACCTGCCGCAAACATCATGTCTGCGGTGTCTTCCGGCAGGCGAACAAACCATTCAGGTGCAGGGGTAATCACACGCTGTGGCTGTGCAGGCATGGCATATGGATGCGCCGGTGCCCGATACACTTGCGGTGCCGGCTGTGCCACTGCCTGCGGAACAGGCACTTCGGCCTTTTGAGTGCTGGCACAGGCCACAAGGCTGGCAGTGAGTGCTACAGCAGAAAGTTTAGCGAGTTTCATACATACCTTTCAGGTTAGTTAACGGATAAAGCATTGTAGCAGATTGATTAAAATTTGTCAACCACTACCCATTTGGAGTCGTGAACTTTGCAGATCACACCTTCAAAAGTTCGAATATCATTGCGTACATAGGCACTATCCAAAAAGTATCTGCATGGCGCACCATTGTGCCAAAACTCTTGTGGACGGTCCGGATGCGGTCGGAACTGTGCCAGCTCACCTATAGTGCCTGGATTGGTTGAACGCAAGGTATCCAGGTCTGGATTGTCCCTGCAGATCAAGGCCTTTTCGCTGATCACTTGACTGCGGGCCACACGCTCACGCACACTATCCTCGGCTCGTTTTACTGCCACGGCACAGGCTTCATCTCTGGGTCTATCACCTGGCCATTCATATTCACCAAAGGCAGTGTGCCATTCACTGCCAATCCTGGCCCTAAAGTTCACCATGCACTTGCGTCCGCCTGAGAACCCAGGTACCACCTCTGCACGAAGTTCACTGCGTTCTGCAATCACCACAGCAACACGACTCACAGTTTTTTCCTGGAGCACACATTGTTGGGCCACTGCCATAACAGGTGCTAGGCACAAGGCAATAAGGGATTTTTTCATCAGCAGTAATCTCTTAAATGTTGAACATGCCAATTAATCAACCAGTTGACCTTTTTGCTTCTGCCAGTCCACCCGTCAAGACTAAGCAATTGATCATCAGCAGTACGCCGCATGCTGTTTAACATGGCAATCTGTTGTGGAGCAATTTTGCAATCATACTTGAAATATTCCAAGTCATCAATGCTCATTGCAGTGCGACTGGGTGTGCCTGTGGCGCAGGCACTAAACAGGCTGACAAACATAACGCATGTTCCAAATTTTAGAACGGATTTGTCTACGATGTCTTTCAAAGTTTTCATCTGATTCCAGTCGTTGTTGAGGGATAGCGGCCTGCTGTGAAAGCCAGTTTATGATTGCTTCTCGATTGCGACAGTCATTGGGCATCATTGCCACTTCAATGGGCGGTGATGTTTTTGGTGTCATGCAACCTGTGAGAGCTATTAGAGCCACCACAGGTGCTAGGTGTTTAATGTTCATCGCGTTGACGGTGTTTGATTTTGCGATTGTACGCCACACGAGACTTCTCTGTTTTGGGTTTAAACGGAGTGTCGCGTGAGTACAACTCCACCGCACGGCGGCGCTGGCGAGGTAGTTCAATCGTAAAACTTAGTGTCTTCATGATGTAATTATAACAGAATGGCTTTTATTGGTCAATCGGCACGTGAGCTCATGTATGCCTGGATGCCATATTGGCGCAGGACATCAGCATAGGCTTGGGCACCGGCTTCTTTGATATCCATACTCTGGGTGCCTGACCCACCTGGGTTCCACAAGTCCAAACCGCCTTGGTAGCTCTTGCGGAAGCCTACTTGTTTGAGCGCACGGCCCAATTTAGTCGAAGCCTTTTCACTCACATGCACCCAGGCAAAACCACAGTAGCCGGGTTCGCCATGCCGGGCGCGGAAGTCTGCTTCGGCCCGTTGCGCGGCGGCAATAGCAGTGTTGTGGACTGATTCAATATTATCTAGTGCAAGCATTTGGGGCTCCTTTTGCGTTAATATGTCCATAGTATAGCAGATTGGGAATTTCCGGTCAACCATTTGTGTTAATCGTAGTAGGCCTGGTCGTATACTAACATTGCCACAATACCAAACGGTTGTCCTGTTTCTAAAGCAATATGCCGCAGGTCCTCAAGGGTCAACTCTTCAAACCCTTGGTATTCAAAGGTCTCGACCATAGTCTTAGCCATCTTTAGAATCTTCTTCATATCAAGCTCCTTTTGCGTTAATATGTCCATAGTATAGCAGATTGGGAATTATTGGTCAACCCAAAAAAAAGCCCTACATGTTGTAGGGCTATTGTAATACTTGAGTATTACTTTTTAGAAGTTGCTGTGTAAGCCTTCATGATGCCTTCGCCAAACTTAACATAGTCAAATTTGGTGGCTTCTTGCATGGCTTTCACAGTTTCGCTAGCCACAGTAGCGGCAGCATCTGTGGTGGCCTTGATGGCTTTTTTGGTGTAGTCAGCTTGAGAGTCAATGAAACTGATCATTGCGTCTTTTGTGGCTTCGTTTGTGACGAAAGTGTTAACCCAAGTTTTTTTACCGGTTTGAACGGTGTCGATGAATGCGTCTGCTGTAAACATAGTGTTCTCCTTAATTAAGCAAGTTTGCTATAGGACCCGGCCTATCCAGCGTCCTATGTAGTATTATATATGATTTTTATGCTGCTCTGCAATATCTTTTTGTAGTGAGCTGCCACTAAAAACGCAAATCCAAAAAAGGCATACTAAATACACAATAGGAGAATTTATCATGGAAATCATACTTGCCGTTATTGTTATTGTGTTGCTTGGCTACTGGGCCTACACTGTTTTTAACAAAGAAAAACCTGATGGGTCACATGTTTTGGACACGTTTACCAAACCGGTAGAAATTGTGCCACCTGCACCTGTTGCTGAACCAGTAAAAGTAGAAGCAGTGGCGCCAGTTACAAAGGCTCCTGCTGTGAAGAAACCACGGGCACCTGCCAAGCCTGGGGCAAAAAAGACTCCAGCAAAATAAACCCAGCCCCGTAAGGGGCTTTTTTGTTGCAGAATAAATATGTGATGGTCACCAAAAGAAAACCCAGACATGTTGCTCC
>Ga0214919_10011949_pt1 | contig 10756 bp, 7 predicted proteins | sample LL1503_MetaG_FD_177994 | JGI IMG/M metagenome (GOLD analysis project Ga0214919, IMG submission 177994) | Freshwater microbial communities from Lake Lanier, Atlanta, Georgia, United States - LL-1503 | ecosystem: Environmental > Aquatic > Freshwater > Lake | place: USA: Georgia | collected 2015-03-15 | reverse complement strand
ACCGAGATCGGTGAAGAGATTTGGGGTTGCATTGCAACCACCGTTGTTGTCAATAGCGCCATTCAAATGTGCGCAACCGTCTGTTGTCGCAATCGTCCCAGGCGGCGGGGTGACTGTGCATTGGCCGAACGCAGTTCCGCCGAACAACATAGTTGTTCCAACGATCGCAGTAGCGAGACTGCACGAAAAATTTGTTTCGAATCGCATGATTGGGGGGTCCTCTTTGAAAATGAAAAGCCGAGCACGTGTTTCCAACTTGCATTCAATGGGGCAGCGCCAACACGACAACGCCCACTAAATACAAAGTGAACATAACTCGATGAGCGGACTTGGCAAAAAGACCTTTGTATTTGACGGAAATAATTTGCAAAGTTATCGGACATCCAACTCTCAATCACCCAATGCAAAACCCCCTCGGCATTTCGGCCGAGGGGGAGTGTTCAAAGCTAGAAAAACTACCTACTAACAAGTCGAAACTGGGTCAGTTCGGGCAAGCGCCCCAACCGCTGAGCAGCGTCGAAAGATCGGCGCCGTTCGTGTTGCCGTCACCAGTGATATCGCCTGCAGGCGTACCCCAAGCAGACAACAAGGTTGCCAAATCCGCACCGTTGCGGACATGATCGCCGTTGTAATCGCCAGCGCATGCTGGAGCGCTGCAAGAAGCAGCGTTGTTGCCGTTGATCGCACAAACCCATTGCGCTGTGTACGCCGCACCGACTGTTTCAGTCGTGACGAACGCGCCAGTGTCTGCGCAACTCAAGCGGCAATATGTATTGCCACCAGGTCCTGCAGCATTACCACCGGCACGAAGACCGTAACTCTTCGCAGCAGGCACTCCAGGAGCACCTGCATACAAACTTGGGATGTCCATGATGACAACCAAGTTCTTAGCGTGATACTGATCGACGCAAATTGGCTGGGCGAAATTGAGGGTCGCAACATAAACGCCTCCTGGGATCGAGACTGCTTGATCAGCAATCTTGTCCAAATCACCACCATCAACGCCGTGATCTGCGGTCACGTAACGTGGTGCACCGCCGTCAAGATCTTGGTAGATCCCGATCGTCGCTGGAAGAGGAATGTCGCTGTAATAAGTCGCGCACGCCGTTCCAGTTGAGCCACGAACTGTCGCATAAGCACCAAAGTTGATGCAACTGATGTTTCCACCAACTGTTCCTGCTGGGAAGACGCGAGCATAAGCATTTGCTGTTGTTCCACCACCAACATTGCAATTTGGGAATGCTGGGTTGCCAACTGCGCACGCAACAAGACCACTCGTAACGGCGTTTGGATCCGTATTGAGTGTCATCGTGTTAGGTCCAGGCGCAGCGCACGATCCGTTGATCGCAGCACCACCAGAGACAAGGATTGGACATGTCGCAGGCGCTGATGTGATCTTAATGGTGTAGTCGTTGAATGCACCGCTATTGCAAGGATTGCCTTCGTATGCGGCATCGGCAACAAATGCGTAGTACACGCCTGGATTGAGACAATATGTCGCAACCGATGGGCACGCACCTGTTCCACTTGCAAGTGTCGTCACACCTGCACAAGCAGCTGTGCTGATGTTGCCGGACAGAACCAAGACTGTTGCCAAACGCGCCGCCTTCACGGAGACGGTGACTTGACTTCCAGCCGCAACAGTGAACGAATAGAAATCCGTATCGCGTGTCGCCGCATCCGCCCAGAAGGTTCCTGCGATGGTTGACCCCATAACAAATGGTGTCGTCTGACCTGCTGCATTGCATCCGTTGTTGTATGCACTGCCGCAAGGTTCGCCTTCGCTACCACTTGACGTGTCGAGAGCGCACGCAGTTGGCAGAGTGAATGCAATAGATCCTGCGCCAGTATCGCCCAAAGTGTACGAACCCAAGCGGACCAGATATGTGTGGCCGAGCGCAACAGTCACGCTCAGTTCGGACGCATAATTCGAAGCAGGGTTCGAGGTGGTCATACATGTTCCACTGTCGCCGTCGTCATTGCAGCCAATGAGAGCAGCACCAAGTAGGTTGTAATCAAATGTCGCCGGAGTTGTTCCCAAGTCGTAAGCAGCGATCATGCTGTCAAAGGGAACGGATCCGCAAACAGAAGCCGTCATAGTCCCGTTCGCAACTGGGGAAACTTTGTACCAAATATCATTTTCGACATTGGAACAGTTGTAAGCAGACTGAATTGGTCCGTCTGTAGTTGCGCCGACATTCGTGAATGAACGCGTACTACTGAGCGCTGGAATAACCGTTGGGCTATTTGCGCAATTATTGACAGGCGCTCCAGCAACTGCTGGGCACGAGTAGTAACCGCACGTCGAGACTGCGAGATCTACGCAGCCTTGATCCCAACCAACTTCACAGCAAAGTGGATTGAATGTGCAGATGCTGGTACAGCACACTGCATTATTGCAACCGAAACCTGCATGGACAACATCGCAGGCTCCCGTCGCGCCAACGCATCCTGCGCTTGACGCAGTGAAGGTGACAGTCAATGTTCCTGGTCCAAAGTCTCCGTTGTATCCACCGATACGCACATAAAAGACATCGCCACTCACGCAAGCAACTCCAGAGATCAGCGAGTAATAGCCTTGGCAGCCAGCAAGTCCACTTCCGTCACCATTGCAAGCGACGAGATTCGAGCAGCTCGACTGATACAACGCCATCGATGTGTCATATGAAGCAGCATCGCATGTTGAAAAATCAACAAGACCCGGACCTGTCGCCGTGTATTTAAACCAGACGTCAGGGCAAGTAGCAATCCAGTTCAGAAAGGACGACGCACAGAGAGTGTCGACCGGAATGTTTCCGCTCGCGGTTGCGGTCGTTGTGTTGAACGCAACAGGAACTCCAGCACTGACAGTCACCGCAGAGGCGCATTCATCGCCTCCACCGAGTTGAGCGGATGCTCCAGCAGTGATGATGGCTGCCGCGAATGCGCCAGCAATCATCGTTGAATAACAGTAATTTCGACTTTGCATTTGGTGTTTCTCCTTGATAAAGAACTTGAACTTTGAACGGGCCTCGAACGGGCTTTGAACGGTTTTTGAACGATCCTAAAACAACACGGGATGCCAACAATCGAGAGGGCAACGAGCCTCCTACGCCCCCGTAGCATCGGATCAAACATAATCCAAATAAAATGAACTACCAATAATTGTCACAAAACGATGAAATATTTTTTGCAAGCGCTTTATCTGCGATTTGGATTTGGTTATCGGACTACGACCAATCGATCACAACTTTTCCGAATTGCTCGCCAGTTTCCAACCGTTGAAATGCGCTTCGGGCTTGTTGAGGCTTATGAACGGAATCGATCACGGGCTTGATGGCGCCAGATCGCAAGAAAGTTGCAACGGCTCGAAACTCGTCCATGTCCCCCATCGTCGATCCGATCAATGTGAGTTGGTTCCAGAAGAGCCGAGCAAGGTCGGTCGTTGCGTCACCGCCCGTGGTTGCGCCACACGTGACGAAGACTCCGCCGCGAACCAGGCTCTTGACGCACTGACTATGGACCGCCTTGCCGATCGAGTCTGCGACGATGTCAACACCGCGCTTGCCAGTCAAGGTGCGGACGAGTTTGGACCAATCAGATCCGTCGTCCAAGATTCCGTGCGCTGCACCGATTTGGCGCGCACGATCAAGCTTCCATTGGTGACGACTTGTCACGATGACCGTGCAGCCGAAATGCTTTGCAATATTCAAAAGCGCAACAGCGACTCCGCCACCGATTCCCGTGACGAGGATGGTCATTCCTGGTCGAAGCTGCGCACGCGACATCAACATGCGCCACGCAGTGAGATGCGTCAGTCCAAACGCCGCAGCTTGAATCGGATCAATTTCCCCAATATCCAAGACGTTTTTCGCTGGAGCGCAGAAAAATTCTCCCATCGTTCCAGGCGAATGCTCACCGATCATGCGAATGTCTTCGCCTGATGAGATTCGATCGGGATGTGCTGGGGCATCTTGCATCACGGCCGCATTCAACAAGATGCGACGGCCGATCCATGCGCGATCAACTCCCGCGCCAACTTCTTCAACGCGTCCAGCACCATCAGAACCACTTGAAAACGGATACTGCGTATCGATGCCAGGCAATCCACGACCCACCCAAAGATCCAAGCTGTTCAGCGCGGATGCTTCTGTGCGAACCAAGACCTCGCCCGCTTGTGGTAGCGGCTTCGCACGGTCCATGACCAGAGCAATATTGGGCGAGACAGGATTTCCGCGCTGTTGAACGACGATGGCTTTCATGTGGAGTGCATCTATAGTAATGCTCTATGAGAATGCAGCAATTCATTCGGCCGTTCACCTTGACGATGTCCCTCATTTGTCTTTTCGCCATCGATTCTCAAGTAGGAGCGAGATCAGCCGAACCAGCGCAAATTGCGAATTACTCTCAGCCAACGACGGTCCTTGCTGATCCCCCGTTGATCAATTTGGGATTCATCGAGCCGCGGTCCACCATTACGCGAACATTCCGCCTTTCCAATATTTCCAAAGCACCCATCACGATTGAAACGGTGACTCCGAGTTGCACTTGCACCACGTTGGATGCTGCGGGCAAGATCATCCCCGCATTTGGAAGCTTGGAAGTTCCAGTGACGATGAAGGTCGCTGCATCGACTGGGGTCAAGTCCGCATCAGTCACTTTCACCTTTTCAGATCGAAGCACCCCCACCGTCTTAAACATGAGCGGTGAAATTGCATATCAAGTGCGTGCGACGTGCATTGATGTTGTCGGTGGAACTCGCGTGCCATTCATTAATTTGTTCGACGATCCACAGCGACCGAAAGACATTGCCCCACCACCAATGGCAGGCACGTTGAAAGTCATGTCGATTGACCAACGACCGTTTCGAATTCTTTCCGTGATGAACCAACCGCCCGCATTCGCAGGTTTTGATCCCGCCAAGGATTCGCCCGCGACTTCGTACGACTTGGTCTATGACTTCTCGAAAGTTCCATGTGAGCGAATGCCGCCATACTTGATCATCGAGACGGACCATCCACTTGCCCCAGTGATCGACATGCGCATCCGACATGCATGTACGAAGATCATGCCGCAACTTCCGTTTGCGGAGTATCGCGCAAATCTTGGCGCCGTCACGACGGGGTCGCCTCAACCGTTTGAATTCGAGCTGAAGAAATCGCAGGGATGGAAAGTCATTTCAACCACTTCCAAAGATCCCCAGTTCACCGTCAAAGTGATCGACCAGCGTTCGGATTCTGATCATGCAATGATTTCGATGATGATCACGGTCGATCCTTCTGCGCACGGAATTGTGCTCGCTCCAGTCACAATGACTGCGACCGATCCCACTGGTGCAACGAGGTCGAGCGATTTCTGGGTCTATTTCAAAACCGTCGCACCCGCGACGAATCAGAAAACAGGATCGTAAACGCGCTCGCGAACAAAAACCGAGATATCTGTTGGTCGCGGGACTCGTGCGAGACCCTGATCGAAAATCCACTGTGCGACAGCGATGGCGACTTCGACGCTCGTTTCATAGATGGACGAAATCGGCGGATAAATCAAACCGACCGAAAGATCTTGATCCGTCGTCTGCGATGCGAGCGATTCTGCTGCACGCAAGAACATTTCATCTGTGACGCGATTTGCTTCTGTGGCATACACCGCCAACCCAACTGCTGGATAGATATAAACATTATTTCCTTGGCCAGGAACGAATAATTTCCCGCCGAAATGCATCGGCGGAAACGGGCTCCCCGTTGCAACGATCGCTCGACCTTCCGACCAACGAATCGCTTCTTCGGCGGTGCACTCAGACTTCGATGTCGGATTTGAAAGCGGGAAAATAATTGGACGCGCATTGATCCGCGCCATCGATCGAACGACCGTTTCATTAAAGGCGTGCGCCACCGTTGAGACGCCAATGATTGCCGACGGCCGCACAGTTTCGACTACATCCGACAATCGAGTCAATGGAGAATCCAGTCCAGATGGTGCGCCAACTGGGAACTTCAGCCCCGACACATCGTGTGCGTATCGCTGCAAATACCCTGGAAGATTGGGCATTCCAGCATGGACCATGCCACGCGAATTGACGAACCAGCAGCGTTCGATCGCTTGCCGTTCCGTCATTCCATCGCCACAAAGTTGCTTCACGAAGAGATCGGCGATGCCGACCGCTGCACTTCCTGCACCCATAAACAAGAGCCGTTGATCGCTCATCTTGGTGCCATTCATTCGACACGCACCAAAGAGGCCTGCAACGGCGACGGATGCCGTGCCCTGAATGTCATCGTTGAAGCAGCAAACTTTGTCGCGATATCTTTCGAGAAGCGGAATCGCATTCTTGTTCGTGAAATCTTCAAATTGAATGCAGCAGCGCGGGAACACTTCTTGGACGGCCGCGACGAATTCGTCGATGAACGAAAGGTACTTATCGCCGCCGATACGTGGCACGCGAAGTCCTGGATAAAGCGGATCGTTGAGGAATCCTTCGTTGTTCGTTCCCATATCGAGAACAACTGGAAGTGTGACCTGCGGCGGAACTCCAGCGCACGCCGTATAGAGCGCAAGCTTTCCAATAGGAATGCCCATCCCGCACACGCCTTGATCTCCAAGACCCAAGATTCTCTCACCATCGGTGACGACAATGAATCGAACATCTTTCACAGGCCAATTGCGCAAGACTTGAGCGAGCTTGCCTCGACGATTCATCGAGAGGTACATGCCCTTGGGGCGGCGCATGATGTGACCAAACTTCTGACATGCTTCACCCACCGTCGGGGTATAAACGATAGGCATGTACCGCTGAAAATCACTACGCAGCAAGGCGTAAAAGAGCCGCTCCTGTCGATCCTGAAGCGCAGACAGAAACTGGTACTTGCCAAGATCCGACGACTGCTGCTCAAACTGCAGTCGTGCGCGATCCAATTGAATGTCCATCGATTCGATCCCGTCTGGGATCAGTCCCACCAGCCCAAATTCTTCGCGCTCGGATTCGGTGAAAGCCGCACCCTTATTCATTCGCGCATCAAAGAGAAGTTGAAAGGCCGAGGGAGAGTCGTTCCGTGACTGGCTCATTCTGCCGATGATAGCCAACCATTTCAAATTCGTCGCCAGCAGGGCCGACGCACTTCTTTCTTATACTCGCATCATGCAGCGCATCCAAGCAATCGATAGTCACACTGAAGGCGAACCCACTCGCGTGATCGTTTCGGGTGGACCAAATCTTGGCCGCGGCTCGCTTCGAGAGCGACGAGAAATCTTCGCGCGAGATCACGATGATTTTCGGCGCATGGCTGTCGAGGAACCGCGCGGGTCTGATGTTCTCGTCGGAGCGATACTGGTCGATCCACACGAGGAAGATTGCGTTGCTGGAGTGATCTTCTTCAACAATGCCGGAGTCTTAGGGATGTGCGGACATGGAACGATTGGCGTCGCACGCACGCTTGCCCATCTTGGAAAAATCAAAGCGGGTACGCATCGACTTGACACACCCGTTGGTGTTGTGGAATTCACGCTGCGAAGCGACGATGTTGTCGAGGTCGCCAACGTGCCGTCACGGCGCGCACACGCAGGAATTGCAGTGAATGTCCCAGGACTTGGTGTCATCATCGGCGACGTTGCGTGGGGCGGCAATTGGTTTTTTATCGCACCGTCGCCTCAAAAAATTCCTCTTCAGCTCGATCGCGTTGCTGAACTGAATGCGCACGCATGGTCTGTTCGCGGTGCACTTGCCGCGGCAGGAATAACGGGCGACGACGGCGGCGAGATCGACCACATCGAATTCACAGAACCTGCTCGACGCGCAGACTGCGCGTGGCGAAACTTCGTGCTCTGTCCTGGCGGCGCATATGACCGTTCACCTTGCGGAACAGGAACATGCGCAAAGATTGCATGCTTGGCGGCTGACGGGAAACTTGCGCCGAGTGAACGAGTCGGCGCCGAGAGTTTTATCGGCACACGGTTTGAAGGGTGGCATTCAATCGACTCGCGCGGTGTGGTTCACCCCACAGTTGCAGGGCGTGCGTGGATCACGGCTGAAATTGAATTGCTGATCGATCCTTCTGATCCCTGCGCTGCGGGGATTCCAAAGCAATGACTTCTTCCACATCCTCCTTCGAGTGGTCGGGGGTCATGCCTGCGATCACCACTCCGCTAACCTCACTCGATGATGTCGACTTCGCCGCAGCCATTCGTCACGCGTCCTGGATGATCGACGAAGGCTGCGATGGCATCGTCATTGGCGGATCGCTTGGTGAAGGACAAACGCTGACGATTGATGAGAAGGTTGAATTGTGGCGCAGCATTTCTGCAGCCTTGCGAGGTCGTGCCCCAGTTATCGCTGCGATCGGATCCGCATCGACGCATGAAGCTTGTTCGTTGGCGCAGTATGCAGCGAACGCAGGATGCGCAGGGTTGATGATTTTGCCGCCGTATGTTCACTGCGGAGATGAGCGCGAGGCGATTGCGCACATCGAAACCGCTGCACGTGCCACAAACTTGCCCGTGATGGTTTACAACAATCCGCAGGCGTACCGCGCAGATTTTTCGGCAACATCGCTCGCGGCGCTGGCGATGCGTCAATCCAATATTCGTGCCGTCAAAGATTCCACCGGTGATGTCCGCCGCATTGCACAACTTGCGAAACTCATTCGTGACGGAAATGCGCCAAGCGACTTGGCAATTTTCGTTGGGCTTGACGATATTGTTCCCGCCGGGGTCGCTGCAGGCGCGCGAGGCTGGGTCGCTGGACTTGCAAATGCGCTTCCTGCTGCAAGTGTTGCGCTGTGGAAACTCGCCGTTGCAGCACAGACAGATTCACACGTCGCATCGATTCGCGCAGCCGAGGTCGACCGAGCTTTCCGACCGCTCCTTCTTATGGACACGCTTCCAGACTTTGTTCAGCGCATCAAATTGGTGCAAGCATTTGTCGGTCGCGGCGAAGAACGTGTGCGTGCACCACGACTTGCGCTTGATCCCGAAGTGCGCGACGCATGCATCCAAGCCACACGATTGGCCCTTGAAAGGCTCGATCACCTTGGAATTCCAACAAGTGCGGGTACACCGAATGGCTACTAATTGATCGAACGATGACGACGCATCCCCGAATCTGGCCAACGGAGTTGTCGTGCGATCTGCGTGCTGATCTGCACGCATGGTGCGCGCTTTGGAATGTGACCAGCCTCGTGCCAGAAATTTCGGTCACGATCAGCCGAAGAATGACATCAAGTCTTGGTCGAGCGAGTTACACCCGTCAATCGATCGGACTTCAACACACCTTGCTCCATCCAACTGCTGCAGAACTTCTTCGAGAAGTGTTATGCCACGAGGCAGCGCATCTTGCTGCGTATCGATTGCATGGGACGACGATTCGACCGCACGGACCACAGTGGCGGTCGCTGCTTGCTTCAGCCGGATACCCGCCTCGCGCAACGATTCGCGCAGAGACTCTTCCCGAATGTTTTCCTGTGCGAACAGCGCGGCGAATCGTGCGCCGACGAAAAGCTCGTCGAAGTCCATGGAAAGTGATCACGCGCTGGATCCGCGGATGATGCGTCACTTCATGACGCTCGCCATGCGCTGCTCATGAAGTTGAGCATCAGTCTCACGACCAACAATTCGCAGTGCAGCGGCAAGCATTACTCCTGAGCGATACCAATTGCTTTGGCGCGCAAACTGCGGCGCAATACCGACAGGAACTTCCATCGCATGAAATGCACGCTGATGAAGCGCAACGTTTGCGATTGCGTCATTTCGCTGCGCAAGAATCTTCGATGCCTCCTGAAGTGCAACGATTGCAAAGGGACCATCGTTGGGATAACGGCTCAGAATCATTTCATAACAACGCCCTGCTCCCGTCGCATTCTTCTGCGCTTCATAGAGCGCGGCTTGTTGAAGGAGAATCTGGCCAGCCAAATCACCGCGCGCCTGAAAAATCGAAAGTGCGCCATCGAGTGCCGCTTGACGCTGCGCAACATCGTCTATTGAAATGATCATCGGTGCGATCGTGCGCCATGCGAATTCGGGATAGGAATCGCCACAGAGAGTCAAAACGTCGGAGGACCACTGCTCCTTCTGTTCTGTCGTCATCGCGCCACTCGCTGCCGCACGGCCGATGATCTCCCACGACCGTGCATCAGTCACGCATGCTTCGACTGCGACATGAACGAGCGCAAGCACTTGCGAAATAGTATCGGCCGAAGTCGCCGGAGAAGTCGGCTTGGAGTCTGGTGTTGCAACACCCTTCGTTGCCAGAGTCGATGCTTGCAGCAACCGCCCCGCTGCGATTCTCAGCGCCGCGGCTGAGAGGCGATCTGAAAGTGGCTCGAGGCCATACTTCACCAACATGGGCATCTGCGTATTGGAAATTTGATTCCCCGTCTGAGGATCGCGAATGAATCCTTCAACGCTTTGATAGCCACCGAAACGTCCGACTTCGTCCCACACTGGTCGACCGCTGGACTTGTTCACGAAACCAATCCATGCGTGCGACAAAACGCCATCTGTCGCCGTGGTATAGACACAGGGAACGCCGATCGATTTCCCGACCGTCGAGGCGAAGTACGCCTGATCTGCGCACACCCCGCCGTAGCGCAAAATGTTCTGAAGATTCCATCCTGCGACTGAAACTTTTTTGGGACGACCTTTTTCGAGATGATCGAAGTCATATTCGATCTTGTCATACAGTCCTCCCACTGCACGGTTGCCGCTATACGTCCGCAGCGCCCATGCCATCTCATCGCGTTGCGCTGCGATATCCACCATATAGATCAAGAGCTCTGGAGCAATCCCT
>Ga0214919_10011948_pt1 | contig 10756 bp, 10 predicted proteins | sample LL1503_MetaG_FD_177994 | JGI IMG/M metagenome (GOLD analysis project Ga0214919, IMG submission 177994) | Freshwater microbial communities from Lake Lanier, Atlanta, Georgia, United States - LL-1503 | ecosystem: Environmental > Aquatic > Freshwater > Lake | place: USA: Georgia | collected... | reverse complement strand
ATAATCAAAGAAAATATGTTTTGGTTCTGTAGCATTTTCATCACTTTCATCTAAAGCAGGATATACATTTTTTTCTACAAACATATCCAAAGTAAACGTTTGTAATAAGTTGGTTGGTTTGTATGTTTTATCATCAATTGTGCTTGCCAAGAGATAATACCTGTTATCATAATACCGAATTTGTAATGGAGCCACTTGTTTAAAACTTGTAATCCCTTTTTTTTGATATTGAAATAAGATGGCTTGACCTTTTTTGATGTATTCAATAATTTTTCCTGCAAGCAAAAGCAAATCATCTTGGCTGTTTAAAGTAGGCTGTGCATTTACAAAGTAAGGATATGACTTTAAATCTTTATCACTATAACCAAAATCATCCATTAAAGTGGATTTAAGCCACTCAACAGAAGCCATTTTTTTCTCGGTTTCAAGCAAGCCAATAAGCAAGGGAAAAGTAAGTTTTTCTTCTTCTGTAAGGCTCATGTTTTCTGGAAAGCTTTCCAACACAAAATAGTTTTTTCTCTGAATTTTTTTGGATATGATTTGATACCCATCATCAATCAAACTTTTTTTAGCTCTGTCAAAGGTTGATTTTGAAATCGCATCAATTCCCCACTCGTTATTTAAAATAGTATTCAATTCAGTCCAAAGTTCATCTAAAGTTTTTTTGTTTTCTCTAAGAATCTTAATGATGTATCGTTTATAGAGTCTTTTTTTACTGTAATCTTCCATACTAAGTTTGAATATTTATAATAAAGATAAAAAGAACTTTGTTATTTTGTTTGACATTTGTTAGTTTGATGATAATAAAATTTGATTGGTCCCCATAAACCATATCGTTTTTCCGTTTTATTTTCTATATTTACTAAACCAATATTTTTATTATGCCTCCTCCAAGTGATGCCACTTTGAGATATAAAATCATTGATGAATGTTTAACAAACATTTATAAGCCATTCCCAACAATGGATTATTTAAAATATACGATCGAACGCGAGCTTAAAACATCTGTTTCAACGGCAACTATTCAAAAAGATATTGCGCAAATGAAAAAGGGCGATGATGAGGGTGGTTATAATGCCCCAATAAAATTTAAACGTTCTAACCAAGGTTATTACTATGATTTTGATAAGTTTCCTGATTTTACAATTCAATCCTTAAGTTTAAACGAAAAAGAATTTGAAGCTATTGCATTAGCAGCAAGTGTGCTTCAACAATTTAAAGGCATTAAAGTAAACGATTCATACAACCATGCCATCGACAAATTATTTTCTTCTCTCAACATTAAAAAAACAGAAAAAAATAAAACAACAGTAAACGCAATTCAGCCTGAGGAAACAACTTACATGCGAGGCATGGAACATTTTGAAACCTTGGTTACAAGTATTCGAAATAAAATACCCGTTTCGTTTATCCATTATTCCTACGATAAAAAATTATTTAAGTCTATCATCATTCATCCCTATTTGATGAAGGAGAGCAATAAGCGTTGGTATTTGGTTGGCTATTCAGAAGAACATGAAGAAGTGCGTTATTTTGGTTTAGATCGAATTTATGATCCTTTTCTTATTGATAAAAAATTTATAGAAAATAGAGATGAAGATATACGCAGTTTATTTGATAATAAAATTGGTTTAACTAACATTAAATCTGATAAAGAAATGCATGAGCCTGAAAAAATTAAACTTTGGGTAAGTAATAAAATGGCCAATTATGTAAAATCAATGCCATTACATAAATCTCAAACGTATAGAGAATACGATGGCGAAGGTGAAATTATAGTAACAATACAGGTGGTGCCAACAACCGAACTTATTTCGTTGATAATGTCGTATAGCGAACACATGACGCTGATTAGTCCGAGATGGTTATGTAAAAGAATTGAACATAAATTAAATGACTCCTTATTAAAATACACTAAAAGTCTTGACCATGAATAAAAAAACGAAACAGAATTCTAAAGCGTTTATTTTTTCTAATCCAAGTCATAAAGATATGGACGGCGCTGTTCAATTAGTTCGCATTACGATAAGCGATCAGGGCACTAAAATAGATTTTGGATATCAAGCTGGTGAGTTTGACATGGGTGAATGGATTCACATTAATCCTGAAACCTTTATTCGTTGTAAAGAAATGGGAGAATCAATTGCCGAATCTTATAAACCAAAAAAACTACAAGCAAAATATTTTTTAATAAAAGCAACTAACATTCCGTTTGGGCCAGCGAAACATCATTTTAATTCATCTATCGAATGGCGTTATTTTTCGCTTTACTTTCCAAGATTACCAAAAGGAACCAGATCTTTTGATTTAATAGAAAAAGAATTTGGCGATGAAAATGAATTTAATTTTTATAATATTAGATTAGATGAAGAAGAGAAAATGTCGATGATTTACTGATGATTTAACTTTATAATTCAATGATATTTTATTTCTAAAAATTTTAAACAAAATTAAAGATGTTAATCAATAAAATTATATCACAAGTTAATAACTGGAGTGATTTCAAAAATATTTTGGAATCAAAAACTAAGTTTGAAAAAGGTAAAGCCTTTGAAGAACTGACCAAATATTACCTAGAATATAATCCAGTTTATAAATCAAAACTTAAAAATGTTTGGCTACAATTCGAAATACCACCTTCTATATTAAATAAATTAAAGCTTCCTGAAAACGATCAGGGAATTGATTTAATTGCTGAAACATTTGAAGGTAAATTTTGGGCGATACAATGTAAATACCTTCAAGAAGAGGAACAAAGATTATCTCATAGGGCAATATCAACATTTGTTTCATTAAGCAGAGGTATTGCTGAAAATATTACATACTGTTTAGTTTTTACTACCGCAGATAAGTACGCTAAAATTTATCATGGTAAAACAAATATTGGATTTTGTACATCTGATGATTTGAGAAAGCTTGATAAAACGTTTTTTGATTGGATAAGAAGTAAACTAAATGGTAAAGAAAAAAAGGTAATTCCATATAAGCCAAAGTCACATCAAACCAAAGCTTTAAAAGAAGCTAAAGATTATTTTCTTAAACAAAAAAATTCGAGAGGAAAATTGGTATTTCCATGCGGAGCAGGAAAAAGTTTAACTGGTTATTGGATTACTCGTGAGCTGAAATCAAAAAGTATTATTGTCGCTGTTCCTTCACTATCTCTTGTTAAACAAACGCTTCAAGTATATTTAAGAGAATCAGTAGCTAATAATGAAAAGATTTCTTGGTTATGCGTTTGTAGTGATGAAGGTATTGGCAAAAATGATGACGTAGCTATTCATACAAATGAATTAGGAGTGCCTTGTATTACCGATAAAAATTTTATTGCAAATTGGTTAAAAGAAAACACTGAAAACAAAACAATTATATTCACTACTTACCAATCAGGTAAAACTATTGCGGAGGCTTGTAAAATAGCAAATCACAGTTTTAATCTTGGTATTTTGGATGAAGCCCACAAAACAGTTGGAGATAGAGATAAATTATTTAGTCATTTATTATTTGAGCAAAACATTTCGGTTGAAAAAAGAATTTTTATGACTGCAACTGAAAGAAGATACACAGGTTCTTCTGATACTATTTTAAGTATGAATGATATAAGTGTTTATGGGGAAATATTTGCACAAATGTCTTTTAAAAAAGCCATAGAAATTGGCATTTTATCTGACTATAAAATTATTACATTATTTATATCAAATGCCGAAGTGAAAAAGTTAATACAACAAAATGCCTATGTTAAACCTGAAGGAAAAGATTGGGATGAGGAAACTGAAGCTAGAACTTTAGCTTCCTTAATTGCATTGCGTAAGGCAATTACTGATTATCCAATTTATCATGCAGTTACATTTCACTCAAGTATTAAAAAAGCAGAGGCATTTGATCAAAGTCAATCTTTATTTAGCAAAGCTCATCCTCAATTCGCAAACGTAAAATCTTTCCATGTGTCTGGTACTATGCCAATCTCGGTAAGAGGAAAAATAGTTGATGAATTTGCAGAAACTGAAAAAGGAATTATTACAAACGCTAAATGCTTAACTGAAGGTATTGACGTGCCTAATATTGATTGTGTTTTATTTGCAGACCCTCGAAAAAGCAAAGTTGATATAGTGCAAGCTGTTGGTAGAGCATTACGTAAAAAAGAAGGGAAAGAGTGTGGTTACGTTATTTTACCTGTGTTAACGAACACAACCAATACAGATGAAATCATTGAAAGCAATGAGTTTCAAGAAGTATTAACTACGTTAAGAGCATTAGCATCTAATGATGAACGTATTATTGAATATTTTAGAGATATCAGTAAAGGAAAAAAGAGTAACCAAAAAGATAGCTTAATACAATTTGATATTGATGTAAATATAGCTTCAAAAATAAATGCACAAGATTTAATTGATAGCATACAACTTAAAACATGGAATAAACTTGCTAAGTTAAGTTGGATGCCTTTTGATGAGGCGAGAGAGTTCGTCAGAAATTTATATTTAAAATCTATGTATGAATGGAAACTATATTGCCAAAACCAAAATAGACCATTTGATATTCCTTCTAATCCTTGGCGAACATATAAACTTGATGGTTACAATGGTATTAACGATTGGCTTGGAGTTAAACCTTCAAAATACAATCCACCTCCTTTTAAAGATTATGAATATGCTCATAATTATTTGAAAAAGTTAAACCTAACAACGGCTAAAGATTATAAAAATTATATTAGATCCGGAAAATTACCCATAGAAATCCCTTCGTCACCTTATAGTGTATATAAAAACAAAGGTTGGATAAGTTGGGGAGATTATTTAGGCTCAAATACAAAAAGAAATGGGAAAGAATTAAACTTTAAGATAGCAAGAGAAGAAGTAAGAAAATTAAATTTAAAAAGTAACAAAGAGTTTAGGGTTTATTGCAAAAATGAAAAAGAAAAAAATGACGGAATTCCAACAAATCCTGATAAAGTATATAATGGTAAAGGATGGATTAGCTGGTCAGATTGGTTAGGAACAAAAAATATAGCTACAAACCAAATACCATATAAATCATATGATGAGGCAAAAGTGTATGCAAGAAAAAATAAAATTAACTCTGGACGCGAATGGATGAGATTATACACAGGAGGTAAAATTCCAAGATTCTATCCTAAAATTGTTTACAATACATATAAACATCAATGGAAAGGTTGGGCTGATTTTTTGGGTACTTAATTAAGAGCTATATCCCACAATTATCTATTTAATTGAACCTTTTTTCACCCCATTTAACCTTAGAATACAAAAATATTTAAATTTTATTTCACTGAAAATCAATTAGTTAATATGCTAATTGATTTTTTTTGCTTTTTTTTGAGTAAACCGCATAAACAATCCGTTTAACTCGCCATAGCTTTGTTGCAGAAATCAGAATAACAAAAATGATTTTAAAAATAAAAAAACAACAAAACTAAACCATAAAAACAATTACCTCATGAAAACAAAAAAAACACAATCAATTATTTTTCAAATCCTAATTATTTTGAGTATTAATTATCTTATTTTAATTGCTGAAGGTTTTATTTTTAAAACACAATGGAAACCTAATTTTATTTTTGCACTTGCATTTTTTCATTTTGGAACTTTTAGTTCGCTTTACGCCACCTTTATTTCTAAAATACTTTTAAAAGAAAAGGAAGAATTTATTTTCAATTTTAATATGTTTTTCTACATAAGCTTTGTCGGCTTGTTGTTTTATCACAACTGTCAGATTCAAACAGATACTTTAATGGTTAATTACATAGTTGGCCTTTTTATGCTTTTTATGTCTATTATCTTTTTATTTGAAACTGTCGATTCCTACAAGAAGTTTAAAACAGCTAAATGCCTTTAAAAGTTAATTAATAATAACCAAAACATAAACCCTAAATCATGAAAGTAGTAAAAGAAATACTAATCGATACATCAAGTTCCATGGGAGAAACATTACCAGGAAATAAAATCAAAATGGATTTGGCTAAAGAAATTTTAATTGACAAAATTTTACCATACATCAGTTCGGCCGATAAAGTTGGCATCCGTTTGTTTGGCGGCTCCTGCAATATGGTTGGCGGCTTACAAAATATTCCGAATGCAAATTTTAGAAAGTTAAGAGATTTTATTTTAAATGATATTCCAGCGCCAAGAGGTTCTACCCCGTTAGCTTTAGCTATTACAACAGCAGTTGATAATTTGAAACTTGAACCAAATGCAGAAAGAGAAATTTATTTGGTTACCGATGGTGAAGAAACCTGTGGTGGTAATGTGAAAGATGCTGCCGACTATGCCGCTAGTAATGGCATTAGTTGTAAAATACACATCATTAGCATTGGTGTCATCACCGAAGAAGCTATTAAGCAATTTGAATACATAACTGCGCGCACCGGTGGAAAAAATATTAGCATTGGAACTAAAAGTACATCCAAGGCCAGTATTGATAAAGAATTATCTTTTTTATTGGAAACAAATTTAGATAGTTTTTGTGATGCAATTGATCGAGAATTTATTGATAATAATGAGCACTATCGAAATTTTGAAATTAAGTCTATTCGAGATTTTGTTCAATATAAAAATTCGGAAGTAAATTTTATACCTGGTATTAATGGCGCGACCTGTCAAAAATTATTGATTGTAGAGTTTTATAATGATGACAGTGGATTAACTAATTTAATAGAGGCACTAGAGCATGTTGAATCTTGCGAACTAAAAAATAAAGAAGTGTTGATACTGATGAATAAATGGGATAACGATTATTATTCTCACTATTTCAAATCATGGGTCAAACAGTTTAAATCGAAAGGGGTAGAAAGAGTTTGCATGAAGTTGGATGGCTTTAAATCTTATAAAGAATTATAAAACATAAACGATAAAAATTAAAAAATAAATAAAATTACCATGAAAAAACAAACACAAAAAACAGACGACGCTTCTTTCAGAAACTATTTAAACTCAATTTGCCTAAATTCATTATTTGAGCATGCCAGGGCTACTATGCCATATGAAATTATTATTGAAATTATGCTGAGGTACGACTACTTATACGATGATTGTATTTCGTTTTTAGACAAGGATATTAGCTTTGATAAAAACAAATCTTTAAAAGAAAACTTAGAAGAGGCATTAAATCAATTAGATGAAGAATATATAAAAGAAATTATGACTCATCTCTTTTCAAAAAAATTAGTGGTTGACATGTTATTGGAATGTACCGATAAATATGCCAGAGAAGACCTCATTTATAACCAAAACTTTTGGCATGAAAATAAAGTTTGTGGTATTGAACACAATCATGTAATATAATTTTTTTTAGCCCTTTGAATAAATTTATAATTCTAAACCAAATAAACATGACAAAAATACAACAACTCGAAAAAGAAAGACATCTTTTAGAAACACTTCAAGAGCAATCTTTAAACATGCTTGAGCGTTTAAAAAATAACGGGGAGCATAATAATATTGATTTTCATAGAGCCAAAGATGTGATTGGCAGAATATTTAATAATGAACTTGATTATTTTGACAGAGAAACCGATGATTATTATAATTTGTACATCAATTATTATTACAAGAATTAAAATAATGAAGAACCTTGCATTATATTAGCGCAGGATTAAAAAGACGATAAACTAACAAATCAATACCCATTATAATCAAATAACAAAAACAAAAAACTTTTAACACACAAAAATATGGAACCCTTACTCATCATCCTCATTGCTTTAGCCATTCTAAATTTAATTTTAGTCTTTGTGTTTAAAGCCAAACCAAATACTCAAAACCAAGAGCTCAGTTTAAAAATAGAAGCCTTAGATAAAAGTCTACAAAAAATTGAAAACAGTTTAAAAGAAGATTTTAGATTTAACCGCGAAGAAAACGCCACGCTCGCCAAAGACAATAGAAACGAACTAAACACCACACTGAAGGATCTTAAAAAAGAATTAAGCGATACCTTAAAAGAGCTCAATGAAAAGGCACAAAAGGACAATACCTTAATGCGTGATTCCTTGGTAAATTCATTTAAAGGCTTTGAAGAAAGCTTTGATAAAAACGTGCGTTCGTTTAATGACCTGCAGCGTGATAAGTTTAACGAGTTAAACGAAAAACAAAATAAATTAGTAGAAGGTACTGAAAAAAAGTTGGAAGCCATTAGAGTAACCGTTGAAGAAAAATTAGAAAAAACATTGAGCGAACGCCTCGGGCAAAGCTTTGAAACTGTTGGTAAACAATTAATAGAGGTGCAAAAAGGTTTAGGCGATATGCAAACCTTAGCACAAGATGTGGGTGGATTAAAAAAAGTGTTAGGCAATGTAAAAATGCGCGGTGGAATAGGGGAGATGCAATTGTCCATGTTGTTAGAACAAATATTAGCTCCTGATCAATACGCACCTAACGTAAAAACAAAAGAAGGCAGTGATGATTTAGTGGAGTTTGCTATTAAATTACCAGGTCGTGATGAAGATAACTCTTGCGTGTGGTTGCCAGTTGATGCGAAGTTCCCGAAAGATATTTACGAACAATTGCAAACGGCTCACGATTTGGGCGATTTACCAGCTATTGAACTTGCACAAAAGAATTTAGAAAACACCATTAAACGCATGGCAAAAGATATTCATGATAAATACATTGATCCGCCAAACACAACCGATTTTGGTATTATGTTTTTACCCTTTGAAGGCATTTATGCCGAAGTGGTGCGTAAAGCCAGTTTATTAGAAGACTTACAACGTAACTATAAAATTATTGTAACCGGCCCAACAACTTTAGCCGCTATTTTAAACAGTTTACAAATGGGCTTTAAAACCTTAGCCATTCAAAAACGCAGTGGCGAAGTATGGAAAGTATTGGGTGCAGTAAAAAAAGAATTTGAAAATTTTGGTGGCTTGATGCAAAAAGCCCAAGGCAATATACAAGCAGGCTTAAACCAATTGGATGATGTAATAGGCAAACGCTCCCGTGCCATACAACGAACGCTCAAAAACATTGAAACCGCTTCACAAGCTGACACCAATTTGATACTACCCGAAAGTGATGATCTGAATGAGGAGGGGTAATAAGAAGTTGTCTATCCTATTTCTAAATAATTTTCATTTCATTTCCAATTCGTGGTACATTGCGTCACGAATTAAGTGCAACACGAATGAGTTTATAAAAAATTAATGATAGGTAGGTTTAAAATATAGTATAAAATGTTGTATATTATCAACATTTGTATTATTTTTGTGGAAATTAATCAACAATAAAATGAATTCAAAAAGGCAACTACTATTTCCAAAACACTTAAAAATACTGCAACGTGTTGGAGAAAATATTAAATTAGCTCGAAAAAGAAGAAAGCTGACAACCATACAAGTTTCAGAACGGGCAGCAATAGATAGAACTACTCTTTATCAAATTGAAAAAGGATCTCCCAGTGTATCTATGGGAGCTTATTTTAATGTGATGCGAGTATTAGGATTACAAGATGATTTTTTAAAGTTGGCCTCAGATGATAAACAAGGAAGAACTATCCAAGACTTAGACCTATTAGGAGGTAAATAATGGCCACAGATAAATTAGACATATTAGTATACGCAGATTGGCTTGAATTAAAAGATTCAAAACTGATAGGAACACTTTCGGCTCACCAAGGCAAGGGTAGAAAAACATTTAGTTTTAAATATCATGAAAAATGGTTGGAACTAGAAAAACCATTCTTCTTTGACCCCGATATTACTTGGAATAAAGGCCATCAATTTCCAATTGGTAAAAGTATTTTTGGAATTTTTAACGATGCCATGCCAGATACTTGGGGGCGAACATTAATGAAAAGGAGAGAGGCTATAATAGCAAGAGAGGAAAAAAGACCTACTAAAAATTTACAGGACATAGATTTTTTGTTAGGCGTAACTGATGAGAGTAGAATGGGGGCATTAAGATTTAAATTGCAAGAAGATGAACCCTTTTTAAATAATGATAGGTCTCGTCCAACTCCTCCGTGGTCCACTGTAAGAGAATTACAACACGGTATCTCATTAATTGAATCGGATAAAGATAATAAGGAAGTTCGTAAATGGTTAAATATATTATTGGCCCCCGGCTCTTCATTAGGCGGTGCAAGGCCTAAAGCAAACATCATAGATGAAAAAGGACATTTATGGATTGCTAAATTTCCATCAAAAGAAGATACTATTAATAAAGCTGCCTGGGAATTTTTAGCATATAAATTAGCTACAAAAGCAGGAATTGAAATGGCTGAGTGTAAAATCGAAAAAATAGTTGGTAAACACTTTACATTTTTCACGAAACGATTTGACCGTTTAAAGAATAAACGAATTCATTTTGCATCGGCTATGACTATGACTGGCAATAACGAAGAAACCATAAAGGATAATTACCCAAGCTATTTAGATATTGCAGAATTTATACAATTTAACGAATCGAATAGTAAAAAAGAATTACACCAATTATGGAGAAGAATGGTTTTTAATATTGCTATTTCCAATACCGATGATCATTTAAGAAATCATGGTTTTATTCTTCAAAAAAATGGTTGGCAATTATCTCCTGCTTATGATATAAATCCTTCCATTGATAAAGATGGATTGTCTTTAAATATTGATTCAAATACTAATGCATTAGATTTTGACTTGGCAAAAAGTGTTGGCGAATTTTTTCAGCTTAATGAAAAACAAATGGATGATATTTTAAAAGAAGTTAAGGTGGTGGTAAAAAACTGGAAAACGGAAGCTACAAAAATTGGGATTTCGAAAGCTGAAATT
>Ga0214919_10011947_pt1 | contig 10757 bp, 9 predicted proteins | sample LL1503_MetaG_FD_177994 | JGI IMG/M metagenome (GOLD analysis project Ga0214919, IMG submission 177994) | Freshwater microbial communities from Lake Lanier, Atlanta, Georgia, United States - LL-1503 | ecosystem: Environmental > Aquatic > Freshwater > Lake | place: USA: Georgia | collected 2015-03-15 | reverse complement strand
TACCGGCCGCCCTGGCGGTTGCGGAAGAGCAGAAGCGCACGGGCGAGGAGTTCTTGCTGGGCGCCATCGTCGGCTATGAAACGATGACGCGCATCAGCCTCGCGCTGGCGCGCGAGTGGAACAAATTCCATCACGCCACTGGGCAGATCGGCGTATTCGCATCTGCCGCGGCGGCCTCCAGCCTGATGCGGCTCGACGCGCCGCATATTTCCAATGCATTCGGCATTGCGGGCAGCATGGCCTCGGGTGTGATGGAGTTTGCGAACGATCCGGAAGGCACCATGGTCAAGCGCCTCTACGGAGGCTGGCCGTCGCAAAGCGGCGTAGTCGCGGCCTGGCTGGCGAGCGAAGGGCTGACCGGTCCCGCGACTATCGTCGAAGGGCGCCAGGGATTCCTGCGCGGCATTTCGCCTGAAATGAACCTCGAGCCGGTCACCGCGGGGCTCGGCCGGGAATACCAGATGCTGAGAACCGTCTTCAAGCCCTACGCGACGTGCCGGGCGTTTCACCCGCTCATCGAAGGAATCGCGGAACTGCGGGCGAAGCACGGCGTCACTTCCAACAACATAACGCAGCTCGACATCGGCGTGCGGGAAAGCATCATCAACTACCAGATTGTCTACGAGCCCAGATCGATCATGGCGGCGCAGTACAGCATGCCGTTTACGACGGCGCTTGCGCTGTCGCGCGATCTGGCCGACCCGCGCTCGGTCGACGAGGCCTGCCTAACCGATGCCGCGCTGCTGGCCAACGCGAAGAAAGTCAAAGCGTACCTTGATCCGGAGATGAATGCGTTTCCGCGCTATTCCGCGCGGATCAAGGCGTCGCTCACCGACGGGCGCGAAATTACGGTAACGGCGTTCGATCACAAGGGCACGCCGGCGAAACCCTTTGAGTTTCGCGAAATCGCCGAGCGTTTCCGCAAGATGACCGCGGGTATCGTATCGCCGCGCAGCGCCGAGAATATCATCGCCGCCGTCGACAATCTCGACAAGAAAAGCGCCGGCGCAGTCGAGGCGCTGACCGCCGCGCTGCGGACGGTGGATGCAAAGTAAGTGACGGGCGAAGCATCGCACCGCAGATCGTTACACCTGAATTTTTCACTGGAGCAGACATGGGACAATTTGACGGCAAGGTAGCGGTTCTCACCGGCGCGGGCGTGGGTATAGGCCGCATTTCGGCGCACATGCTCAGCCAGGAGGGCGCGCAGGTCGTCATCGCCGAGCTCAAGCCCGAGCTCGGCCTGGCGGCGGAAGCGGCGATCAAGGCCGCGGGCGGCAAAGCGATGTTTATCCAGACCGACGTCACCGACGACGACAGCCTGGGCCAGATGACGCGCAAGACCGTCGAGCATTTCGGGCGGATCGACATCCTGGTGAATTGCGCCGGCGGTTCGGTGGCGGAAGACAATGTCGCCACAAAAGTGGACCTCAAGGTATGGGACCACACGATCAACCTCGACCTCAAGGGCACTTTTTTGGCATGCCGCAACATTATTCCCGAGATCGTGAAGTCCGGCGGCGGTTCGGTCATCAATTTCACGTCCTGGCTCGGGATCATGGGCGGTCCCTCGCGCGGCGTTTATTCAACTGCGAAAGGCGGCATCGTATCGATGACGAAAACGCTGGCCGGGGAATTTGCCGCGCAAGGCGTGCGGGTGAATGCCATTGCGCCCGGCGTCGTGCGCACCGAGCGCAGCCTGCGCAAGAACGCCGACGTCGATCCGGTCAATCCGCCGCCATCCATCGTCTACCGCAGGCGCCTCGCCGAGCGCTATCCTTTTTCGGTCGGCGAGCCCGAGGACATCGGTAACGTGGTGCTGTTTCTCGCTTCCGTCAAGTCGCGCATGATTACGGGCGCGATCATCAACGCCGACGGCGGCCGTTCGGCCTATCTTTAGGCCGGCCGTGAGCACTGCAATGTCCCGCGCTTCCTGCCAGCGCCGCTGCAAGATGGTCGTGCGCCCGTTCTTTCTGTGCGCAACGATATTCGCCGCGGCCGGCGCGCATGCCGCTCAATCGACGAACGCGGCGAACGCCGGAAGTTTTCCGCAGAAGCCGATACGCCTGATCGTGCCTTTCGCGCCGGGCGGCGGCACGGATTTTGTCGCGCGGCTGATCGGACAAAAACTCACCGAAACCCTGGGCCAGACGGTGATCATCGACAATCGCGCCGGTGCGAGCGGAACCATCGGCGCCGACCTCGTGGCGAAAGCCGCCCCCGACGGCTACACGATAGGCGCGATTTCGGCCGAACAGGCGATCTTCTCCAACGTGCGCAAGATGCCGTACGATCTCGTTGCCGACTTCGCGCCCATTACGCAAAGCACCACGCAGTTTTACGTTCTTGTCGCGCATCCCGGTATCGCCGCCGCGACTGTCACCGAATTGATCGGCGTGGCCAAGGCCAGCGGCGGGCGTTTCAATTTCGGCACATCGGCGTGGAGCGTGGGCCATCTCGCGGGGGAACTGTTCAAGCTGCGCGCCGGCGTGAATATGACCCATATTCCATTCAAGGGCACCGCGCCGGCAATCACGGCCCTGCTGGGCGGCGAGATCGCGCTGATGTTTTCGACGGCGCCGCCCGCCGTGCCGCTCATCAAGGCAGGGCGTCTGCGCGCCTTCGGCATCACCGCGGCCAAGCGCTCGCCGCTGATGCCCGAACTGGCGACGATCGCTGAGTCAGGCCTGCCAGGCTTCGAAGCTACCGGCTGGAACGGCTTTCTCATAACCGTCAGGGCGCCCCAGCCCATCGTGGCAAAACTTCAGCGCGAAATCGTGCGCATCCTCGGCATGCCCGATGTGCAGGAGCGTTATGCGCGCGCCGGCATCGAGCCCGTGGGCGGTTCATCCGAGGCGTTCGGCGCGCTTATCAGGGTGGAAATCGCGAAGTGGGGCAAGGTCGTGAAGGCAGCGAATCTCCACGCCGACGAATAAATCCCCGGCCGTCAGTCAACGCGGCGGATTGAACACGCCCTTGCGATGAAAATATACGATGCTCGCCGCGGCGCGCATGGGTTTGGTGCCCAGCAGCAGATTGAACGCCGCGTCGCTCTGGAAATGGTCGAACGCGAAACGCAGCAGGCGCTTGAGGCGGAAGGCCAGCCAGCGCATCAGTTCGGGCGTATCGGTCGCCAGGAAATAGTAGCCGGGGGCGGAAAGATCGACGTGCCGCATGTTGGGCGCATACAAACGCACGCCATCGATGCGGCGCACGATTTCGCCGGGCAATCCGTCGAGCAGTGCAACCTGGTCTATCGCGTCTTTCACGATGATGCCGGTGGTATGCAGCTTGCTGCCCGTATCTGTCTTGCGTTCCAGCACGCAGACGTTCATGCCTTCGCGCGCCAGTTCGGCCGCGCAGGCAAGGGCCGCGAAGCGCGCGCCGACTATCGTGCAGTCGGTCTGCTGCGACAAGACATTCTCTGCGGATTACGTCGGGGACTTACGAACTGCACGACAGCGCAGAGCAGCCGGCCTTGTGGCGCGCCCATTCGGGACGCCGGTCGGCAAGTTCGTCGTGCTGCGGCTGCTCGTCGTAGGGATGCTGCAGCACGCTCATCAGGCGATCCATCACCGAAGCGTCGCCTTCAGCGAGGGCGTCGATGGCGAGCTGCGCGAGATAGTTGCGCAGCACGTATTTCGGATTGACGCGGTTCATGCGTTCGACGCGCACCGGTACCGTATCGTTTTTTACGCGTTCAATGTAGCGGCGCAGCCATGCGGCGATACGGCCGGTGTGGGCTGGCGCAAATGCTGCGTCGGAATAAAACGCACGACGTAAAAGTTCGATGAGGGCGTCATCACTCATCGTGCCGTTCACAGGCACTTTGGCAAGCAGGCGAAAAAACAAAGTGAAGTCGGTCTCGACGGCTGCCAGCAGTTCGAGCAGATCATCTTTCAATTGCATGTCGTCCGGTTGTGCGGGTGCGCTGAGTCCAAGTTTCTCGTCGAGCGCGGCTTGCCAGCTGTTCTGGAACACGTCGGCGTACACCTTCAGCGCATTTTCCAGCGGCACCTTGTCTTCGATCAGCGGATACAGCGCATTGGCGAGCTGCAGCAAGTTCCAGTGCGCGATCTGCGGCTGGTTGCCGTAAGCGTACCGCCGGCCTTCCGCGTCCGTCGTGTTCGGCGTCCACGAGGGATCGTAGCCTTCGAGCCAGCCGTAGGGCCCGTAGTCTATGGTCAGCCCGAGTATAGACATGTTGTCGGTGTTCATCACGCCATGCACGAAGCCCACGCGCATCCAGTCAACGATCATCAGCGCGGTGCGCCGGCAGATATCTTCGAACCAGCGCGCGTAAACACCGCGCGAGGATCCCGCGCCGGACAGCGTCTCCTTCGAGGTCGTGCCCAGTTCCGGATAGTGCGTGGTGATCACGTAGTCTGCGAGCAGTTTGAGCGTAGCGAGTTCTTTATGCGCCGTAAGTATCTGAAAATTGCCGAAACGCACAAAGGATGGCGCGATGCGGCACACCACCGCGCCAGGCTCGGCCTCGGGGTTGCCGTCGTAAAACATGTCGCGCACGACCGTCGCGCCGGTAGCTGCCAGGCTCAGCGCGCGCGTGGTCGGCACGCCGAGATGATGCATCGCCTCGCTACACATGAATTCGCGCACCGAAGAACGCAGCACGGCGCGGCCATCAGCGCTACGCGAGTACGGCGTCAGTCCTGCGCCTTTCAGTTGCAATTCATAACGCGCGCCGCGCGCGCTGACAGTTTCAGCAAGCGTGATCGCGCGGCCATCGCCGAGCTGTCCCGCCCAATGCCCGAACTGATGCCCGCCGTAACGCGCCGCGTAAGGCTGCATGCCATCCAGCACGCGATTGCCGGCCAGAACTTCAACTGCGGGCCCGGTTGGTGAAGCTGGACGTGCGACGCCGAGCATTGCGCCAACATCATCGGACCAACCGAGCAATCGCGGCGCGGGTACCGCAGTCGGCTCGACCCGCGTATAGGAAGCGTTGCGCACAGCACGCGGCACGTTGGTCAGCACCGGATCGGCGGGCAATTCGCGCACGAACGTGTTCTCGAATTCGAGGTCGCACAAATCGACGGGCGTGACAGCACGTTCAATTGAAGGCTGAACTTTTACGGCTCGTTTCAATCATGCTCCCGAAAAGAACAACGACAGCCAGAGCTGTCGCACACAAATTGCATGGATGGCGGTACGGCCGGATGGTTATCCGGCTTCGCGCTGCCAATAGAAATAGACCAGTTGCTTGCGACTGAGTTGCCGCGCCGTGCGTTATTTCAGCCGATGACTGCCATCTGAAAATCGCTCTTGCTCGCTGAGCAATCCGGGCAGGTCCACGTTTCGGGCACGTCTTCCCAGCGCGTTCCGGCGGCGACGCCTTCGTCCGGCATGCCTTTGGCTTCGTCGTATGTGAATGCACACAACATGCATTGCCAGACGCGATGCTGCGGCGATTTTGCGGCTACGGCGTCATTCGCGGCGGCAGGCGCCTCGCGGCGTGGGTAGTTCAGCACGATCGCTTCGAGACCTTCAGAGCCGGCGGTGATCTGCCACGCGCCTTCATGCGTTTTCACGAAAGCGACGGCGAGGCCTTTGTATTCGCGGTCCTGGTAGGAGAGGCTGCCTTTGGTGACGATGATGTGCTGACCGCCGGTTTGCGACGGGTCGGGTAGGGTCACTGCGGCATTCGGTGCCATGCTCAGCGAAAATGCCGCGAGGCCGCGCTCGTCCTTGATCTGCGTAAACGGGCGCAGGCTCACGTCGCCGCTGCGCGTGAAGTCGGGCGCTTCAGTGACCTGCCATGGTTTGCGGTCAGCGACTGCGACGAGCTTTTCGCGGGCGTCCGAGATGTATTGCGCGCCCGGGTCTTTGCGCGCGCGCAGCGTGAGAAAGCCCAGCCCGTCGGCGCCGAAGTTGATCGGGCCGTACGGCGTGTAAGCGCGCGAGAAATGCACTGCGTGGATCGAAAGCTTGTGCTTGCCGAGCACGCCGCCGCCGCTGACCACGACCTGGAACTGGTCGTTTTCATGGTAGTGCGGACGGATGACGCGTTCGTGATTGCCTTCGACCAGAAAGCCCATCGGCTCTTCCGCCAAGTTAGTGCCTTCCGGATACGTCAGGAAGTTGGTGCGCCAGCCCTTGCCGACTGGTAATTCGCGCACCAGGCGATTGGCTTTTACATCATCGTAGGAAGCGATTTTCGGCATGGCGGTATCCTTTATGGCGGAAAGTAATGACTAGGCGGACATTTTACGCCTGTCCGGGCAACGCTCCAAGCCGTTGCCGCGTGCCGCTATTGCGCGACAATAACCAATTAAAACGCAATACCGAAAAGCAACCGCCGATTAACGCCGATAAAGTTCCAGACCCGGCGCCGAACCAACGTCACTCTTTTGTGCTTATCGGCGTTCATCGGCGTTTCCAAAATGTTTTGGAAGCAGCTCTTAATTTCCGGAGAAGACCTCGTTGGTCTGCATGCCGGCGCGGACGAAAGTGGTGCGCTTGGTCAGTTCTTTCAGCGTGCGCGCGCCGACGTAGGTGCAGGCAGAGCGTAACCCACCCAACACGTCCTGCAGCGAGTTGGCGACCGGGCCGCGATACGGCACGAGTACCTCTTTGCCTTCGGACGCGCGGTAGTGCGCGACGCCGCCGGAGTATTTTTCCATCGCGGTGCGCGAGCTCATGCCGTAGAAACGCTTGAACTTGCCGCCGTCCTGCTCGACCACGTCGCCCATGCACTCGTCGTGGCCGGCGAGCATGCCACCCAGCATCACGAAGTCGGCCCCGCCGCCGAACGCTTTGGCAACATCGCCGGGTGAAGTGCAGCCGCCATCCGCGCAAATGCGGCCGCCGAGACCGTGCGCGGCATCGGCGCATTCGATCACCGCCGACAACTGCGGATAGCCGACGCCCGTCATGCTGCGCGTGGTGCACACCGAGCCGGGGCCGATGCCGACCTTGACGATGTCGGCGCCGGACAGGATCAGCTCCTCGGTCATTTCACCGGTGACGACGTTGCCGGCCATTACGGTGATCTTTGGATAGGCCTCGCGGAAGCGCGCGACGAACTCGACGAAACTCTCGGTGTAACCATTGGCAACGTCTATGCACACGTAGCGCACCGCGCTGCCGGCACGCCGCATGACGCTGGCGAATTTTTCGCGGTCGTGCTTGGTGATGCCCATCGAATAAAACGCGTTGGACTTGGTCTTCAGCGTCTTGAAGAACGCGACGAGCTCATCGACGCCGTAGTGCTTGTGCAGCGCGACCGACAGGCCGGACTTCGCGAACGCACGCGCCATCTCGAAGGTGCCCACCGTGTCCATGTTCGACGCGATGATCGGCACGCCGTCGTAGCTGTTGCTGGCATGCTTGAAAGTGAATTTACGCGTGATGTCGACTTCCGCGCGCGACGGCAACGCCGAGCGTTTGGGGCGGATCAGTACGTCCTTGAAGTCGAGCTTGATCTCGTGGTCTATATGCATGGGGATATGAAACAGGAAGGTGTCGGCGCCAGCATCCGCCACGGCCGTGTTGCCGTCAAGCCGGGGTTTGCGGGGCGGCGACGGGCACGGCAAGGTCGAGTAAAATCAATGCATGGATACTCGAGACAAAAAAACGTCACCGGTATGGCAGTTTTCGGCGCGGGCGCAGGCGCTGACGGGTTCGGCGATACGCGATATCGTCAAAAAAATCAGCCAGCGGCCGGAAGTCATTTCCTTCGCCGGCGGGCTGCCGTCGCCCTCGACTTTCCCGGTCGACACGATACGCGCCGCGTTCGATAAAGTGTTGTCGCGAGAGGGCAAGGCGGCGCTCCAATATTCCGCGACCGACGGCTACGCGCCGCTGCGGGCGTGGATCGCCGATACGCTTTCCACCAACGGCGCGCGCATAACTCCCGAACAGGTGTTGATGGTGTCGGGTTCGCAGCAGGGCCTCGACCTTTTGGGCAAGGTGCTCATCAATGAAGGCGACCCGGTCATCGTCGAGACCCCGACCTACGTCGGCGCCCTGCACGCAATGGGCATCTACGCGCCGCGCTTCGTTTCGATCCCGATGGATGAAGAGGGCCTCAATCCTGCCGCGTTGCCGGATGTGATGAAACGCTGCGGCGGCCGCGCAAGCTTCCTCTATACGATACCGACGTTTCAGAATCCGACCGGTCGGACTTTGTCGCACGCACGCCGCGTCGCGTTGGTGGAGCAGGCAGCGTGGCACCAGTTGCTGGTGGTGGACGATGATCCGTACCGTCTGCTCGATCACGCCGGCACGACCTATCAGACGTTATTGTCGATGAGTCCCGATGCAGTGGTGCACCTGGGGTCGTTCTCGAAAATACTCGCGCCCGGTATTCGTCTCGGCTACGTGGTCGCGCCGCTCGCCCTCGCGCAAAAACTTGAGCAGGCGAAGCAGGGCGCCGATCTGCATACGTCCACGCTGACGCAAATGATGGCGTACGAAGTCATTAAGGATGGTTTTCTCGACACCCACTTGCCCGCGAGCCGTAAAATTTACGCAGCGCAGTGCGCGGCCATGCTGCAGGCGATGGAGCAGCATTTTCCGCGCGGCGCCACGTGGACAAAGCCGACTGGCGGCATGTTCGTGTGGGCGACGCTGCCCGCCGGCATCGATGCCGCGCAGATGCTCGATGCCGCGCTGAAAGAAAACGTGGGTTACGTGCCGGGCGGCCCGTTTTTTGCGGAAGCGCCGAGCCCGAATACGATGCGGCTCAGTTTTGCCACTGTCACGCCCGAGAAAATGCGCGTAGGCATAGCGCGGCTCGGCAAAGTCATCGCCGCCAGCCAGGCGGTAGAATAAGCGCCGCGCCGCAGCGCGTGGCTCGACATAAGAAACCGGGGAGTTCCACATGAGCACGAGAATATTTTTCGACTGGGTGGCGGAAATTTCGTTGTGGCTGGCGTCGCAGGGTTTTTTGGTTACCTTTGTCGTCGTCATGATTCCGTATCTCCTGATGATCTTCCCGGTGCAGTACGGGATACGGTGGCTGCTCAGGAAGAACGAGATGGAGAACAACGATTTCGCCTATCCGATGGTCTCCGGCATCCTGAACGGCGTGACCGGCTTGACACTCGCCTTCGTGGTGGTCACCCTGCTCAATCATCACCGCGAGCAGGACGCCATTCTCAAGAAGGAGGCGCAGGCGATCGAGAACATTCACATGGACCTCAAGCACGACGCAAAGATGATGCGCGAAGCCGAGCGTGCGCTGGTGCTCTACGTGCAGACTGTCGCCACCACGGAATTCAACGAGGCAACCCGCCAGCAGGGCGCCGAAGACGCTGTCAAGCACCTCGACGAGATCTACAAGATCTGCATGCACATCAAAGACCCGCTGGTGCGCTCGCACGCCATGGGCGAGCTGGCCAATCTCAGCGCGTTCAGGCACCAGCGGCTGTCGGGCACTTTCAAGAGCTCCATCCACCCCGGCCTGTGGGTGACGGTCTACCTGCTGACGCTCCTCACCCTGATCAATCTCATCCTGTTCAACTCCAAGCGCAGCGGCTACATATCCGTGTCCATCGCCGCGGTCGCCTACGCGCTCATCATGACGCTGGCGAACCAGCTCGAATACCCGTACGTGGGGCCGCTGTCGGTCTCGATCGACCCGCTTTACCTGCTGCTGCAGAAGTATGAAAACCCGTGACGGCTTGAATCCAGTTGCGCGGCAACTCCGTAGATAGTGCTGGTATCATTTGCGCACAGGCTGGGCCGGGGTAAGGAAATGTCCTGTATGCCGACCAAGCATGTTGCGCGTTACTCCAATACTTGACAGGAGGTTCCATGGACCAGAAAGCAGTCATACGCTCAGCCCTCATGGGGCTGGTCGCCCTTGGCGTCGCGGGCACCACCACCGCGCAGGCGCAGTCTACGCCCAAGGAAAAATGCTACGGCGTGTCGAAAGCCGGCCAGAACGAGTGCGCTGCCGGCAAACATTCGTGCGCGGGCAGTTCCCGGGTGGACAACGACCCGACCGCGTGGAAGCTGGTTGCCAAAGGCACTTGCGAGAAACTCGGCGGCAAGCTGACCCCGGCTAAGTCCTGAGTTTCGTCGTTCCGTGCGTGAGAGCCTGCCCCGGCAGGTCTCTGGCCGGGGCCGGGAACCCAGGATTTTAAAATGCGTCTGGGCACCCGCCTGCGCGGGTGCGACGGTTAATTTCCTTGGTTCGCGGCTGCGCCGTTTCGTGCGATGAAATCCAGCGTCGCCGTGGCGCAACGCTCCGGATCGGTGGCCGCGACGTGGTAGGAATTCCCCGGCAGCACCAGCAGGCTTGAATTGCATATGGTCTTTTGCCATGCGCGGTTTTCTTCGACCGAGGCGAGGCCGCTCTGCTCCGTGGTGATTACCAGCGTCGGGCAGGCGATGTTAGGCATGTCGGGCGTGATGTCCACGCAGGCGATGGTGGCGATAAAGCCGACCTGCGATGAGACTGCGGTGCGCCCCATGAACTTCGTCCACCACTCGGCGCCTTCTGCGGGGAAATGATCGCCGAGCCGGCCCGCCATGCTTTCGCGCGCCCAATGCTCGACGCCTTTCGTCTCGAACATCTCGGTCCATGCGGGAATTCGCTCGGTGGTGCCGGCACGGAACGGTGTTGGCGTGCCGATCAGGGTAAGCGTGGCGACACGCTTTGCCTGGCGGGCGGCGAATGCGCGCGCGACGGTGCCGCCGATTTTGGCGCCGACCAGGTGAAAGCGCTCGACGCCGAGGTGGTCCATCAGCCGGATGTAATCGTCGATGATGACATCAAGCGTCCACTTGAA
>Ga0214919_10011946_pt1 | contig 10757 bp, 6 predicted proteins | sample LL1503_MetaG_FD_177994 | JGI IMG/M metagenome (GOLD analysis project Ga0214919, IMG submission 177994) | Freshwater microbial communities from Lake Lanier, Atlanta, Georgia, United States - LL-1503 | ecosystem: Environmental > Aquatic > Freshwater > Lake | place: USA: Georgia | collected 2015-03-15 | reverse complement strand
TGCGCAACAGCAACAGCGATCTGAGCAGCCAGGCGCCGATGGTGGACTATGCGAACCGTGTTGTGGACATCATGGGCGGTGAGGCGATGGGTCTGAGTGGCTCTTTTGACCAGTTCTTCTCGGCGGCGCGTGATTTGTCAGCCGACCCGGCATCCACCGTACTGCGCAGCAGTTTCATGCGAGACGCCGAGGGCGTAGCCGACCGTTTCGGACAGCTTTCGGGGCAGTTTGACGCTTTGCAACAGGAGACGAGCCAAGCCTTACAAGGCCAGGTCGATCAGATCAATTCACTCACCAAGCAGCTGGGCCTGGTCAACTTCCAGCTGAATAAGCAGCGCCTAGCTGACGCACAGCCACCGGCGTTGATGGACCAACGTGATCAGTTGCTGTTGCAGATTTCGGATTTCGCGCGAGTCAATACCAAGTTTGAAGTCAACGGTGTCGTGACAGTCAGCTTGGGCCCTTCCATTACCCAGGACGTGGTGGTCAGCGGCAATAACGTGACCGAGATCGGGGCGAACTTCGACGCGGCCGCACCTGAAAAAGTTGCTTTGGTCATCGACCCTTTCGGTAAATCGGTTGCCCTGAATGGCCCTACCAGCGGAAGCATCGCGGGAATGATGGCTTTCAGGGAGCAGGTCCTGGGTAATTCGCGCGCCGCCCTGGACAATCTGGCCAAAACATTTGCCAATACGGTCAACGATGTCCACCAGGGTGGTATTGACGGTTATGGGAACCCGGCGGGTGCCCTCTTCCGGTTCGATCCGTCGGCACTGAATCTTTCCTCCGGTATGCAAGTCGCCATCACTGACCCGATGCGCGTCAGTGCCGCCGCGCAGTTCCGGGTGACAAAAACCGACACCAATACCAGTGGTGCAGAGCCAACACTGGTTTATGACCCCAGCAGTTACAGCGGCACGGGCAAGCCGGGATCGACGCCAGTCACGCGGGCAGACGATGTCACCCAACTCTTTGACAACAATTCAAACGCCGCCGCTGGCCGACTCGTCACCGTCTCCAACCAGGTTCCGGTGCGGCAAATCGCGTCGATCGCTGGCGGGCTGCAAAATGTTTCATTCTTTTTGGACTCAGCCCAGGTTGGTCAGCAACTGTCTATCCTGACGCGCGATGGCCGGGCGGTCGTCGGCGGTAGCCTTAGCCAGTCGGTGCAAGACGCGGCCTTTGCCCCCGGCAATGGCTTTGTGGCGGGGGCCACCTACAGCGACACGCACTTGAACAAATCGGGGGTTCCCAACGGCTACCGCGATATGAAGGTTTTTTATGGTGCACAGGCAGAGGCCCTGCTGGAGCCCTTGTACAACGACAAAGACCAAATCACAGGCTACAACCCGGCCGCCCCTGTTTTACAAGGCAGTCGCATCCAGACCGGGCAGGAATCCATCGACGCCAATGCCTTTGTGCTCAATGGCACGGCCTTGGGCGAGCTGGTGGCGGGTTCAAGCGGGACCATCCAGGCCAACGACTTTGCCAATTGGATAAACCAGAAAACCTTTGTACAGGCGGATATCCTGTCGAGCAGCCCGATTTTGGTGAACGACGAAACCGTGGAGGGCATCGATTCCTCCAACAGTTCGCGCGTCTCCATCGGTTTGAGAAACAGGGCCAACGGAAGCGGCGTCGAGTTAGCGGATGGCTCGGCGCTGACCACTTTCACGGTTGCTGGAAGGGACATCGCGGTCGGCAAGGCGGGCTGGGATTTGAGTCGTCTTGCAGCGAATATCAATGACCCTTTGACCGACGGTATCGTGTTGGGCGGCAAGACTTTTCTGCCCACTGACAAGAATAGTCTGACGGTTGCCGTAACCAACAATACAGCCGGTAGCGTTTTGGTCGGTGGAAAGCCGTTGACCCAGTTGGCCCCGCTGACCATCGCCGGGCAAACCATCAATTTGACCGGCGTGAGCACGACCGCAGCGCTGGTTGACGCCATCAATGCAAAAACGGGTCAAACCAGTGTTGTCGCCAGCCTTGCACCTTCGGGCGATCTACTCTTGCGCTCCGAATCCAAGGTTTCTGCCAGCATCTCGCAAACCTTTGTGCGGCCTGATGTGCTGAAGGCTGGTGTGCTGGTCAATGGGTCCAACGTGGCACCAGCAGACGGCACCAATTTAGCCATACCCTATGTCGGCGACCCCGCCGGTAGTGCTGTCGACGCTGCCCCTACCAAGCTCGCCGGCGTCGATTTCAGTCTGGTGACCCTGAAAATTGCGGGTAAGAACTTCAATACGCAGGGCCTCAGCAGCCTGAACGAGTTTGTTGATCGCATCAACGCTGGCACACCTTCGACAAACGTGGTTGCCAATATCACCAACGGGCGCTTGATCTTGTCCCCCTCTCTGGCGACAGGTCCGTTTCTGGTTCTGGAACCCAAGTCCTTAACTGGCGTGGTCGCAACGGCGCGCAACGAAATACGGGCCGCGCAGGGACAGATGAATCTCAACTTGCCCCTGAGCTTCAACAATGTTGACATCGTCACGGTTGACCAGGATGGGCAGTACCCCGATATCAAGAACGTCTATGACCTTGTCACTGCCATTAACGAAAAGTCTATGGATACCGGGGTTATGGCCTCAATCAATGAGCGTGGCGACGTGCTCATTACGAACACCCCGGGGCATGAAGGCGAAGACATCACATTGGACGCGACAACCTTTGGCGGGGCTCCCGCCAACGCGCTGGGCTTAAACAGCGGAACCTACGGCGGCACTTTGAGTCTGACGCAGCCAGTGAGCGATTCAAATTTTGTGGATCCGCTTGCGCTGACCAAGCCGGTTTTGATTAACAACACCCGGTATTCGACAGACGCGCTTGATCCGCAGAAGATATCAATCGCCGTCAGCACGACCGATGGCGACTCCATGCCCAAAATCGGTGGTGTAGCAGTCCGCGGCATGTCGCTGTCGATCGCGGGGCAGCCGATCAATACGAACGATGTGACCACGCTGAGCGGGCTCATCACCGAGATCAATCGCAACACAGGGATGACCCAAGTCAGCGCCAGTGTTTCCCCGCAGGGGCAATTGGTTTTGACGCCCGCTGTGGCATACAAGCCGTTGCAATTGACCTTTGGAACATCGGGAAGCCCGCATGACCTGGGTTCCATGGGTTTCCGCACCCAGGCCACTATCAGCGGCGTCAACCCGGATGACATGCTGGTTTTTGTCACCGGCAGCGGCTCCGCCTCGGTTGCCGCAAGCTTTGCCGGCCAACCGGCAGACCCCCGCGCTTCCTTGCGGGCGCAAACCCTGGTGGTCAATTTCGAGAGCGCAACCCACTACACAATTACTGACACCACCACGGGCACCGTGGTTGCCAGCCGTAATTTTGATCCCTCCAAGCTCGACCCTGCCGTGGATTACCAGGGTCTGCAGCTCAAGATGACCAGCCCGCCTGCCGCTGGCGATGCGTTCACCATGGACGGAAACCAGGATGGTGTAGGCAACAACGACAACATGATTGCCATCGCGGCCCTGGAAAACAAGCGCTTGATTGGAAACAAGACGCTCAACGGTGCTTACATTGACCACGTCAATGAGATGGGCAACATTTCTCGCCAAGCCAAGACCGCGCAAACGGCCCTGACGGTGGTGCATGACCAGGCCGTTGCCTCCCGCGATCAGCTCTCCGGCGTGAGTCTGGACGCCGAGGCCGCCGACCTGATCCGTTTCCAGCAGGCCTACCAAGCCGCAGCCAAGGTGATCCAGATATCAGGCACCTTGTTTGACGCCATTGTCGGCATCCGCTGAGCCAATTTCTGAATGGACTGACCATGCAAATCTCCACCGCCTACATATTTGACCGCGCATCGACGCAGATGAGCAACGCGACCAATGCACTGAGCAAAAGCCAGGCGCAGATTGCCCAAGGCAAGCAAATCTTGAACGCCAGCGACGCCCCGGACCAGGCCGCCGCCATCACCCGACTGCAGTCCACCATCGGGCGACATGACAGCTATGCGAAGGCGCTCGACGCGGTGCAGGGGCGCTTGGACCTGGAGAGCACCACACTTTCCAGCGCCAGTGACGTCCTGGTGCGGATCAAGGAATTGACCGTGCAAGCGAACAACGGCACGCAAGGCAATGTGAGTCTGGCTGCCATCGGCGCGGAGATGAAGGGCTTGCGCGACCAACTCTTGAGTTTGGCCAACACCCGCGATCCTTCGGGCAACTATATTTTCTCGGGCAGCAAGGTTGGGACCCCGGCATTCCAAGCCGACAAAGAAGGGACGGTGTCCTACCGCGGCGACCAGACCCTCACTCACGTGGCCATCGGTGACGAACGCAAACTGGCGCTCAATCGCCCCGGCAGTGCGGCCTTTGTCCGGGTGGTTCGCCAGGATCCTGACACGGGTAAGGCCCAGGGGGTTGGATTTTTTCAGGCCATAGACGACCTCATGGCGGCGGTGAAAGAGAACAACAAGGCCGGGATGCAGCAGAGTTTGGGTGAAATGGACGCGCTACACAACGGTGTGGTGCTGGCGCAAGCCGATGTGGGTACCAGCATGAAGGTGGTCGAGCAGCAGGGTGCTGTGCTGGACGACACCAAGCTGACGCTGAGAACTACTCTCTCAAACTTGCAAGATCTGGATATGTCGACCGCCGTGACCCAGATGCAAAAGCAGATGGTCTCGCTGGAAGCGGCGCAAGCCAGCTTTGCCAAGATCTCCCAGTTGTCTTTGTTCAAGTACCTGGGTTAATTGCCCCTGCCACTTTTAAGTAACAGCCCCTAAGACCATGGCGACTACAAGTTCCGTTTCCTCGTCGGCTAATTCCCCGACGGCGCTGCCCAACGCCGGGTCCAAAAACAGCGCGGCCAAGACCGCCGCAAACATTGTCAAGTCACTCAATGCCGGCTCCGGCATCGATACGCAGTCTTTAGCCGACAGCCTGGTGGCTGCCGAGCGCGCGCCCAAGCAGGCGGCCATCGACAAAAACATCAAGAAAAACAACGATGTTGTGTCCGGCATGTCGGCCCTGAAGTACGTCTTGAACAATTTGAAGACCGCCTTCGATGACCTGAAGGATGTCAGCGACTACAAGAATATGACCGTCTCCAGCGACCAGTCGCTGGTCACGGCCACGGCAGACGCGGGTGCATCCGCGGGTAGCCACAGCATCGTGGTCAAGTCGCTGGCTCAGGGCCAGCGCGATGTTTTCAGCCCCCAGGTACCAACGACTACCTCAAAGTTAAACAACGGTGCGGCGATGGCGCTGACGCTGGGTGGAAACGCATTCCCTGACGGGCAAACCATCTCGGTGCCCGCCGGGCAAGACACGCCGCAGGGCGTTGTCGATGCGATCAACAGCGCCAATGTGGGTTTGACTGCCCACTTGGTGAACACCGGTATGGGCGCAAACCCTTACAAAATCGTCGTCAATGGCGGCAACGGGATCGACAAGTCCTTCACCCTGAGCGGCCTGGGCGACGCCAATGCGGGCCAGGGGCAGGCAGCCCAGGATGCGGAGTTGACTGTCGACGGCGTACAAGTTTCCAGCGCCACCAATACGGTTTCGGGGGTTATTCCCGGCGTGAGCCTGACGCTGCGCGGCACCAACTATCCGCAAAGCACGTCGCTGGTGTTGGCCAATGACACTTCGCAAGTTACAACCCGGGTGAATGCCCTGGTCACCGCCTACAACGACGCCAGCAACCTCATGAACGAGGTGACCAACCCCAAATCCACCCTGGCCACCTATGGGGCCACCATGGTTGGCAATTCCACGGTCCAACGTTTGCGTGACGAAATGCGCCAGATGGTGCAGGTGAAGTCGGACACGGCACCCTCCAACAACGTGGCCTACCTGCACGACATCGGGGTTCAAATTGACAGCAAGGGCGTCATGACGGTCGACAGCGCCAAGCTGGACACGGCGGTCAATTCCGATTTTTCCAATACGGTCAAGCTGCTCACGGGAAACCAGGAGCAGCTGAGTCAATACGCCGTGGCAACACCCGCCGGCATTGCAGGGGTGGCCAGCCGCAAGCTATCGGCCATGCTGTCGTCCACCGGGTCGCTCAGCACCGAAAGCAGCAACGCCACGAGCAATGTATCCAAATACCAGGACGATCTGAAGAAACTGGACGACCGTATGCAACGCCTGTTGGAGCGTTACAGCAAGCAGTTCGCGGCGATGGACTCCATCGTGGGTCAAAGCAAGAGCACACAAACCGGCCTGACCAGCACCTTTGCGGGCCTGATGGCCATGTATACCAATAAGTAGCCACCGCCTTGCCGGTCGCTGAGCCAGCCCTTGCGCTGGCTTTTTTTTGGCGTTTCGCGGGCCTGGCCCTCAAGTTATGGCCGCGTATTCCGATTCCATGTCACCGAAGCCTTTAATCCAGGGCTTCTCCTGGCACCCGAAAGGACATGACATGGCTGACCCAATTAGCACCTCCGCAGCGACAAGCACTGTTGCGAACGATTTTCTGGCAATGAAGGCCGACATCGAAAAGTCAGCCTCTAAAGCCGCGCCCAAAGCGCCCCCAGCTGTGAGCCAGCAAGCGGCTCCTGCTGCGGCCGACGTGCGCCAAGCGGTCGAGATGTTGAATAAACAGCTGGCCAAAAACAACCAGGTGCTTGGCTTCAGCTATGACGAATCGGTGAAAAGCCCGGTCATCACCGTGAAAAACTCGGAGTCGGGTGAGGTGATCCGCCAGATACCCAACGAACAGGTGGTGCGCATGGCCCACCATATTGATCAGCTCAAAGGGCTGGTCTTCAACAAAGTTGGTTGATTTTTTCGAACAACACTAAAGATTTTGTCAGCAGCGCCGATTCATATGCATAGACGGTAAACCTCTTCGCTACGTTGAAAGACTCAGCTAAAGAGGCGCAGACCACCCTGGTAAGTATTTTGTTTTTTTAGGAGAACTGAAATGGCAGTGATCAACACCAACGTTAACTCGTTATACGCCCAAGCATCTTTGAAGAGTAACGCCCGCGCGCAGGCTACTGCCATGCAGCAACTGTCCACTGGGACGCGTATCAACAGCGCCAAGGATGACGCTGCCGGCATGTCCATCGGTAACTCGATGACCTCCCAGGTACGAGGCTTGGAGGCCGCGATCCGCAACGCTAACGACGGCGTCAACATGATGCAAACCGCCGAGGGTGCCATGGTTGAGCAGACCAATATGCTCCAGCGCATGCGTGAGTTGGCCGTACAAGCCGCCAACGGCACTTATTCCACCAAACAGCGGGGCTACTTGAAAGAGGAGTTCGTCGCGCTGGCCGGTCAGGTGGACAGCATCGCCAACCAGACGACCTGGAACGGCGAGAAGCTGCTGGATGCAACTTCAAAAATCGGATCCACAGCCACCTCCGGTTCGTTCGATTTCCAAGTGGGCGACATGTCCGACGCCGTGATCAGCGTCGAGATTACAACGGCCTTGACCATGGACTCGCTGGCATCCGGTGTCACCGCCGAAGATGCGCTCAGCTCGGCAAGCGCTGCCATGGCTACGATTGAGGCGCTCGATACCGCGCTGGACACGATTAATTCGACCCGCGCCAAGATCGGCGCTGGAATCAACCGCTTGACCTACGCGTCTGACAACTTGACCAATGTCTCCGCCAACATCCAGGCGTCGCGCAGCACCATCATGGATACCGACTACGCGACCGCATCGAGCCAGTTGTCTAAGACGCAAATCATCCAGCAGGCGGCAACGGCCATGTTGGCCCAGGCTAACCAGCAACCCCAGTTTGTGCTGGCGCTACTGAAGTAACCACCGATACCGTTTCGATCCCAGCGAAAGCTGGGCTCTTGACCGTTTCCTGAAAGGCCTGCTGTCACCAGCAGGCCTTTTTTTATTGTCCGGCTTCCGCATGCCCGGCCCCAGAGGCGACATTCCGCCTAAAAACAACTACATATTGCAAAAATAAGCGCCAATCGGCAAGCGATAGGCGGTATATCGGCAATCGAGCGGCAAAAGCCTGCCAAATAAGCGGCAAATATCCTGGCACGAGCATTGCTTACGTCTATCTCATCAACCGTTAGTTGGACAAATCCGACACGGTTGGGGTAGTCAAGTTAGTTATGTACGGGCCAGAAAACTGGCATTTATTCTTTTTGGAGAAACTTTATGTCAGTCATAAACACCAACGTGAATTCGCTGTTCGCCCAGGGAGCGATGAAGACCAATGCACGTGTTCAGGCTGTTGCGATGCAGCAGCTGTCGACCGGCCTGCGCGTCAACAACGCCAAGGACGATGCTGCAGGCTTGGCCATTGGTCAAACCATGACTTCCCAGGTCAAAGGTTTGGACATGGCCATTCGCAACGCCAACGACGGTATCAACATGATGCAAACCGCTGAGGGCGCGATGGTCGAACAAACCAATATGCTGCAGCGTATGCGTGAGCTGGCCGTGCAGGCTGCCAACGGCACCTACTCCACCAAACAGCGCAACTATTTGCAAGACGAATTTACCGCTTTGGGCAGCCAAATTGACAGCATCGCCCACCAAACCACCTGGAACGGCCAGAAACTGCTCGACGTGACCTCGGCCATCGGCGCGAGCCACTCCGCGGGCAGCTTTGACTTCCAGGTCGGCCAAAACGAAAGCCAACTGATCACGGTCAAGATCGATACGCCCATGACCATGTCGGGTCTGGCGGCTGATTTGTCCAGCGCCATTGAAGACGCCTTGCTATCCGCCAGCGCGGGTAGTGTCACGATTACTGCACTGGACGGTGCAATGGACACCATCAATGCGATGCGCGCCAAGATCGGCGCCGGCATCAACCGCCTGACCTACGCCGTGGACAACCTGACCAATGTGTCGGCAAACATCCAGGCTTCGCGCAGCACCATCATGGACACGGATTACGCCACGGCGTCGACCCAGCTGTCCAAGACCCAGATCATCCAACAGGCGGCAACGGCCATGTTGGCCCAAGCCAACCAACAGCCACAGGCGGTTTTGTCTTTGCTGAAGTAAGCCCTCACGGGATATCTGTTCACAAAGTTGACACCCACTAGCTAAAAAACTATTGGCACAGGAATTGCTTAAATTGTAAGGTTCCCGCTCAATACAGGATTTGAAACTAGCAAACAGATTCCCGGCAATAAGGTAGGGAAACATTTAAAGGACGGAGAAGTACCATGTCAGTCATCAATACCAATGTAAGCGCGCAGTATTCGCAAAATGCGATGAAAACCAATTCGCGTGCCATGAGCACGGCGATGGAGCAGCTCTCCACCGGCACCCGCGTCAACTCCGCCAAGGACGATGCGGCTGGTTTGGCCATTGGTCAGAATATGACCTCGCAAATCCGCGGCCTGAATATGGCGGTACGCAACCTCAACGACGGCATCAATATGATGCAGACGGCTGAGGGCGCCATGGTCGAGCAGTCCAATATGTTGCAGCGGATGCGCGAGCTGACAGTACAGTCTTTGAACGGCACGTATGACGTGAAGCAAAGAGAATATCTGGACGCGGAGTTCCAGGAGCTCAAGACGCAAATTGGCAAAATCGCTACGGAAACAAAGTGGAACGACCAGACTTTGCTAGATGGCAGTAATGCAACATTTACCTTCCAGGCCGGCCAGTCAAGCGGGCAGGTTATTGATGTCGTCATTGCCAACATGGGTGTTGGCGATGACTCTACGCTAACTATTGCGTCCGCCGCCATCACAGATGTGGACTTAGCGACGGCAGCGCTCAATGTGATCGACGAATCCCTGCAAGCCATTAATACGCAACGCGCCACCATTGGTGCCGGTATCAACCGGATGGAGTATGCCGTTGATAATCTGTCCAATATATCGGCCAACGCCACGCAATCGCGTAGCACGATTATTGACACCGACTATGCAATAACCACGACGCAGCTGGCCAAGACCCAGATTATTCAGCAGGCCGCCACTGCCATGCTGGCCCAGGCGAACCAACAGCCACAGCAGGTCATGCAGTTACTGAAATAACGGTAAAGCCGCCTACGTAAAAAGCCCGTCTTAGACGGGCTTTTTTATTGCCAGGGCGGGGGTCGTACATGGAATTTTGACGCCTGCGGCAATACCCGGTAAGACATTGCCGTAAAACCGGCAATACAGTAGATATTTTCAGGCATGGCTCTTGCTTTTAGCTGTTGGTATGTTGAAGCTGGCAATCGTTTTGTCGAATTTGCCACCTCATTTTTCTCATTATTGGAGAGCATGATGTCAGTTATTAATACCAACGTAAGCGCGATGTATTCGCAAAATGCGATGAAAACCAATTCCCGTGCGATGAGCACGGCGATGGAGCAGCTCTCCACGGGCACACGCGTCAATTCCGCCAAGGACGATGCGGCCGGTTTGGCTATTGGTCAGAATCTGAGCTCGCAAATCCGCGGCCTGAATATGGCGGTACGCAACCTCAACGACGGTATCAATATGATGCAGACAGCTGAGGGGGCGATGGTGGAGCAGTCTAATATGTTGCAGCGTATGCGCGAGCTGGCAGTGCAGGCCATGAACGGTACGTATGACGAGGGTCAAAGAGCATATCTGGACGCGGAGTTTCAGGAGCTCAAGACGCAAATTGGCAAAATTGCCACGGATACGACCTGGAATGACCAGATTCTGCTGGATGGCAGCGTGGGCGAGTTCGTATTCCAGGCGGGGCCGTCGCAAGATCAGTCTATTACCGTGAGTATTTCAAACATGGGACTTGGCTCTGGATCGACGATAGAAATCGCATCCGCTTTCATCACCGATGTGGGTTTGGCTACAGAGGCGCTCACAAGC
>Ga0214919_10011945_pt1 | contig 10757 bp, 11 predicted proteins | sample LL1503_MetaG_FD_177994 | JGI IMG/M metagenome (GOLD analysis project Ga0214919, IMG submission 177994) | Freshwater microbial communities from Lake Lanier, Atlanta, Georgia, United States - LL-1503 | ecosystem: Environmental > Aquatic > Freshwater > Lake | place: USA: Georgia | collected... | reverse complement strand
GAGCGATGCGATGCTGTTGGCGTTGGGGTCTTCATATCCAAAGTGGACCGGCAAGTGCACTGCGTGTGGTGCATGGAACAGTTTGGTCGAAGATGTTGAAGACCCCAACGCCAACAGCATCGCATCGCTCGCAGCTGGCATGTCGTTGGTGCCAGCCGGAACTGCACAATTAATTGGTGAAGTCGACACCACTCATGGCTCGCCGCGCAGCACTGGTATCGGAGAACTCGATCGCGTATTAGGCGGAGGCTTAGTTCCGGGCTCGGTCACTTTGCTTGGTGGCGAACCAGGTATTGGTAAGAGCACATTGTTGTTGCAGGCACTCGCAGCATGGCCTGGCCGCACACTGTATGTGTCGGCCGAAGAAAGTGCGCAACAAGTTCGTATGCGCGCCGAACGCCTTGATGCAGTGAGACCCGACTTGTGGTTGCTCGCAGAAACTGTTCTTCCACATGTGATTCGCACCATGGATGAATTGCAACCCGAACTGGTGATTATCGACAGTATTCAAACGATGATTGACCCCGAACTTGGTTCATCACCAGGAAGTGTTGTGCAGGTGCGCGGTTGTGCACACAAGTTGGTGATGGAAGCCAAACGTCGCAACGTGCCGGTCATCTTGGTTGGCCACGTCACCAAAGAAGGCGGGCTTGCTGGTCCGCGTGTTCTCGAACATGTTGTCGACACGGTGTTGCAGTTTGAAGGCGATCGTCATCACGCATTGCGTTTGTTGCGGGCATCAAAGCATCGCTTCGGACCCACCACCGAACTCGGTCTTTTCGAGATGGTTGAAAAAGGTTTGCAAGGAGTGCCCGACCCAAGTGCATTGTTCTTGGCCGATCGTCAAACCGGAATCGCCGGAAGTGTTGTTGTGCCAACACTCGAAGGTCAACGGCCATTAATGGTTGAACTGCAAGTGCTGACTAATGAAGTGAAGGGTGAAACTCCGCCACGTCGTAGTGCACAAGGTCTTGACAACAATCGATTGAGCATGTTGTTGGCAGTGCTGGGGCAACGACTCATGCAACCTGTTGGCAAGAACGATGTGTATGCGTCGGTTGTTGGTGGAGTCAAGATCACCGAACCAGGCAGCGATCTTGGTTTGTGTTTGGCGGTGTTGTCAGCTTTGAGCGATCAACCGATTCGGCCCGATGTTGTTGCATTTGGTGAAGTCGGGCTGGGTGGAGAAGTGCGACAAGTCCCGCATGCATCACGCCGACTCGCCGAAGCTGCTCGACTTGGTTTTTCAACAGCGATTGTGCCGGCGAAGTCACCAGAGGTTGATGCCAATATCAAGTTGGTGCGAGTGAACACAGTTCGTGAAGCGATGAAGGCTTTAGGTCTGACCGGCGAAGTTGCCAAACGCCATGACGATTTCTAGTAATTGACTATTGCGAGTTATGTCGGGACCTTGGTCCCTACTAGCGAGTTGTTTGCACGGCGTATTTTCAAGGGAGCGAAGCGAGAGGCGACACTTTCACTTCGATCCCCAAAGAAGTACTTGACCAACACGATCCCCTCGACAGTGGCAAGTACTCAAGGCGAGTGTGTCGGCTGAGTGGGGGGTCACGAACCCACCCAGCCGATACCACTTTCTGCTTTCTGCTTTCTGCTTTCTGCTTTCTGCTTTCTAAAAGAGGTTGCCACAGTGTTAAGCAACACGGTTAAAGGAATTGACTTGAACCTTGGGCAGTCTTCCTTCACTAAAGAGACACACGGGTAGATGTAGACAATTGACGTTTGTCGCAATAAGCCGGTACAAGTCACAGGATTCGATTCCCACTTCTCGAGCCTTTTGTCTGAGGGTCCTTATGAATTTTCTTTGATTCACTATTCAATAGAAATAGTAGGAATTTTTGATGTGTTATCGCGTCACGATTTGTCAATTATGCTAGATGGATGGTCACCAATAATTTCTCTCAAACACTCCGAGAAATTCTTGAAATTTCCCCAAGTTTCTCTAAAGAGGTATCGAACAACCCACCCATGGAAAAGCGAGAAATTCTGCTACAAGAGCTTTCCGACAAAATCAGAAATTTTCTCAGTAGTCAGAATCTCGACACCCAATTACTCCGAGTCAAACATGGCGGACGGCAATCCAATTATTCACCTGTCGCGTGGGTAAGGATTTTCGACCCTGAACATGCTCCCACCGCGCAAAGCGGGTATTACGTAGTTCTACTGTTTGCAGCTGATGGAAGTTCCGTCTACCTCTCATTAAATCAAGGAACAAGCGAATTCCGTTCAAATGCAATGCGGCCGATTATGAAAGACGACATACTCCTTAATCGAGCTGCGACAGCTCGCGCTGCTCTCAATAATTGGTCATCACAAGTCATAGCTGCAGGATCAACCTTGATTGACTTACGTGGAGAAAGCGCACCAGTGGGAGCGGAATCAAAAAGACGTATCAAAAATTATGAACTTGCGAATATTTATACGTATCAATACAAACTCACCGACCTTCCGTCTGATTCAGATTTTACAACCGATATAGAAGAGCTTCTGGTTCTACTCCGAGTACTAGAAAATGCTGATCTTTCAATTCCAACAAAGTTTGTGGCAAATAGACCAGGCCAAGATGAGACGTCAGCCCGCAAGCGACTAGGGGCCAGACAGGGCCGACAAATCAATGAAAGGATCCGGAGACTTATTGAACTAACAGCCGAGGACAGAGCGGTAGACCACTACGAGGAGAATGGCTGGAAAGTCACACGCGTTGGCGCGCAAAAACTCGGATACGACCTCAGATGCATTCGGGAATCTACTGAACTACATGTAGAAGTCAAAGGGACGACAAGCAAGGGTCTTGAAGTTGTGCTTACACCGAATGAGGTAAACCATTGTCGTCAATACCTACATATGGCGTTGGTCGTGGTTTCCCAAATTGAAATCCGAGAGGATGAACAGCTGGGCAGTAAGGGCGCGATGAAGATAATTGAACCTTGGATCATTGACGATTCGTACTTAACTCCGTCTCAATATTCGTATCGAATTCCAAAAGACACCGTTATGAAAAATTGAATCGTTTTTACACTCAAGAACACAGTTTTTATAGAACGTTTATCAAACCCTAGGATCTTTTTAGACCTTGATTAAAAGTACTGGAGCAAAATGGGATTCTTAGATCGAATTAAAATGGCTCAGGACTTAAGTAAGGGTCGATCTACCGACTTGCCTTTAGAAATGCTCTTATCCCCCAGGATTCAATCCACAAGCGGCGCAAAAATAATTGTCTACGTCCTCGATCCAACCGTTTTCCGAGGAGAAGAGTTGTCTAAAGTTTTTGAACTTTGGTTCACCTCAAACGACCGAGATTTGCCAATTCTTGAGAAAAATCTGGACGACTCAGTTCATAAATTTAAACTCGATCACTCTAATGATTCATTTCTAAGCGAAGCTGTGAAACGCTTAGATACCAGTTTCTTTGAGACTTGGTTTAGAGCTGGAATCCTCGTCGCTGAGATTGAGACTGAACTAGGGATTCGCGTGATCCCGAATCGAGTCAATTCGGTAACCAGCTCTGTATTGGCACTCAAAACAATCAAAATTGAAGAACCAGAGGATGCCATCATCGCCCAAACATTTCTCAGGCTCGGATACGCCATTCAGCGTCTAAAAATCGGTGGGCCCAGCGCGGCCTCAACAGCGACAAACCAAGTATTGGTTGATTACCGTTTATTTCTAACACCTGGTTACCACGAGGAAGCATTGGCTTGGTGTGCCCGACTCCCAAATGAAGCTCTTCGAAGGATCTACTCGACCAAAATCCTTGATTCATTTTCAGACGAAAAAAAGTTCGTTATTGCAGTGCGAGAAGCTTCAGCAGCTCTACTTGCATTCATCGTGTCTATTGCTAAATCGCAAAACAGATAGCGGGTCATTAATTTCCAATTCCACGTGGGCAATACACCAGACAAGTCAGCGAAAGGTTCCGCCTCATCTAATCAATATTTCGACTTGTCAACTTCTTATCGAAATCAAAGACATAAAACTGATTGGGCCCTTTCGGCGATCTTTTGACAACTCCGTTTTCGTGTGCTTTACGTGCTTCACGCAATGGATCACGAAATTCGCCACCAACTTGTTTTTTGAAATCCTCCCGCAGATTCAACTCAAGTTCAGCATTTGAATACTTGACTCCGGGATGAGCTTTAAACCAGCTAACTACGAATTCATACTTGGTCATTCCCTAACCTCAACTTCCTATTTTGAAAGTTCTAACTTGGCCAACTGTTTCCAGCGATCAAAATTGCTGGGCAATAAGTCAAGCAAAATGCCAACATCCATTCCCAGATAATCCACATTGACGTCTAATTGTGAAAAATAGTAACTAAAGGCCTTGGGATTGCCAGGACTAGATGTATGTCCCTTGCGGAGTTCGCCGGTCTCAGAATCAAAATAGAGCAACGTTGCTAAGTGACACACAGAGCCAATTGACAAGCTGCGTTTTCCAGAGCACCATCGGCTCTGACACCATCGACACTCGCGATCTTTCAACCCTCTCAAACGGCGTCCGAGTATTCACCAACAAAGGTGGCAAGGGAACCGGTGCAACCATTGAGATTCCCGCCGGACTCAAGGGTGTCAAAGTTCAGCCAGTCATTGGTGAATTGATTGATACAACAGCTACGAAAATTCCATTGCTCTTTACTGTCGACTCACCAGGTTCGGGCTCGCTGCTCGTTCGTGACGAGGTTGATGCAACCGATACCGAATATGACGACTTCAGTTACGACGTAACAACCGAAGACGATTTCTCATCAAGTGTTGACGTGGCTCTTGATGGCGAAGTTGAAGCCGATTACGCCTACGACGAAGAGTCCATCAACACACTTCTTGAGGACGGACAAGACTTTGACATCGTTGACCCCGATGGCGAAGGTGACATCGACTATATGTTGACCGATGAAGAAGGCAATGCACTTTACGAGTCTTCGTTTGACGGCAATGACGAAGACGGCACGCAAATCACCGAACTTGACTTCAATGAAGAAACCGGTGAAATGGACATCTCCGATGTCGCAATTGAGTTTGACGATTTCTCATTCGACGGATCCGATACCACCGAGCCGACGACCGACGACTCGGTTGTTGATCAGCCAACCGATTCGGTGGTTGACGACACACCGGTTGATGAAGAACCTGCAGAAGAGACCGAAGCACCGTAATTCGGTTGGGCAAAGTCAAGATATATCTTTCTCTATATCAGTAGTCCCGTTTTTGCAATCAGTGTGAGCGATTCGCTGACAAAACTGAGACACCGCACAATAATCAGCGCTTGATTCGTTCATCTAATAGTCCCCGAACGACTGGAGCCTTGATGATCTTTATCGGAACTGCGCAACTCATCCGCCAAACCACTTTGCAGTCCAGTCTGTTCAAAGACTGGATCACCCAAAGTCGCTGGCGCAATTTCTGGGGTTCGGGCGAGCACTTTGACTGGTGGGCCTTCCCGATTGACATCACCTCCGATCGGCACGGCGATCGTTACAACGTCACCCCGGCCATTGCCGAACTGCGCAATCATCCAGAGTTTCTCAATGCCGTGCTTGAGAACGCCCAGTTATTCACCATCGGATTGGGATACGACCTTGTCACTGGGCGGGTGATCGACCCCACCCGCGCCGACCACTACAGCGTGCGGCTATATAAATGTGGTCGGGCCTTGCACCTGTGGGGAATGCCCCAGGCCCATCGAGCATTTGTGGGTTGTGTTGAATATCTGCTGGAAGGTCATCCCGAATTGGCCAAAACCCTGGCCGGCATACGTGCTGACGAAGCTCCCGAGTTGAATCCGCTTGATATTGATCTCGTAAACCCTTCGGTGCAACACCCACATGAGAAGATCTGAACATGGAAATCGTATTAATCGCCGTTTTGCTGGCAGTGCTCGTTGCCGTGATTGTCGTCGGCAAATCAATTCAAAGTGGCCTGCGATCTCAGGTCAATGAACCTGCTTCGGTCGTTACGCCAGTCCCGCAAATAGACCCCACGGCACTTAAGGCCGATCTCTCGAACACAGTGGCCGATGCCTTAAACGCAGCACTTCTTCAAATTTCAAGCCAGGCTCGCCATGACCGTGAAGAGTCCATTCGTATGGCCACTGATCTCATCACCAAAGCCAGCAACGATCAACTAGGTGGACGAGCAGACCTCATCAACAACACCATGTTGGGTGTCAAAAGCGAAGTCGCCGGTCAATTGAAGAAAATTGATGACGCCCTCAACACCTTGCGAGAAAGCAGTGCAACGCAGTACGGAAATATGGAACAAGCGGTATCCGTACTATCTAAGCGCACCGAAAATCTGAACGATGTTCTCTCTAGTTCGCAAGCGCGTGGTCAATGGGGCGAACGCTTGGCCGAAGACATGTTGCGCAAAGCCGGGTTCATTGAAGGTATTAACTACGAGAAGCAAGAAATTATCAACGGTGGCGGTAAGCCCGACTACACCTTCAAGATGCCTCCCGATCGTGTTCTGTATATGGATGTCAAGTTTCCATTAGATAAATATGCCGAATACATCAATGCCGAAAGTGATGCGCTGAAGGCCCAAGCCAAGTTGGCTTTCTTAGCCGCAGTTAAAGGACACGTTGACACACTTGCAAGACGCGATTACGTCGACAAGTCAAATGACAACACAATTGATTATGTGTTGATGTTTGTACCCAACGAAAGCATTAGTGGTTTCGTACACGAAGCGAGCCCGAGCCTGATTGATGATGCGTTAGATCGCAAAGTTGTTTTGTGTTCACCACTCACGTTGTATGCGTTCTTGGTAGTTATTCGACAAGCAGCAGACAGTTTCCACACCGAACAAACTGCTGCCACCATCATGCAGCGAGTGAATCAATTCGCGAAGCAATTTGATGAGTACACCGGTGCTGTTGACCAGGTGAGTAAGTCATTTGGCAAACTTCAAAATGAAATTGATTCGATTGCCACTGGCGGCACAAGGTTTAAGAAATTGAACGTTCCAGTTCGCGAAATAGAGAAACTTCGCAAAAACCAGGGCATTCCCGAACTCGAAGCTGGTCAACCAGCAATTGAAGACGAACTAAGGGACTAGTTCACAGCCAGCGTTGTTTGTCTTGTAAATCAGATCCGGGTGGAATCGTGGCAATCAACAATTTGATTCGCCGAGCAATTTGATCTGCGTTGGCAACAGTTCGAGGTAACGAATTATCAGAGGTGTAGATAATTCCGGAATGGTTCCGGTTGGCGATCAACCAGTTGCGAGCAATCTGTGCAAAATCACCATGATTATTCGTTAACACGGCACGAAGTTCACGTCGGCAATATTCGAGAATCTCTTCATCAGACGATGACTGCATTCCAACTTCCAATGCAGTCACTGCATCAAGTCCAGAATCACGTAAGGCTTTAGCCAACGCGTTTGGATAGTGATGATCAAGAAAAATTCTCACAGATGGTGCTTCAACCGATGACAGATTGTTCGCGTTCCCAACGAACTCTTTGTTGTTCGGCATCTGCAGAATCACGCTCAATGTCTGCGTCAATCTCGTCGGTGAAATCGGCATAGTACGAAACTGCCGCCCGGACCTGTGGTTCGGTGAGATCAAAACCTTTCACAACTGCAGCGATCTGACCCTTCTCGCCTTTAAGACTGACAATGATCTGTCGAACCTTCCAACGAGTTCCAACAATGTGGGCCTCACGCTTACCTGAAGCCCCGGTGATGAATCGAACGAATGGATGCTTTTCAATTCGTAGTGACTCATTCAAAAGTCGGTCGACCATGGCATTTCGTGATTCGCCAGACTCTCCTACCCGGTGATCAAGCAGTCGACTCGTTGAGGCCGACAATCGAAAACTTCTCTGAATCGATGACGTAGTCTCAGACATGTAAGACATTGTATCCCTTTATATCCCTATCGCCAGGGGCAACGTCGGTCAGCTCGCGCCATAGTTCGACCATCATGCGACTGGGCGAAGCATCGCCCCATTCGTCATTGGCCAAGGCCCGGCAATACCCCTGCCATTCAGCACGCAAGGCCGACTGATCTTGACGTTCGGCATGAAGTCGCATTCGTTGGGCAACCAAATCTTCGTGGCCCGGCACCGCGAGCAATCCCTTGCCGGTTGCCCAATACACCCCATCGAGGTCACCGACATCAGCACACATCTCGGCCATCATTTGAGCAGCCCGAACCACCAAGACCGCTGCGTCAGACGACAGCCCAGTCGAATCACACCATATATATAGAGAAGATTCAAACGGCACCCCTCGAACCAACCCCAATCCGTGCCGAAGCACTTCGATCCCGCCGTCTTCTGGCCAACGACGAGCATGGTTCACACAGGCTCGCAACACGTCAACATCGCTCGCGATGCCCACGTGCAATGGCAGTTCATCGGTCAAGGTAACGCCCAACCACTGCTGACCCTCGGGGGGCAACTCAGCCACAGTCAGACTCCGACGCACATCAGAAGTGATGTTTGAGAATGTCGCATCTTTGATGGGGGCATGCCACATATCGGTGCGGGCCGACGAACGGCGTTGTTGCGACGGATGCATGGCCAACCACATCACCAACTCTTCACCTTTGCTCTTCTCAAACTCAACTCGCTTGCCACACATGTGTCGTACTTCGGGTCGCCCCAGAATCGAAGCCAAAAATGTGTACGGCGGAATCGCCTTCTCAATGGCCGGATGTTGGGTCGTGTCAATCCACCTTTCAATCGGCCACGTCTCAATTTCATCACCTTCACCGATCAACGATTTGATGAGGTCAATCTCGTCGGCGGTGCAACCAACCGGAGCCACGCTCACCCCACTTGGACACAGAATCCATGAGCCATCGTTGTATCGCAACCCACTTTCGCCTTCGCTGATTGGACCGCGGTACAACACTGGGCATTCGCGATGCTCAGGTGCGTCATCAAGCAACATCACTGCCGCCGATTCTTCGGTGGACAAAGCTTTCGCCAACTCTTCTGGCCGATCGCGGGCAATCACCAAGCGACGACCTGGTAACACGTTTGAACTTTCGCCTACTACCGACACATCATGGGCAAACGGAGACAACGAAAGCGATTGCACCAGACCAGTCCATACCTTGTCCGCGTCGTCACATTCGGCCTCAACACCAAATGTCCGTACGGCATCAAGATTGATCCACACTTCACCCGCACTAGTTGTGCCGACAGGAAACAGCAACGGAACCGTTTCATTGTTATGGGCAAACAGGACCAAAGTTTCGAGATCAACTGATTGGGGTAGTTCAATCACTCGGCTAGATAGTTGAATCCATGGACCGTCCGATTGAACGGCGCTGACAAATTCGCACTTGATCGACTGTGGTGAGGTAATCACCATTCGCAAATCTTTGACCTGAGTTGGCTGTAACGAACGTAACGTTAAGTCAAGTCGTGCGACAGCCAAGTCATCATTAGTTGCGGCCAGTTGAGCTTCAACTTCAAGTGCTTGACATTCAACGGATTTATCACGACGCTCAGCCTGACGACGTTTATTTCGCAGACGAATAAGCAGTCCTGCTCCGACAGCAGTCGACACCAAGTTGACACTTCGCGTTGGGTTACTCAGTTCGAATATTTTCGGGGCGACACATACGTCATCATGAATTATGTCTTGCTGTACCGCTTGGGCCGACGCCTGGCGTTGATTGAGCGACAACGCAATTGATGCAATCGGCGTGACCACCAAAAGGTATTTCGCCAGTCTTGTTCTCCATGGTCGGCGATACGTGGGGTTGACTATTCCTCTGCGGGCAATCTGAACCGCTTCAAATACAACCGTTGCTGTGATGTACAAAAAGCACAGCACGGCAATGATTGCAGCGACAATGACGATGCGAGATTCGCTGGTCATCATGACTCAACCAATTCTGCGGTACGAGTCGCAGTCACAGTTCGACTGCCAATTCCGACCAATTGCAATAAAGTCGTTTGCTGCGTCAAAGTAACCGTCACCGTGACAGTTCGTAGACCCACAGTCACCTGACCAGAAACTCCATGCACGTTTAGATATTCTTCGGCGGCCCGTTTAGCTTTCACCGGATCAAGTAAGCGCCAGCCCAGCCGAAGCAATGTCACCTGTTGAGCACCAACACGTGCTGCGTTTTCAGCATGATCAGCAGCCTCAACCCGTGCCGCAACAATGCGACCGCCGTCAACGGCCATGCCAGCAGTCACCATGAAGCACATTGCCAAGCCAAGAACAAATGCGGTCACGACGCCGCGATCGCGTTTGTCGTTCATATCAACCACCTGCTCGATAGCGATCAATCACCTCTGTAGACGATGCAGCCATGCTGACGGTGTGTGCACCAAGCAACGACAGACCCTCGTTTGAGGTTTGGCAACTCACTGTGACGGTGACCGACGATGACATTGATGACTGCGCGTAATTTGTCGCTACCTTCGGGCTGACGCACGACAAACCACTCGTGGAAAGATCTTCAATGACGGCCTGTTGAGCGGCTGAACTCATCCTGGGTCGGGCAACTAGTGATGCTGCGCGAGCTCCCTGATCGGCCGCGTGCTTAAGTTGATTGATACCTTGACCCACTCGACCAGCGTGAACGACAAACATCAACATAATGACGAGCAAAGGTGTGAGCAGGACAAGTTCCGTCGCGACACTTCCACTGTCACGTTTCACCGCGAAGCCTCAGTGCTGAAACGTTCACGAGGTTCAATGACCGTTCTGCGTACCGAACTAGGAAAGAATGGGATGATGCGTGGTACTAATGCCTCAACTGTGATTGCGAT
>Ga0214919_10011944_pt1 | contig 10758 bp, 8 predicted proteins | sample LL1503_MetaG_FD_177994 | JGI IMG/M metagenome (GOLD analysis project Ga0214919, IMG submission 177994) | Freshwater microbial communities from Lake Lanier, Atlanta, Georgia, United States - LL-1503 | ecosystem: Environmental > Aquatic > Freshwater > Lake | place: USA: Georgia | collected 2015-03-15 | reverse complement strand
CATATTTTGAAGATTCTTAATAATGATATTAGACATTCCATTTACAAAGCCAATTTCGCCCATTCGCTCCAGGTCAACCAATTGTAACTTTAAAGAATCGACGAAATCCATAATGTTCATTGCGTTTTTGCATGTTTCATTCAGAAAGAACTGCAAGTTGAATGTTTTGTTATGGGAGTTCGTATTGGTTGTGGTATTGTGAGTACCGGTTTTAATAACTTCAAGCATTTTATTTTGTGCGTCCATCATCATATTTTTTAATTCGCTATTTTCTTTGATAATGTCCGAATTTTGTTTCAATATGGTCATTACTAATTCTTTATCAATAACAAAATTATTGCTTACGTCTACAGTTGGCTTACATTTCTGCTGATGATACCACAGTCCATTTCTCGCTTTATAACATTTGTTACACGTGTTGCATACAAATTTGGCTGCGTTTTGTTCAGTGAATTGGTTCACATTTGTCCGTTGTTTATGTTTACGTGTGCGAATATGTCGTTCATAATCAGTAGAATTAGACGTATCAAAGTAACAGAATTCGCAATGATAAGTTTTCGATAGTTTTTCAGTTTTTTCCATTCAAACCCGTTCAATAACTTATGAACAGAAAAAACGTCTAAACCCTTTCCGCAAAAAAACATTAAAAAATTAGCATCACAAACTGAAAATTATTATTTTGGTGCCCATACGCTAAAAATCAATTATGCAGTAAACGTTTTCGATTTTCAAAGTTTATTTGAGAAAACCCAAATTTGGACATTTTTTTTGTCCATTTTTCAGTTTCCCAAAAAAGTCTTGGAAAAAAAAATACACGAATTTATATAATAAATGGTTCAACCTACTTAAAGAAAAAACCTTGATTCTAGCGATAATAAAACGTACATGTGTAATTTGTAATTTATTACGCACTATATTAGTCCCATTTATGTTCCATGTAAGACGATTAAAGCTAATATAATACACCATAAATTATTATATTAAGTAGAATTTAGCATAAAAATATAATATATATAATATATATAATATGTCTACTTGGTCGACGTCGTCTACCTATAACTTTGACAATGGTCAGGGTGCGTTTGTTAACGGGCATTTGTATGTTGCGAATTATGTTACTGGTCAAGTTACACAAACCGATTTAGATGGAACTAACGTTGTGGTGTGGTTTAGTGGACTTACCCATGCACAAGGTTGCGCTACTGATGGTGTGTATTTATATGTGTCTTATGGTACTTCCGTAGCTAAAATATTATTATCAAACCCATCAGACCCTCTTACTAACACAACATGGGCAGGTGGGTTTTCAGGCGCTGCTAATGATTTAGTTATTATTGGTGATGGTTATTTATATGTGGCTAATGGGGATGGGATATCAAAAGTATACTTAGCAAACCCATTAAACCCTCTTACTAACATGACGTGGGCAACGGGGGTTGTGTCGAATGCTTTTGGATTAGCTATTGATAGCACTGATGTATATGTGACTAGGGTAAATAGTGACGTATATACAGTGCCATTAGCGACGGGCGGTGTCTTAACATCTTGGTATTCCGGTCTTGCTAATGCAATTGGACTAGCTATTTATGGCGCAAACTTGTATGTATCTTCCGTTACAGGTGGAAACATAACTCAAATAACACTAGCAACTAAAAGCCCGACAAATTTTGTTTCATCTGGGTTAGGTGGTGTACACGCGTTAATGGTTTATGATGCGCATGTATATGCTAGTTATGCAGGTAATACAATTGGTAAATTTTCAATATCTGACCTTACGTGGTCGACCGGATATAGCTTTAACTTAGGCGGTAGTGTGGTTGCTAATGGTCATTTGTATGTCGGGGATTCTGGCACTAATACCGTTGTTAAAACAAATTTGGATGGTACTATTAACAATGCGAGTTGGGCAACTGGATTGGATACGCCAAGTTTTTGCGCTGTTTCAGGCGATTATTTATACGTGTCTAATAGGGGCAATGGCAATATAAGTAAAATATCATTATTAGACGCATCAGTCACACTAAATTGGGTAACGTTGCAAGCACAGGTGCTTGGGTTAGCTGTTTCTGGTGATTATTTGTACGCGGTTAATTATAGTTCCGGTAACATAAGTAAAATATTATTAACAGATGGTTCGTTCACATTAGATTGGGGACAGGTTGCGACTAGTAATCCCCATGGATTAGCTGTTTCTGGTGATTATTTGTATGTGGCTAATTATTTTTCCAGTTACATAAGTAAAATATCATTATTAGACGCAACGGTGACACTAGATTGGGCAACAGGACTGACAAATCCTATTGGATTAGCTGTTTATGGTGAAAATTTATATGTGGGAAATTATGGTTCTGATACAGTAACTCAAATGTCATTTTTAAATCCTGCGAATCAAACCCAGTTGGCATCAGGAATGTCATCCCCGGCTGGAATGACTGCGTATGATGCAAAATTATACGTTTCGTATGCAAGCAGTACAATTGCTACATGGACATTGGATGCCCTTCCTGTCCCTCCTCCTCCTCTAGTTTGTTTCAAAGAAGGCTCGAAAATTCTTACAGACAAAGGATACGTTGTTATCGAAGATTTGAGAAAAGGCGATTTGGTTAAAACAGTGAAGCACGGTTTTAAACCGATTGATATGATAGGTAAAAGGGACATTGTTCACCCTGCTTTAGAAGAGCGAATCAAAGACCAGTTGTATAAATGCTCACAATCCGAATACCCGGAACTCTTTGAACCGCTGGTCATTACAGGATGCCACGCCATTTTAGTAGACGAGTTTGTTTCACCAGAGCAACGAGAAAAAACCAGTGAAGTATTGGGACGCATTTTCGTAACGGATAAGAAGTATCGTCTTCCGGCGTGCGTCGATAACAGAACCACAGTTTATGAAATAAAAGGTGAATGCACGATATATCACCTGGCATTAGAAAATGAAGAGTATTTTGCGAATTATGGAATTTACGCCAATGGATTATTGGTGGAAACCTGTTCTAAACGATACTTGAAAGAATTATCTAACATGGAATTGATTGAATAAATTAAATGTAAGTAAATTACATATAAATAAAAATAAAAATAAGATTAATATAATACGTTATAAATTATTATATTAAGTAGCATACATGAGCCCTGCATTTCCGCCGACAAATGTAATCATATTTATTCTCTCTTCAAACACATATAAGTCAAAATTGTAATCATAAATTCGCCAGGTAGGTTTGTTAATGCCGACAATTTGTCCAGAGTCTGGGTCACATATAGTCAATACTTGCGCGTAAGGGTCTACAGGAGGAGTAATCGTATTAAATTCAAAGTCAACCTTCGTAAATCGGCTCATATTCATCGCCCCAGACGGCTGTAATGTAAAAGCGGAAGTATCTAAGCAAAAATTATAACAATATAATCCATCCGGAGCATATCCACCTGTGGCAACGTATTTTTCTATAAAATTAAACACCCCTGCAGGTAATACATTCTCTCTATAACCGCCATCAATCATAATTCCAAGGGTGACTAATATTTGCTTTAAATTTTGCGGATTATATACGCCGCTAATGAGCAATCCCGTGGAACTACCAGACGGATTTTGTCCAGGTCCGATAGTAGACGCCCCATATGGGTCAGGATTAGGATAAGCCCCCGTAGTTGGCGCAGCATACGCAGGAACTGGCATAGAATTATACGGCCAATTAGAATAATTTGACCACTCATTGCGCAAATTAACATCACTTCGTCGAAAATAAAACATCCAACTGGCGACCATTCCCAGGGAATCTAATTGAGCTTTATTAGAACCAGTTACATTATAAAATACATTTTCATGCACTTGTTTAAACAAATACTTTTGTTCATTCTTCGCAAATAACACGGACTCTTCATTTGAGAGAAAACAATAATTACAATTTAAATTAATGTCGGGATTCCATACAGACCTTACATCCACGTACGACGCAGGTCCCAATTCTTCATCAGGCGGCGTTTGTAAAAATCGATACATTTGCTGATAATACTGATTAAAATTAGGCGCTATATAAGGATAATTATTCGCATAATCCATGACATCTCTTATTCTAAATAATTCATTAATTGGTCGAATCGTAACTGTAATATGAAGCTCATTATACTGAAGGGATACCAATGGAAACGCCATTTGACTTTTTAACCCAAACCAGGAATTTAATGGAATATATAATATTCGCCCCATAATAGAAGGTTGCGCACCAGCCGGGCTACTTGTGTAATAAGCATTTGGATAAGAACCGGATTTAGCAGGGTTATTTAATTCTGCCGTATTACCGGACATTTCATCAAATAATGCTTTTTTGGCGCCCGTAAAATCGCGCTGAACTGCGGATAAAAGATATTGTCCTGAATATTCTTGGAGTTGCTGATTTCCACAAGTAATAGTTATTTTGCTAATCATTTGAGCGCCAAGGTTATCAATCCATTTAAATTCATATGGAGCCCAATCGGTGTAACTGGTTGTTCCATCGGCATTTTCAACTTGTTGTGGGGGGAAAATGGGGCTCCATATATTTGGTAATGTGAATGATAGATAACAATCTTTTAAAAGGTCCGCATAACGTTTCACTTTAAATACAAAGGTGGATTCTGTAGTGAGATTTAATGTGGGAGTTCCTTCATAATCTAATCGAAAGTTTTGCTTTCCGAAATTAGTATATTTTGCGTAGGTTGTTTTCCAAAAGGTTTTACTAGGATTACCGTTTAATATAATATTTTGCTGTCCTTGACTTACGAGGTTTAGCAAACCACCTGCCATATAATTATAACTATATATTAATTATTTAACTAATTTCAAATTATTATAATATTCAGTATAAAAAATATATTAAGTTTAAAAATATATTAATATATTAGATACTATGTTAAATAATGTTAATTTGTCAGCACTTACAGACAACAGTAAAAATATGATTTCATATATAATAATAGTTATAATTTTTTTTATGATTTTGTGGGTTATTTATTACGTTATACGCGTGAATGGATTACAAGAACGCGAATGTAGTTATATGAATCAATTATATCCCAAGGTAAATGGGGCGATTAAGCCCATAAATAAAAACGACCCCCAATGTGCTGGTAAATTATATGATTATTCCATAAAAACCGCCTATAATGCGTGTTCGGGTGGAGATTATTCATATGACTATGTAGACATTTGTAATCTGAAAAGCATTTTGACTACGGGTACCAGATGCTTAGATTTTGCGTTATATTCGATTGATGATGAACCAGTTGTAGCGACAAGTATCAATGATGATTATTATACCAAGGAGACATATAATTCGGTGTTATTTTCAGATGTAATGAAAACGATTAAAGATTACGCATTTGCTACGGGAACTGCTCCAAATAATACCGACCCGATTATTGTTCATTTAAGAATAAGAAGCAATAACCGTAAAATGTATAACAACCTTGTCGAAATATTCCGGTCTTACGAAAATATGATGCTAGGAAATACATTTAGTTATGAATCTGGTGGACATAATTTAGGCGAGGTACCTTTATTAGAGTTTATGAACAAAGTTATATTAATAGTGGATAAACACGACCAAAGTTTTTTGCAGCATGACGAGCTGTTGGAATATATCAACCTTACAAGTAGTTCAGACTATATGAGAGTATATAGGTTTAGTGACATGGAAAATAACGCAGACGCAAATGAATTAACATTTTTTAATAAACGCGCAATGACTATGATTATACCAGATGAGAAATCAAGTCCATCGAATCCGAACGGAGCGCTATGCCGCGAAACCGGGTGTCAAATGGTAGCTATGCGATTACAATACAATGATGGTAATTTAAAAGATGAAATCGACTTTTTTAATACATGTGGTTACGCATTTTGTTTGAAACCTGCGGAATTGAGAGATAACGTAATAAACTTTGAAGCTAAAAAATAAAATTGATAAAATAGTATATAACATTTTATGAGTTACAAACAAGTATAAATATTATTCAATAACTACAATCATAATTTCAATGTTACAATTAAGTGACGCAAATTATGACATAACACCGGAGTGCATCTTCGATGTGTTGACGAATACAGTCGCGTTTCGAAAGGAGAGCGCATTTCGTGAGCGCGTTGTATTTTGTAAAAAGGTTTCATTTGATCCATTCAAAGAGAATATATATATTCCAAAATATAATAAAGAATATATACCACATTTGTGGTGGTCTATGAGCGAGCTGAAATATATACACAAAGAGGTAAAACAAGAGATATTTAACATCATGCAAAATAGTTTTATAAATATAGACATGAAGGGTGCGCTTGGTATATTATGCCAATATAATGATTAACGGGTCAAAATTGGTAATACACATGTATTCAAAGATGTTAAAATATATATAATCTACATATTATATAAGAGTATGACTTCTAAGAATATTTGTAAAGGGTTAAAATTTAGCGATTGTGAATTAGCTATTGTACGCATGGCGGTAGATAAAGCCGGTGAAAAAATAGGACGTCGTATTGTAAATTCAGAAGATATAAAAAAAATTATAAAAACTGTCGAAGATTTTATTCAACGTAAAAGTTTGGTTTGTTATGGAGGAACCGCAATTAACAATATTTTACCACAATCAGAACAATTTTATAATAAGGATGTGGAATTGCCTGATTACGACTTTTTTTCACCTAATGCGTTAGATGACGCAAAAGAGTTGGCGGATGTATATTTTAAGCAAGGATTCACTGATGTAGAGGCAAAATCAGGTCAGCATCACGGCACCTATAAAGTGTATGTAAATTTCATTCCTGTTGCAGATATTACGCATTTAGCCAAAGAGATTTATGTGGCTATCAAAAAAGAGTCCATACAGGTAGCCGGGATTCGTTATGCGCCGCCAAATTTTCTGAGGATGTCCATGTATTTAGAATTATCGCGTCCTGTGGGAGACACAAGTAGATGGGAAAAAGTATTGAAAAGGCTTATTCTTCTAAACAAACATTATCCCTTAGATGCGAAAAACTGCGACAATATTAGTTTTCAAAGAGGTATGGAACACGCCGATAAATCAGAAGAAATATATAATAATGTAAAAAACACGTTTATTAATCAAGGAGTCGTATTTTTTGGTGGATTTGCCATGTCCATGTACTCGCAATATATGCCCAAAAAAAACAAAAGCAAGGTGAGTAAACTGGCGGATTTTGATGTTCTGTCAAACGACCCAGAAACAACCGCTGAAATTGTAAAAGAGAGATTGCTTGACATTGGCATAAAAAATGTAAAAATTGCTAAAAGACTCCCAGTGGGAGAGATAGTACCTTTACATTATGAAATTAAAGTAGGCAATGATACTATTGCGTTTGTGTATAAACCAATTGGGTGTCATAGTTATAACGTAATCAATATTCAAAAACAAAAGGTAAAAATAGCCACGATAGACACCATGTTGAGTTTTTATTTAGCATTTTTGTATACAGACCGTCCTTACTATAATATGTTTATTGACCGTATTTTGTGCATGTCGCAATTTTTATTCGAGGTGCAGCAAAAAAATAGGCTAAGTCAAAAAGGGTTGTTAAAAAGATTTAGCATTACTTGTTATGGACATCAAGAATCATTAGAAGAAATGCGAGCTGCAAAAGCGGCAAAATATCAAGAATTGAAGCAAACCCCAAATAAAGAAGAATTTAATGAATGGTTTTTAAATTATAAGCCATCATCTGGTGAAAATTCCCAAATAACCCCGGATGTACCACAACATAAAAAAGTTAAACCCATAAAAAAGGTTAGAAAAACGAAAAAAACGAAATTCAGCAACGCTACTAAAACGAAAAAAAATATGATGAAACTTATTTATGGTCGAAATATAAAGAATAAATCGCAGAAAATGTGACCTATGACCTATATTATATACAATACGTGTCTAATAACAGGACAAGCACCTCTGGTAATATTTTTGAAATTATTTTTGAAATTATGGTTGAAGTTATTTTATGCATAAGAGTTGTACTGCCATTAAAGGGTAGCATTTGGTTGACACGTAGTATTATAATGATACCAAATATACATACTTTCTCAATAAGTATTTTTATATAATAATATAAATGATGCGTAAGATTCCAGTTGTCTACATAACTACACATGGATGTACTATGTTGCTTGACGAAAAAGTTATGAATATCTAGTAACCCAGCGAGCATACGGTGCTCATTAGATTTTTCATTTTTAATATTATAAAAATGAAATACTTTATCATATCCAAATAAATCAACATAGAGAACCCTTTTGTCTTGTACATGTTTAAAAATATATGGGTTAATTCCATCTACATATTTATTTTCATATAACATATTTCCATCAATTAAATATGGAACAAAACATGATTTGATAATAGTGTTTAGCAGCACGCCTGTATTCTTATATGTTTTTTTGACATGTTTTTTACCAGTTTTGACGTTGTAATAAGTAATATATAGACGCTTGTCTACAATGTCGCATATATTTTCTGAAATTTTGCCGGATAAGATTTTATTTAATTGTTTAATAATTTTTAAATTATGATTTTTTTTAAACGTTGTATAAATCAAATTATATAAATCAGAACTAACATTTAAATTGTTTGAAAAATATAAAAACGCCATTAACGAGCCTATGCTTGCGCCAGATATTCTCTCAACTTTTACTATATTTCGTTTTTCCATTTCTTTTAAAAAAAATAATACTCCCGCATGAAAACTGCCATTAAATAATCCGCCTTCAAGAACCACATCTAACCTCATGGGTGTTTTAATGTTCAGTAAATTATCTGGTAAATTGTTTATAAATTTAGCGGCAGAATCTTCCATAATTTACACAACCAATATAAAATATTTTTCTAAACCATGTTTGTTTACAACTGTTGCATTTAAAAGACCCCTTTTTATATATCTTCAAAATCATAAACTGCTTTCATCATTTCAACTAATTCTTTTATACTATTTTTTAAATCTTTAATTTCATTTTTCATTTCTTTTACATCATTTTGTAATTCTATAAAATCGCTTTTATTAATGTCAATTAATATATTATCTATTTGTTTTGGTTTTATTTTTTTGTCTGGGTTATCTACTATGTTATTTTTCTTTTTATCTTTATTATTAAATACAATTTCTTTATATAAATCACTATTTTTATACGTGGCATAACCTCTTGCTAATATTCGGGTCGCAATATAATTATGTTTAATTAACCTGCTGATTATTCCACCAGGTGCTCTATTATGTATGTTGGATATTTCTATAATATCAAGCATATCTTCATTATATGATTTATTTAATTGTGCATCTTCTTCTTGTGACCAAGGTTCGCCAGCATTTTTAAATATAATATCCATTTCCATTTTGTTTATTTATTGAAAAATTTTTAACTATTTTCATTTTTATTATTATAAAATAATGAGCGTTTTACACCTTTTAACATTTCAAACGCCGATTTTACGGCATAAAAAATAATTAAAAAATGTAAAATCAACAGGCGTGCTTACTCTTATGAGGTTGTTTCTTAACGCCGATTGTCTTACTTAACCCTGCATTTTTGTTTCCACAGGTGAAAGACGATGCTTGAAACTGAAACTCTACTGGTCTTGTTTGGTTATGTATCCAACATTCAGTTAAGTTCAGTATATTTATTGCAGAATTCTTATCCCTTGTTCTAAATACGACATTTTTGTTTTCGCAACTCACGCAGTTAGAACAAGTAAATAATCTGTAAATTTCTCCTCCATTTTTATCTTTGTAATGTTTTAAATCTTTTCTACATTCACAGCATTTTTGAGATGTATAAAATTCATTAATAGTTATTGTATCATACTTTTTATGAATTAGTTTCCTTAATCCTTTATTCATTGTAGGTATTGTATATTTCATTTGTGAAGACCTACTCCAATTTCCATAACCAATAAGTATATTTTCTCCAAATGTTTCCTTTATTTTATTCAAAAATGTATCAATACTTTTCTTACCATAACTATATTGACGAAATTTCATTTTTCGCCAAACTTCTTTCTTGTAAAAATCTGTAGTTTCTTTATTCAATTTATCTTTTTCTACAAGATACACTTTGAATTTATCATAATTAACAGATTTGCTATTTTGTATTGATAATCTTGTTTCTTTTTCAATAATTTTATGTTTATTCTTTTCTTGTAATAATATTCTTTGGTTTCGTTTTCCATAACTTGCTATTTTTCTTTGTGATGCAGTATATTCTAATTTGTTTCCTTTTTTATCCATCATATACACTAATGAATGCTTACCAGGATCGCAACCAACTATATTTCTGTCTTTCAATGTATCTAATTGTTCTTTGGATAAATCTTCTATTGTATGAAAATCTTGTTCTTGTAAAACAGGAACTCTTGAACCCCATTTCTTATCTTTCAAATCTTTTCTAATAAATAATAAACAAGAACTAATTCCATCTGTTTGAATTTGGTTATGAAACTGATAATGTTTTTTCTTGAATATTTTATTTTTCATATCTAAAAAGTTGCACCATATTTCATTTTGATTATCTTTTACATTACTCAATAATTCACCCTTTTTTGTTTTATTTCCATCTTTGTCTTTTTCAGGACAAAACAAATTTATAATAGAAGCAGTATCCAAAATAATATGTTTTGGAATAATATTGTTTCTTAATGGTAATGGTTGAAATAATTTACTTTCTTGTTTTTCTAATATAAAGTTCATATACAACATTCCTTTCAAATATTCAAATGGTCTAA
>Ga0214919_10011943_pt1 | contig 10759 bp, 9 predicted proteins | sample LL1503_MetaG_FD_177994 | JGI IMG/M metagenome (GOLD analysis project Ga0214919, IMG submission 177994) | Freshwater microbial communities from Lake Lanier, Atlanta, Georgia, United States - LL-1503 | ecosystem: Environmental > Aquatic > Freshwater > Lake | place: USA: Georgia | collected 2015-03-15 | reverse complement strand
CTCTGAAGTGGCTAATCAAAAAATTCCAGACAAACTTCAAGAAATTCAATTAATATTAGTAGATAATATAAAAGATTATATTTGTGATTTTGATATATCAATTTCAAAAGTTTTTATTGATTTAGGTCCAAATAATGAAGTTAAAGCTACAATGTCAGCTAGTATGTGCTTGCTATTAAATTCATTTCCAATTAATTCTGTTTCATTTTCAATTGAAACTAAAAGTCGAATTTTAAAGTATGTGATTATGAAAAAATTAGCAATATTATTACCAAATAATGGAGCAATGCCAACTAAATTATATTATTTAAAAACAATTAAATCTCCTATCGGATTTAAAATTATTAATATGCATCTTAATCAAAATTTTAATGTTAAATTAGATATATATAATGGTTATGAAAACGGAGCTTCTATTATTGAAAGTGGAAAATCTTTATTTGAACTTGAACCAGAAAGAATTAGCGCAATTTTCCGTAATATGAATTATCATAAAATACAATCAGAAAAAAAATATAGCTTATTTTATATTATTTCAGTGACATTTGGAAAAAAAATATGTGAAAAATATCCTTCAATTTCTAGTTATTCTAGAATAAGCTATGCTCAAGAACTTCATTTTGAGTTTGATTTATTTAATAGGTTCAGATTAGCTTCTATGTTTAGAAAATTAAAAATAAATACAGAAATACAAACTCTAAATCCTCAACCTAATATATATGAAATTTCTGAATTACTTCATATAATACTACAGTCAAACCATTCAATTAGAAAAATTTATAATCAGCGGATAGAAGTATATGGTAGTGAAAATATTTTAACTAAATATTTCCAGAAATATGAAGATAAATCAAGAGAAATGTGGGAAAGATATTTTGGTAAAACAGTTGAAAGTAAAATTTCATCATTCAATAGAATTGATATATCAGAAGATTTATGGGAAATATCTGAAGCTCCTTTAATTATAATTAATAAAAGTGAAATTTTAAATTATATTTTTGAAAGATTAATAGAGAAAAAAATAGATGAATGTTGCATATGTTTAAACATATGCAACCCTTCAAATGGTAATTATGCTTCTATATGTGGAAAACATTTATATCATATAGAATGTTATATTAGTTATCGACAGTCTTCTAATAATAGAAAGTTAACTTGTCCATATTGTAGACAATAAATTATATAAAATAATCTTTTATATCGTAAATTATATAAAAGATTATTTAAAAACGTCTCGAACATTCGAGACAAATACAATCATAATCTGGAGCTTCATCTAATGATCGTCGTTGAACGACTGTATAGCTACATTTTCTTGCTCCACAATGTGGACAACGAAAAAGAACAGAAGTTTTTATCTTAATCTTTTGTGCAAGTCTAATATCTAATATTTTTTTTTCTTCTTCATATGTTTTTTCACAGATATCAACAACAGTCATATTTCCTATATTTTCAGCTAATATATCTTTATTTATAATTTTATCTAATAAAATGTTACCATAGTTTTTACATGATGGTGAATCAATATCTAATAGAGATATTATTTCTCCACATTTACTACTATAATAATTCATAAATTCAGGATTTGTCCACCTTACTATTATTAATAATTTTGTACTACAATAATTAACACATTGCTTAAAACATGAATTTTCAATTTTCATTGCTAAATCTTTTGAATCATTTATATTTAATTTATTATGTTTTAGTATCATTGTCATTATTGTATGTTGAATTTCAATTCTAGGATTTATTATTTTTTGTTCAAAATTAATTAATTCATTAATTGAAATTTCATTATTTAAAAATTTAATAGATATATTATTATTCGGATATATTCCATATATAATGTTAAGTTTTTGAAAAAATATTGATTTTGCTTTATTATATTTAATTTTTGACATATTTTGTTGGAACATATAATTTTCAATTAATTGAAAATTATTTTCATTAATTATTGTTGATTTTTCATATCTTTTTTTGATTTTCAGATAATACTCATTAAATTCATCTGATGTGTTTTTTCTATCAATTGATGTAATCATATTATATATTAATATATCAAATATATATTAATATATCAAATATATATCAATATATTGATATATCAATTTTTACATTTTATCATATAACTATCTAAAAATATAACTATATAAAAATATAATTATTTAAAATATTACATAAAACCAATATTCATACAAGTGACATATAATTAATTTTTTTAAATATTTAAAAAAATTAATTATATAATCATTTTACATATATTATGACTGATTATAAATCTCGTGAGTTAAATATTTACTCTGGTGATGGTACATCTCATCTATTTCTAAGAGATGGTAAAACTAATCCAAATTGGGCTCCTGGTTTCGGTCTCAATCAAAAATATCAATATCTTCGTTACACTGATGTGGCTGATTCTGCATATATGCATCCTATTGTTGTTGCTGGTCTCCATTATCTTGATACAAATGGATTTGTATCAGGCGTGGGCTGGTCCTTTTATGAAGTAAAAAATTCTATTACAACTGAATCTAAGGCTCGTGCTGATGCTGATTCTAAGCTAACTACTGATTTAGGTACTGAATCTAAGGCTCGTGCTGATGCTGATTCTAAGCTAACTACCGATTTAGGTACTGAATCTAAGGCTCGTGCTGATGCTGATTCTAAGCTAACTACCGATTTAGCTGCTGAAGCAAAATCTAGAACTGATATGGATAATGGTTTATGGGCTACTATTCAAATCGTTGAGAGTGAAAGTAAAACTCGAGACTCTGCGTTAGATGTCAAACTTGATATTGAGAAGACCAGAGCTGAAACTGCTGAAAGCAAGCTCACAACAGATTTAGCCACAGAATTAAAAGCTCGTGAAGATGCTGACACTAAACTGTCTGATCGTATTGATTTTATTGTTTCGAATACCAATCCAACTGCGATCGATTCTTTATCTGAAATTGTAGCGCAATTTTCACAAAATGGCGTTGGATATGCCGATCGTCTTACCTACCTCGAGGGTGTTGTTGCTGCACTTGTAAATATGAGTCAATAAATTACAATATCATATAATAGTTTATTTTGAATATCTATAATATTCCAATTTGTTAGATCATAAGTCCATAATGGAATTCCATTTTTATCTACACCATAAAACATTTTTTTACCCTCTTCTTCTGTGCAATGTAAAGTGAGAAGAAATATATTAACATTTGTGTCAGTCACATAAACTAAATTATTACTATTTAATTTAAATATCCTATTTGCATCGATTCCATATAATACATTATCTGTATCAAAACAAAATGACTTGATATTTATAGATTTATCAATTGATAAATCTAAAGACATAATCCAAGGAGAATTGTATAGTGTTCCCTTTGTATATAATTTATTATCTGTAGAAATTCCCCATAAAGCTTTATTTCTATCAAAAGCAATTACATAAATGAGTGCATTATTATTGTCTAATTTTATTAAATTATCACTTCCTGGAATTGTATATACTACATCATAATTAATAACACTATAAATATATCCATCATTCAATGCAATTGTTGTAAATCCATGAGAAGAGCTAATAGCTATCCAGCTATTATTAATATAAGTATATATATTATTATTATCTACTCCATATAATTGATTTGTATTCATTGGATTTGGTATAGGATTTGGTATAGGACTAGGAGTAGGACTAGGAGTAGGACTAGGAGTAGGACTAGGAGTAGGAGTAGGATTTGGTGTATTTTTAGAACTAAATATTACAATTATTAAAATTATCAATGTAACTATTATAGCAATTCCAGACATATTATATATGTATTTAAAAAAAAATACATAAAATTGAAAGTATACATATTAAATATATAAAAAATGCAAGTATTTGAAGGATGGTTTCGTGTTTTTACTTCTCTACATCCAGATGTTTCAAATATTTTACATAATAAAAATAATCCATTTAATTTCTTTAATCCTGAAGAAACAAAAATTATACTTATTATTAAAGATTCTTCATTTGTAGATTTAAAATTTATGGATGAAAAATCTGAAACATTAAAAATGATAAAATCAGATGAATCAAAATCATTGAATTTTAAATCATGGCTAGTTCAAGGTATCTTATTATTGAATTATTATGATAATGAAGAATGGAAAAAATTCATTGATCATGTCGTTTCAGTTTTACAACGAGACGGTATTGTATGTTATAGCACTTTTAATTATTCCGAATTGATAAAAGACTCAAATATTCTAAAGGAAGATGATAGGTTAATGTATAATTTTGATAGTATTAATTATTATCTAATTAATATTAATAAGAAAAAAATTATATGGAATAATAGTTACAGAAATTTCGCATTTACTGATGGTGGATGTATTAAAAATGGAAAAAGTAATGCAGTTGCTTCGTTTTCAGCATTAATTGAAGGTGCTACAATTAGAGGTTTAGTTAAACCATACGAATATAAATTTATTGATGAGAATGATTTAGAACGAGGTATATGTAATACAGAAGTAAAAATAGTACCTACAAATAATAGAGGAGAAATATTAGGATTGATTTATGGTTTCTTAGGTCTTTTAATTGAAGGGTCATGTGGAGAAATTAATATTTGGTCAGATAGTAAAATATGTGTTAATACTTTATTAACATGGCTTCCAAATAGAATAAAAAAAGGAACTGAAAAGGAATTAAAAAATTATGATTTAGTAATGATTGCTTGGAAATTATTAGAATTATTAAGAAAACAGGCAATTACAGTAAATATTCATCATATCAATTCACATACAAAAGAACCGCCAGCAACTGCAAAAAAAATAGATAAATTTGTATGGAAAGGTAACCATATGGCAGATAGAAATTCAACAATAGCATTATCTGAAGGATTTAAAATAATAAACGGTTCAGCAAAATTGAATAATATTTTGGGTTAATTGTGTATTACCTGAAAAGTATACACACCAAAAAAAGATGAAAGTTGGCTGGAACTTTGGTAATAATGGGAATGAATTCGCGACCTGTACACAAGTTGCAAATGGAACAGATTCATGTATATTTGTTTCAGATAATTTGACATTTCAAACGGGAAATAATTATAAAGAAACAATAACAGAAGATAAGAAAACTACTATTGTTTCTTATGATAATGAATCAGAAATGTGTGGCAGTCTTATGAATTCGACAGGTATAATATACACATATCGTGATATATGTGTATGTGTTGTAACAAAGACACAGGCTTACCTTCCAAGAGGTGGACAATTTGGAAGAAATGGAATTTATAGACGAAGAAATTTTAAATGTATGGGTGTTATAATTGTAGCACCTAAAATAGTATTAATTTCACCTCGAAGTGGGAATACAATACAAGAATTGCATAGTATGCAATTCACAATTCTTCCGTATGCTGAAGGATATTTAATACCTTCGATGCTTCAGAGTAATTATATATTTCAACAACTCGGGGCAAATTTTAAACATGTTAAAATTGATGTTAGTTGTTTTCCATTAATTGTACTATATTACACTTTTAATGAAAGTGTAACAGAAGAATGCAAAGAAATTCAATGTGTGATAATATTTTCTCCTTATAAGGGAACTGGACTACCTTGTTATAGTAGCACGAACATTGAACATAAAAATGTATTAATAACTCCTACTTATGTACTTGTTAAAAAATTAAAAGAATTTGATGTATATTCAAGAGAGTTTCGTAGTAAACGTACATATGAAAAACTCCAAGAAAATTCACGGCATTGTGCATCTGACTATGATATACAACAATATAAATATCGTCATGGTAAAAATCCACCTATATTATCTCACTTAATTGAACGTTGGACTATATGTGGTACTCTGATAAGTTCAAGTGTCGATGTTATTACATACTTAGATAATAACAATCAAGAAATATCGATTCGATAAATGTTTTGTTTATTTTTTTATTTATTTTTTAACAAAAATATTAAATATTCAATAAAAAAATATAATGTTTGGTTCGCATATATACAAAAATGGATCAATTGTAAAAAGCATTAAGGAAGAAATAAAAGATATATATAATAAAACATCCTTTATAATTGGTGCAGTTACTATTTTTATAGGAGGACCAAGAGACAGAAAAATCAAAATCACAACACAAGACATAATAGAACTTAAACAATTTATAACAGAAAGTAAAATAAAAGTGATAGCACATAGTTCTTATTCATCATATCCATGGAAAGGCGATCCAGATGCTGCTAGATATATTAGAGAAGAATTATTGATATGTCAAGAAGCCGGAATTTGTGGATTAGTTATACATTTACCTAAACTACCAATTGAAAGAGTAATGCGATATATTGAGAGGCTAATTATTCCAAATATAAATGTTATACTATATTTAGAAACACCAGCAGTAACAGGTGAATCTTACTATGAAACTCCATATAAAATTAATGATTTATTTCAAAATATAAAATCGATAGATTCAGAATTAAAATATTTTGGATTATGTATTGATACTGCACATTTATGGACATGTGGAGTTAATATTAGTTCTTATGAAAATGCTAATGATTGGTTATATGAATTAGAACAATATAATATTTCTTGTAATATGATTGTACATTTAAATGATTCAGGTAAAAGATTAGGAGAAGGACCAGATTCTCATGCAGGATTGCTTAATGGTCATATTTGGAAATCATATAAGAAAAAAATAAATCAGAGTGGATTAACCGCTTTTGTTGATTTTGTAAAGAAAAACAATTTAATATGTATATTAGAAAGAAAACCACATGAAATTGTATATTTAGATTATTTAGAATTAAAAAAAATCGTTTAATTAATCTTTTTTAATTAATCTTTGATATATACTCTTATGAAGAGTAGTAATTTCCTTAGAACTTCGATTATGCAGAAATTCTTGTAAATCTTTATGGGAAGAAATTTTAAGAATTTCTTCATTAATGATTTGTGTTAAATTACTTGGAAGCTGATATCTGACTTGTTTTTTTAAAGTAAAAACAAATGTTTTAAGAATTGGTGGAGTTATAGATTTTATGTATGATTTGGTATCAGTTATTTTTTGTACCTTTTTTAAAAAATTACTAAATGATTTTGAAATCAAAGTATTTATTTCAAATAGAATTCTATTTGAAATTTTTTTGACCATCAAGTTTAATGTTTCAGCTGAAACCGAATTCGTTAAAATTTCGATGTCGTGAACACCTTTCAACTCCTTTTCTTCATCCACGGTTCCAACTTCTTGAACCAGAGCATTTACATCTCCAATGGATTTCGTAATTATCTGCAATGCAGTACTCAGTCCATGGGTTTTCAACATAGCTTTCCATTCCACTAGGAAATGATTTCCAATGTAGCTTACAACAGCTTCTCCAAGCACATTATTTACTTCCATTTTTTAATGTTTCCTAATCTTTTCTGATGGGAAACATATTAATAAAAAATATAATTCATTTTTACATATCAAATATTTTATTTATGTGGTTATTTAATATGTTAATTAATCCATATGTAATAGTATCATCTATTATTTGTTTTTCTTTATGATCTAAACTCAAAATTGTTCTTCCTGATAACATTATTGTAATACTTGAATTTATATTTTCAAGTATAAATTCTTTTTGTTCTATTAAAAAATTTTCAACTAAAGGAAAATGTAAGTGATTTACATATATATCCTCTATTTTTTTTATTATCATCACATACATGAAACTTTTAAAAGTTTCATTATCATTTATGTATGTATATTTTATTTTGTCTTTTATTGAGATAAACATATAATCTAAAATTATATCATATGTATCATCAGATATGTTCGCTAAATAATTTTCTAAAGAACCTTCCGTTATTTCATCATTTAAAATATGTTTATTTAACATCTTTTTCTCTTCATCAGTACCATTTTCTCTAATGAAATTTGGAATAGTATATAGACTATCAACAATAAAATTACAAACATCTTGATGTTTTAAACCACTTTCTAATTCATTATTATTTATTTCATTATATACCAAATTAACTAATAATTCCATGTTTAGATACTTATTCATTAATATAATTAGTAGACTTGGTATCTACTGTTAGATATATTTATATTTTCAATTTTTGATATATTATATATAATTACATAAATACATATATTACATATATTACATATATTATATAATAAATATGAATAAAGGAATTGTTATCGGATTGTTAATATGTGTTCTTCTTGTTATATCTTATTTTGTGTCAAAAAATCCAAAGTGGATGAATGCTAATTATATTAAAGCAAAAATTGTAGATTCTCCTTTACAAATATATAGTAAATCAGATGGAACATTTGACGAAGCTGCTAAATTAGCTTTAGAAAGAGCAAAAAATAGAAATTCAACAGATGATCATGTACTAAGTGCTACTATTATTACAAGAAATATTTTGTCACATGAACATAAACCAGAAATTGATGAAAAAGGAAATCCTACGCAATCTGCTTTAGATATTTCACAAACAAGAAGAACATTATTTAATGATGTAAAAACACATTATATTAACGTATTGCAGGATGTAAATTATCAAAATATGAATATTTTTAATGATATATTAGAATTTGCGTTTGATGGTATTTCATTATTAATTGCAAATGACCCATTAATGTTAAATTTTATTAATTTAAATGATGATTTAGTTGACCGAAATTTATTAAATATGGTTAATAATAGACGAATTGATATAATAAGTGAAAGAAAAGAAATAGCACAGAAAAAAGCATTAGAAAATGGAGAATCTAAATTAGGAGAAATTTCTAATTATTTAGAAATGTCTACACAAAATACAAATGATATGCAAAATTCACATGATAGTTGTGTATTATCTTGTTTAAAATCTATTGTTGATAGATTAAGAATCGAGCAAGAAGATGAAAAAATTATATCTCTTGATGAAATTGTTGAAGAAATTAAAAAAAATGGTAATGTATTTTCTGAATCTAGATTATATAAAGTTAAAGATGTTTTAGATGTTATTGACAGAATTAAATTGAATGAAAAAGTTATGTCTATAGGAGCAACTGATGGTGAATGTTTATCTAGAGTTTGGTTTAGATCATATCATCCAAATAATAAAAATGTAAAAGATAAAATTTTACAATCAATATTTGATTCATTATTTGATTGCTGGGAAGAAGGATTGATTGATAGAAAAATTGTATGTGTTAATGGTAGAACATCTAGAATTCTTTCATCTTTAATTCTTTTAGATTTTGATGAAAGAAATTGGGAAGTCAAAAGACTTGAACAATTAAAGAATGATATATATAAAAAGACTTCACGATTAATAGAAGAAGAAGCAGTCAATGCAACAAAATCTGATAATATTTTTATGCAAAACGCAGGTAAATTATATTTAGCAAAATCTATAGAGGATTATAATAATATAACAGAAATATCTGATGATGTAAATGAAGAACTAGCTAATATTATACGAAATTCAATTGAAAATATGGTTAGAAAAACTGCATCGGGACAAGTTCCAGATTACATATTAAAAACAATTATAGAAGAAGCAAAAGCCGCAGTTTAATAATGTTTGTCAAATTAATAATGTTTGTCAAATTAATAATGTTTGTCAAATTAATAATGTTTGTCAAATTAATAATGTTTGTCAAATTAATAATATTCGGCAAATTAATAATGTTTGTCAAATTAATAATGTTTGTCAAATTAATAATATTCGGCAATTTGAACATTTGTAATAATATCCATTCCTTTTAGTTGAGGATATGTAAATTCAGGATATAATCCCAATTTTTCACTTGTTATATATTTGTTTAAATTTTGTAGAAAAAATACACCTTCAGCAACACATATTGCTTTACTTTTTAAAATAATTTCTAATATATGATAACCACATGCTAGAGCTGTTTCTGATTGACAAAATGGCATTACAGTGTAAGATACATTAGAATGCAGATATATACCGTGACCTGTACACATTTTGATTCCATTCCAACAATATAGACAAATTAAAATCTTAGAATTGATATTAATATTTTTTAATAAAGATTGTCTATTTTTTTTTGTTTGTTTTTTCTTATCAGATGTTTTAATGTCACTTAAACATACAACTTCACCATATAGCGGAGTTTCGCAATTTATACATTTATATTCCCTATAAAATGTGTTTGAATATATATAGCTATTATTTTTTACATCTTTTTCAATTAACACCTCAGACGGATTCCATTCTTCAAATTGTTTATTTTCTTGTTTATTTTCTTGTTTATTTTCTTGAAAAAGACAGTTAAAATTTGTAGTATAGTTGATTGTTCCAGTAATTGAATTAATTATTAATCCTCCTTCATATACATCTAATATATTTCTAATTTCATCTCTCTTAAAATCATTTGGATTAAATTTATCTTTAATATCAGAAAAAACATTTCCACTATCATACATTATAGATGTTAATGAAAAATTAATATTTTTTAAAGACTTTGTGTTAAATAATTCAAAAGAATTATCAGCTAGTGTTAATATCCAAGTAAATCCAGCATTTTCACTAAAATATTTTATATTTGATATATTTTCTACATATATAATTTCTCTTATATCAGTATTTGATTGTATTAAAATATTTGAACTTGAAGATATTGTTTTATAATTTTTATGTATTGTTCTTTTTATCATAGTTTCGATAATATTTTCAATATTAAATCCTTCAGACTTTGTAAAAAATATAATTCCAATTGTTGGCTTGTAATTAATATTAACA
>Ga0214919_10011942_pt1 | contig 10759 bp, 10 predicted proteins | sample LL1503_MetaG_FD_177994 | JGI IMG/M metagenome (GOLD analysis project Ga0214919, IMG submission 177994) | Freshwater microbial communities from Lake Lanier, Atlanta, Georgia, United States - LL-1503 | ecosystem: Environmental > Aquatic > Freshwater > Lake | place: USA: Georgia | collected... | reverse complement strand
CTATACTGATGATAAAATTCAAGAATTAGTTGTATCATCTTTTTTAGTATCATTAGCATTAATCATGGCTCATGATTTACACATGCATAATGTACAAAATTTATTTATGAATGAATGTAACATTAGTTTAATAAAAAAAATGCAAATTGACATATTAGACAGAACTGACTATCAAGGCTGTAAAAAAACTATTGGCCTTAAATATTATCCTCCAATCCCCTCGCCTGATCAGTCGCCTAAACAGTCACCCAAGTCGCCTAAACAGTCACCTAAGTCACCTAAACAGTCACCTAAGTCGCCTAAACAGTCACCTAAGTCTCCTAAACAGTCGCCTAAACAGTCACCTAAATCGCCTAAAACGCCTAAAACGCCTCCAAAAGAGTGGTTGTTAATGTTTGACAAAGACCAAGATGCTTATTATTATAATAAATGGCTCAATATAAAAAATACTTATCCTCCATTAGACACAAATATGTCATTATATAAAAAATTAAATATAAAAATAAATGAAGACTATATTATGAGAATTTTAGATACAGGCGAGCCGTATTACAGAAATGTAAAAAATAACACTCATAGTATGCAACCACCTGTTGATATGACAGAAATTTTTCGATTTGGAATTGAATTATTTTTAGACAGCCGTAATGTTCCAACTTATCTTGTTAGAAAAGAATAATTAAGGCTTACAAAATTAACTATTTTCACAGCCCTTTGGAAAAGGGCCGTACCCCCAAAGCGCGGTTCCGCCCGCGAAGCAGGCGCATTAAATACCGCCGTGAGGGGGCGGGACCCCTCCAAGGAGCCCCTGATAAATATCTACGATATACTGATGGCGTTGGATCGATGCGTTGTGATGGTCGCCATATAATCTGTATATCATATTGCACTCGTCGCGGTACTGCATAATCTGCGCCAACTCTGTGTTGCTAATCTCAACCGTTTGTGACTTTACTACCGTTGTCAAGTCCTCGTATTTGGCAACAGGTTCCTTGCAAATATCACATAGTCTTAGATGGTCCTTAATGCGGTCAAACAAGGCGTCTTCCATTTTTTTATAGGCCCGTGTCAGCTGATTGGCGCGCTTGATGTCGTCGGGATGCATTTGTTTTTGCAAGAGGTACAGACGCGCAGAGATGCCCTCGGCGTCTTCGTCGTCCATACTGAGCCCGTTGGCCACCAACAAGTCGTTCATATGGCGTTGAAGATGGCCGACTTTTTCGGTGTATTTGGAGAAATGGAGAAGCGTGTGGTAGGCGGGATCGTCGCGCGAGCCTTGGCGTATCATGTCGGCGAAGAATGAATAATGTGAGAGGATTTGAAAGAGCCACAAGGTGGGGCGATGGTGTTGGCGAAATTTAAAGACGTTTCGGGCCAAATAGTAAATTTGCCATTGGGCATAGGTGTACCCGTCTTCGTTATAGGTGTTGTAAAATGCCGGCGATAGGGGTGACGCATTATTGATAAAATCAGAGAGGGCACTTTTTAGGCCGGCATAGGTGTTGTGGATGTAAGGATTGAAATGCCATAGGGTGATATGGTCGGTGGCGGGAGGCGTGTCAGGGGCGAGACGCGTGGAACAGGACGCACATATCTGTCTGTCAGATGTACTTGATGCACTTGATGCACTTGATGCATTTTCATTAATCATATGAAGTGTCTACATATGATTATTTTTTTAGACCACTTTAAAGCGGGGTCCCGTCCACAGGAAGCTTTGCTTCCGCCTGCAAAGCAGGCACGCGCGACGGAGTTTAACGAGGGGTCCCGTCCACATGAAGCTTTGCTTCCGCCTGCTTTGCAGGTGTCAGATTTACTGACCGTGGGAGGAAACGCGCATTGGGGGCACGGCCCTTTTTCAAAGGGCCGTTGAGGGGTCCCGCCTGCAAAGCAGACATTCACGGCGGTATTTAATGTGTCTGCTTCGCAGGGGGGCGCGCTTTGGTGGCACGGCCCTTTTTCAAAGGGCTGTTGAGGGGTCCAGCCCCCTCACGGCGGTATTTAATGCGGTCCTTTAAACTACATACTAAATCCGTGGCGCGTGCCTGCTTTGCAGGCGTCAGATTTGCTGACCGTGGACGGAACCGCTCTTTGGGGGAACGGCCCTTTTTAGGAATACTTTTAACCCGTCGTGTGATGCTGATTTTTGATCGGCGGAAGCTTTGTTTCCTATGGGAGGAACTACGTTTCTTAACACGCATCTTGCTTGGCTTGTCTGGACAAACATATCCAAAATCTAAAAAAGGATCTCCTGTCTCGTCGTCTAGTAAAAGGGGTATTTCAATGCATTGGCTGTAAGTTCTTGTCTTTAAGTCTATTTGTTTTACTTCATAAACTTCTTTATAACCAAGCTCGTGTAAAAATTTACGGTAAAAAAAAGTATGTGCATATCCTGTATAAACTATTGCATAATTGACATCTTCATTACCAAAATCAACCTTTTTATCTTTGATACCCTTTTTAGTATCATATGATCTAAATAATCGTCCCAATAAGTAAACGTCCATTAAAGGTGATAATTTATCTTCTGTGTAAATTGGCTCTTTATGAAAAGATGATTTATCACTTTTTGGTTTTTTATGAATAGTTTCAAGTATTTCATACAATTTAAGCTGAATTGCCTTATCTTTTATAGCAAAAATTTGTTTACCTAACTTTTTAGTTATCAAATCTATTATCTTCATATCTGGGCTTGGCGATTTTAACATTTTATATAATTTTGGTCGTGGTACATACGACCAACGTATGTTGGCTGAATGAAATCGTGCATTTGGGTATTTTTGTTTACATGTATTTGGATAAAATGTATAAGGCAATGTACATTCATCCAAGATAAAAGACTGGACTAATTCTGACATGAAATTATCATTAAACGTGGATCGAGAAATTGCCGTTTCCAAAAACACGTCTATAATTTTATTAGAATGAATACGGATGGTATTACGTATCAGGTCTTCTAATCGTATAAATGGTGGGTCGCTTCTATCTCCTTCACATCCACTTTTTTTTGAATGTACATCGCCAAATAAATAAATATATTTTTTTTTTTGATCGGGTGAATCGGGTGAAACAAAGGCGTAAAAACTTACAGGCCCGTTGACTAGATATGTGCCAGGAGTACACCCTTTCAGCGTCATGTCACGTCTTGAAACGACGTGTTCTTGATGGCCGGATAAGTGTCTTTCAATAAGCCTAATTGATTTACTAATATTTATTTGTATTGGAGAAGGTTCCATTTGGGAAACAAAACCAGCTTTAAGAATATCTAATATTAAATCTAGATAGGCGTGTTTTTCTGCAATCTTATCAGATAATTGTCTGTCACACTTTCTATCTTCTTCATCTCCGATATCTTCGATATCTTCGATATCATCAATTTTACATTCGTTTAAGGTATTGTATTTACCTATTACGGTTTTTATGTGGGCAATAAGATCATCTGTATATTTTGGATCATGCGTTTTATTTAGGAGGGTTATTATGTGAAGCAATGTTTTTATATCTGGGCTAGAATGTGGACTGTACCTCTTGATATACTCTATTATATTTTTGGGATCTAAAATAAGCGTGTCTTCAACTGTGTCTTCAACTGTGTCTTCAACTGTGTCTTCAACTGTGTCTCCAACTGTGTCTCCAACTGTGTCTCCAACTGTGTCTCCAACTGTGTCTCCAACTGTGTCTTTAAATTTTCTTTTATGCGTCCCTCCACCACTCATTTATTATAAATAATATTTTTTAGTTTTGATCTGCGCCTTTTAGATTTATTTTTTCGCGCATTTCTGCTCTTAAATAATGATTGTTTACTTTTATCTAAATGCCCTTGTCTAGCGCAAGACAATCCATTACAGGTTTTGCAACATGGATAATAAATCGAATCTTTTGTTTCTACAGAACAGTATGATAATATGTTATAAAAAGTTTGAAATTCTGGTTTAGTTCTTATCCATGTTTTGAACAGTTCGTTTAATAGTTTGGCATTTTCAGAACAGTCTTGTGTATCCATAAAATCTTTAGGGATTGCATGGTTTAATAATCTGTATTTTACCAATAAGTCTTCAAGATCTAATGTATCGACATTTAAATAGAATGTAATTTTTGTAAAATATTTATAATAAATTGACAGCTCGTAAAGAGGCTTCTCGGTTGCAAATAATCTATATAAAAGTGCTTTATATTCTGTTCTATCTTTATCTTTATTTTTACACGTAACATTTGCATGATCTGTTATATAAAATTTTTCGATTTTTACCATTCTGTAAAAAAATGTTTGTAAATAAAATGTTGTACCAAGAGGCCTAAGATGTTCTATTGTCTTGAATCTCAAGCCAGTAATTTGAATACACACAAAGCCTTTAAAATCTACAGATAAAAAAGGCTCTTCATTTTCACTTAAAAAATGCACCCCTTCGTCGTCTTTATCGTATTTACATTTATACTCATATTTATACTTATTTACTATAATAAACATTATAAAATAAAAATTTTTGTCTACAAGGCGTTTAAAGTCTTCCAATGTAGTTACACTATTCATATCTATTTCTATTTCTGATAATTCAGCTTTTGCCATTATCTTTATTAGAATTTAAAAAATTATATCTTACTTTTTAGATAAGATATAAAGATATAAAGATAAAATTTAGAATAAAGAAAAGACAAGTCCTCTAAAATAAATAAAAAATGATATCAAGGCTCTCTCCACCCCCCGCTCCCTCTCCCGAACAACTTGCCATAATCGACGCCGCACGGCAACGCCACAACATCCTCGTGGAAGCCATCGCCGGCTCCGGAAAAACCACAACGATTTTAGAGATGGCGCGCACCTTGCCAGACGTGTCCATTTTACAGGTCACCTACAACAAATCGCTAAAAGACGAAGTCCGGCAAAAAGCCAAAGGCCTTGGCAATCTCGTCATTCACACCTACCATAGCTTTGCCCGCGCATGTTTTGACGTGGACGGCTACGACGACCACATTTTTGATATGATTTTATCCGACAAAATGACGCCCAAGAATGCCCTTGCCTACGATATCGTGTGCCTTGACGAGACCCAAGACCAGACCAAACTGTACTTTGATTTTATGAAATACACGCTTGGGTTTTTGCCCGTGTTTCCCACCTTGATCGTTCTGGGGGACCGGTACCAAAGCATCTACGAATTCAAGGGAACCGATGCCCGTTTTCTGACATTTGCCAACCAAATTTGGAATCGCCCGTTTGTGACCTTGCCATTATCAACCTCCTATCGCCTCACGCATCCTATCGCCTCGTTTTTAAATCGCGACGTCTTGGGCGAAAACCGGATGCAAACGGTCAAAGACGGCCCGCCGGTCTGCTACATCCGGTGTGACCCGTGTCATGTCAGCCATTGCACCTTGTTGCTATCCAAGATGCAACCGTACAAGCCCCACGACATTTTCATTTTAACGCCGTCGTTGAAAGGCAAGCACACCAAATGGCTTGAAAACATTTTGGTCAAGCAAGGCGTGCCGTGTTATTACCCGACGTCGGAAGACACACGCCTAGACGACGAGATCATCGACGGCAAAGTGGTGTTTTGCACATTTCATCAAGCCAAAGGGCGCGAACGCAAATGTGTGATCGTCTATCATTTCGACCTCTCATATTTTACGTTTTATGCCCGCGACTGTAATATGAGCGTGTGCTCAAACGCCTTGTATGTAGCGCTGACACGGTCGTCAGAAACCTTGATTGTGCTGGAAAGTTTTAAAAGCGAGCCGTTGCCGTTTTTGCCCCCGTTGGCGGACCTGAAAACGCGGTCGTACATTGACGTCCACGAGGTGTTTTACGAGGGTGTGGGTGTCAAGGACAGCAAACCAGAAGACGACGAGATCCACCAGACGTCTGTCACGGATTTATTGAAATTTGTAAAAGACAAGTATTTACTGCCACTCACGACATTGGTGGAACAGCTGTTTGTGATGGACCAAAAAAGGCAGTATCTGGTCGATTTGCCAGACAAGTTGCAGATGGGACAAACGGTTGAAAGTGTGGCGGAAATAAACGGGTTGGTGATTCCAAGCATTTATGAAAGCGAAACGTTGGGCCGGTCAAGCATTGTGGACTATGTCGACGAGCATATGCTAAAGAAAGAGAAGAAAGATAAGAAATCTCATTATTTGAGGGCGTATTACGACAAAATCGAGAAAACTGCCGCCGGTTCGTCACAGTCACAATCCGTTATAAAGCGGTACATCCAGTATGCCTTGCTGTACACCTCGTTGCAACACGGCGTCTTGAACAATTTGGCGCAAATCGACGACGTGTCGTGGCTGACGGATAAAATGGTGGACGATTGCCATCGGTTGCTGTACCGCGAATTGGGCGCACGCGATATACCGATCGAGTTTGAGGTGCCTGTCTTTTACGAGTGCACGGATTACAATGAATACGGCGTCATTCAGTTGTCGGGACGTATTGACGCGTTTCAAGGGGATTGTTTGTACGAGATTAAATGCGTGGATGCGTTGACATTGGAGCATTTTTTACAGCTGGTGGTGTACGCGTGGATGGATATGGAGTCGTCGACGGAGGATGCGGGAGATGCGGGGACGACCACATATACGCTCCTAAATTTAAAAACGGGCGAGGTGCACCGGTTGGATACCGCCAATGTTACCAAAATCAACGACATTATCTTGATTTTGTTTAAAAATAAATTTGGAGAGAGCAAACGGTTGACCAATCGTGAATTTTTAGATAGCTTTTTATGACCAAACGATGCCAAAAACGCTTGTTTAAATTTATATAAATTTATATAAATGGCAGCCGCCGCAGCGCATGCTAAGGAACTTACTCTTTATATATCTGCTCATGGATTAGAACTTGGGTCATCTAAACCGTTGAAATCATCTAACAAAAAATATAATACATTTTTAGAAAAATGTCTAATAGTGTACGAACAAGGATGTAGTGGTCTTGTAAATAAGGGCTATACAAAAATAAGTGAATTTTATGAAGCTTTTAGAGATGGTAAATATAAAGACACAGAAGATATATTGGAGTCTGTATCTTCTGTATTACGATATGAAAAGTGTAAAGAGTATGGACAATCTCATGGTAAAATGATAATGCGACGTCGAGACATAGAAACAGAATTTAAAAGCATACGAGATCCAGACTTGAATACATTTGCATACAAGTTATTTGATAAATTAAAAAATTATTCAGACGCAACAGGCCGAGGTAAAATAATGATAGATAAATGGAGTTTTTCGGAATTAGTAAAGAAAAATAAGTTTGAAAATAAGTTTGAAATTTTTCACAAAAATTTATCAGAATGGACTGGACTTGATAAGCAGACAGTTGAGCGTTTATTTTCAATGGCAATTGAAGAAACTGAACCAGCTCCTAAATTCGCGGAAGATTTGTTTAAATGTTCACTTTATAATTCATATAAATTTGTAAAGCCCCTTAACGATAAAAAATTCTTCATGAGCGGAAAAGACGAGTCACCAGAAGACGACGCCTATATGAACTATGGAATTTACTTGATTGACATAAGAGGAGTTGATGGGGGTAAAGATGATGGGGCGATAAATTTATTAGAGAAAAAACATGGTTATAAATTTAAATTTAAATTAGAACAGGATAATACTATTTGTTTGTCTGATATTTTATTTGAATGTTTTAATCGTGGTTTTGATAAAGTTAATATTATTGATAGTTCATGTCGTTTGTTTTCGAGTGCTGATGCTGATGATGATGAGGATTTTTTAGAAAGGCTGGGACGTCATCCACTAGATTATAGTGAAATAGGTTGGTTGACAGATTTCACAACAAAAATGTGGGATGCGAATCGTGCGGAAAGTAAGAAAAGAAAGTCAATGTTTCGTAAAAAAAAGTCGTTGAAAAAGTCAATCTCCTGTAAAAAAACTTTGCGTCTAAAAAGATGAAACGCTTTTTACAAAAAATTTAGAACGTTAAGTATCAAGACTAACTATTTTTTACACACGCGTTTCCGTTTTTACAATACCACGCATTCATTTTAGTGGCTTCATAGAAAAGGTGCAAACACGCTCCTGTCAGGAACAACAAGATGCCCAATTGCACCATTTCTTTTTTCATGGTGGGCGAATTGGCGTGCTGGGCGTGATAGCCAAGCAAAACGTGCAAAAGAAAGCCCATCAATACCGACGAGATGCCAACAACAAGTGTTTCTGTTATAAGTTTCATTGTCATTTATTATAAATTTATATAAAATAATTTATATAAATGGAACGCCCCGAATGGCTAACACTTGAATAGGATAATTAAATGTGACTGTTTTAACAAATAAGACAACTATAAAATTCGGCGTTGTAAATGTCCTAAATTTGGGTTTAAAAAACCTAAAAAGCCTAAAAAACGTTCGACAACTCGTCGGCGCGCGTGTTCTCCTCTCTGTAAACGTGTATAAACTCGATAGTCTCAAACTGACTTGCCAAGTCTTTGGCCTGCGTGTACACCCCTTTTAAATTCTCCGACTTTACTTTATAAACCCCTCGCATCTGTTGAATAACAAGCAGGCTGTCTCCCTTGACACAAAGTTGTTTAACGCCTCTTTTTAGGCACTCGGTAAGGCCAATGACGAGACCTGTATATTCGGCAAAATTGTTGGTCACGTTTTCACCAACAAAATGCGAGAGTGCAAACATTTCCGACCGGTTTGTGTCAGTCTGTGTGTAAAGCACGGCACCGGCCCCGCCACGTCCCGGGTTGCCTTTAGAAGACCCATCAAAGTAAAGAACAACGGTCATTTTGTTTTTATTTTGTTTTTTATTCTATTTTATTCTATTTTATAGTGATAACAAAGGCAATAAGCATTCCTATTGAAAACTCTCCAAGTTTGAACGCGGTATGTGTTGCCGAATTTCCATCTTTTATTTTTCCTTCAAACACAAAAAATCGTTTATTTAGAAAAAGTTGCACTAACTGATACAATACAAACACGATTCCAACCCAAGTATAATGAAAAGCTACAAATCCGACCACAACATGTATCAATGCGTAATAAAAAGGCTTTTCATAAACAAGTCCTGAATGGATCATATTTATATTATAGTTGATAAATTTTATGAGAGGGTAATCCTCATAAAATTGTTTTTTCTTTTTTTCTTTCTTTCGTCCATCCTCTACCACTTGATTTCATGGGGTTTCACGCACCCCACATACTTGTGCTTTTTGTCCAATGCCACAATGGCCACGTTTGTAATGTCGGTGACGGCTTCCAGTTGTTTGAGCGTATCGACGGCGTTGCCCCCTTGAAGTTGTCGAAACAATTCTTCGCCAACCGACACAAACGTCTCCATGATTTGGCGTTCTTCCTTTTTGCGTTCATCTGCCAAGCTGGCCACGTAGACTTTTTGTTTAAACTTTTTCTCATCCATTTCGCCTGTCAGGTATTTCAAACGATCGGCGTGACGCGCCGTTTGGTCCAGAAAACGCGGCAATGTCACTTGACGATGGTGCACAAAGCGTTGGTAGTAATACTGGATCATTCTGTGTTGGTCGTGAGTAAGAACAGCATTGAAAAGTTTGGCTTGAATGTCGTAATAGTAAGGCATTGGGCCACACGCTCCTTGATGCTGGCGATGACGCGGATCGCGGATGTTTCCGGCGCGAAGCGCTTCAAAGTAATGCGGATTGTGGATCACGCCGGTTTCAATCAATCCCGTCGTCCACGAAAATGCCGTGTGACAACCGGGCGCGATACAAAACATTTGGTCGCATCCGTCAATCTTGGAGATGGCCATACCGCATTTGGGGCACGGTTTGGACGTTCGGCGGATTTCATCCATCGTGGCGACTTTGTCCTTGTCACAGACGTGTGGTTCGGCTTCTTTCGCATCGTCGGCTTTCTCTTCTTTTTTCTCTTCATTGCAATGCTTGCAGATCGTGATGTGACAAAGACCGCACACGTACTTGTCGGAAAGATACCCGCGACAGTCTTGCATTGGGCACTTTACGGTGCACACTTTTTTTTCAGAGGCGTCAAGAGGGCGATTGGCAAGACGATATTGTACTATTGCAAGTTGAAGCAGTTCGTCCAAAGTGCGATGAATGCGACGTAAGTCGCGGACAAGCTGGTCTTCGTTTTTGTGATTGGCGTCGATTTTTTGGCGAAGATCAGCGACAACTGCTCTGGCTTTGCTGATGCGCACCAACCGGTCGGCTTCGGGTTGAAGCGGTGGAAGGTGCGTTTTTTCTTCTTCAAAAAGCACTTTTTCGCGCGCGTCGCGAAAGATTTTGTCCCAGAAGGATTTGGAAAAGTTGGATCGTTGAAACTCGGGCGTCCACTCTTTTTTGCAACTCATGCAATGGGGTTTTTGGTAGCTTTTGTCAAGGATGTACCGTTTGTGACAGGTCGCACAGGCTTCGTAGGCGCACTCGGCGTAGGCGCACTTGATGGGCTTGTGCTTCGACTTGCTGAACTTTTCATCACACACTTCACAGGAGGGCATGTTGGCTTACTGTTTGTCTTTTTTTAATCTCAAAAAATCGATTTTATTTAGACACGACGGGCGTGCGATTTCTTCGATGTCTTTGATGCCTTTTTAGGGGTCTTTTTGACGGGTTTCTTGGGAGTTTTTTGGAGGGCCTTCTTGACGGGTTTTTTAACGGGTTTTTTGAGGGATTTTCGTCTTGATTTTTTAGACTTGAAATCCGAATCTCTTATACATGATCCGCACCCAAGACGTTTGGCATAATACTTTCCAGCACATTTTAGATCATTCCAAGCGTTAGATGAAGAAATTTTTT
>Ga0214919_10011941_pt1 | contig 10759 bp, 15 predicted proteins | sample LL1503_MetaG_FD_177994 | JGI IMG/M metagenome (GOLD analysis project Ga0214919, IMG submission 177994) | Freshwater microbial communities from Lake Lanier, Atlanta, Georgia, United States - LL-1503 | ecosystem: Environmental > Aquatic > Freshwater > Lake | place: USA: Georgia | collected... | reverse complement strand
GGCCCCTCGCGGGCCCTGACTCGTTTGAGGCGCCGCTATCAATCCACGTCAGGCCAGGCTCAATTGCAAATCCGACACCTCACCGGCGAATAGTGGCGGGTTTACACCAGCGCCAACAGGCTTTCGAAAGCCTGGGCCGAAACCGTGAAACCGGGACCTGAAACCGGGACCGGGTCTTGAATCTGAAGGGGGTTCAAATTCAAGACCCGGTCCCGCTGAACCTAAATCGAATCGGGACCGGTCTCAGGGTCTGCCGGCGGGTCGGCAAAAGCTCGCGGTTGCACCGAGACAAGAGTGAAGGCTTCGAGGGCCCTGGTGATGCCGTAGAGGTCGGCCAGGCGCTGGGCAAGTTGGAGGCGACGGTCCATCTCACCTTGGCGCAGCAAGCCCTGCCAAAGCTTCGAAACCCGGTGCCTGCGCCAACTCGGGCAGGTGCCGCATCAAGCGACAGGTCAAGGGCAGCGCGTCCCTGGCCGATTCAACCGGCACTGCGTCGCGCGCGAGCATCTGGCGGTAAGCCCGCCATAAAAAACGTCCTGGCAGCTCCACTCTGGCGGCGGCAAAGATACCGCCCTGGCTGGCCAGCGCCACGGTCGCGCATCTGGCGCAGCCGTGGTGGTCAGTGCTGAGGCCGCATCTGGCCTGGGCCGTATGCAGCGCCGTCAGAGCCGCAATGCAAAACGCCAACCTCTCGGTTGGCGCTAACTTCGACACAAGGCCGAATCTGAATTTTGGTTGCGGGGGCAAGATTTGAACTTGCGACCTTTGGGTTATGAGCCCAACGAGCTACCAGGCTGCTCCACCCCGCGACTGGAGCTAAAAGTATAGCACAGCGGCAGTGCGGCCAGCGCAAGGACTGCTGCAAGCGCTGCCGAAATGGTCAAAGACCGGCTTGGGACAACGTGCCTTCGAATCGCCGTGCATCCTGGAATCCCATCACCCGCGCAGCGACGATCTCGCGGCCCTGCGCGTCGAAGAACAAGGTGCCCGGCGGGCCAAACAGCTTGAATCGCCGCAGCAGTACGCGCTGGCTTTCAGTGTTGGCCGTGACATCGGCCTTGAGCAACAAGGCCTGGCCCAACCGTGCAACGACCTTGGAATCCTTGAAGGTGGTTCTATCCATCTCCTTGCAGGAGACACACCAATCGGCGTAGAAGTCCAGCATCACCGGACGCCCCGCCGCTGACTGCAAGGCCGCGTCAAGTGCCGCCTCGCTCTGAACGACCTGGAACACCAGTGCCGGCCTGGCATCGGCGGCCGACCCGGTGAATTCGCCCAGCGGGCGCAGCGGATCCTGCCCACCCGAGCCCGCGCCCACCATCTGCATCACCCCGAGCGTGAGCGCCGCCACGCCGAGGCTGCGCTGCAAAGCGACGCGGAACACATGCCGGTGGTGTGTCAGCGGCGAAAAAGGCTGCAGCAAGAAGCCTGACAGCAGCAAGACCAAACCCCATAGCAGCATGACCAATGCCGCAGGCAGCACCGGCCGGGCGACCCACAGCGCAACGCCGAGCATCATCACGCCGAACAGTTGCTTGACGCTTTGCATCCAGGCGCCGGCTTTGGGCAGCCATTGCCCTGCGGACACGCCCAGCAGGAGCAATGGCACACTCATGCCTGCGGCCATCGCAAACAGCGCCGCACCGCCCAACGCCACATCGCCGGTCTGGCTGATGAACAACAAGGCACCCGCCAACGGCGCGGTGACGCAGGGGCTGACGATCAACGCCGACACGCCACCCATCACGAACACGCCTGCGAACTGACCCGCGGGCAGCCGGTTCGCGTGGCCGCTCATGTGACCGGTGAAACGCGCGGGCAGCCGCAGCTCGTAGACATCGAACATCGACAGCGCGAAAAAGGCGAGCAAGGCTGAGAACGCACCGATCGCCCAGGGCGTCTGGAGCGCAGCGGCAAAGCCCTCGCCCGCCAGCCCAGCGGCGAGCCCCAGCGCTGTGTAGACCAAGGCCATGCCCAAGGAATAGGCCGAAGCCAACGCGAGCCCACGCCAACGCGATGGCCGCTCGCCCGAGCCCAAGATCAAGGACGACAGGATGGGAAGCATGGGCAAGACGCAAGGCGTCAGCGACAGCAGCAAGCCCAAGCCGAAAAACAAACCCAGCACAGGCAAAAGCCGTCCAGCGCGGAGCATCCTGTCGACGATCGCGCCGTCGGCTTCTAGCAACCCAGTGTCGGGCTGGCGGGGCGCCAAGGTCTGGTCGCCGGCCACACCCGCAGGGTCCAGCCGCAACTCGGTGCTCATCGGTGGGTAGCACAACCCAGCATCAGCACAACCTTGCGTCACCACCTTGAGCTTGAACGGGCCGCCGGACTGCGCCAGCGGCAGCGCGATGCGCAGTTCACCGCGGTAGGTTTCGACGTTCTTCTGAAAATTGTTGTCGAATTTGACCTGGCCCGCCGGCAACTCAGCCGGTCCGAGCGTCGCACCTTCGGCGCTGAACCGAAAAGGCTCGCGATAGACGTAATAGCCGCTGGTGATGCGAACCAACACCTCAACGCGCTGCGGCGCCACCATTCGGGCGCTGACCGCGAAGGCCTGCTCTGGCGGCAGAAACTGATCAGCAGCCCAGACCGGCAAAGCCCACGCCAGGACTGCGGCGAGGAGGAAGCGGGAGATCAGGCCGTACAGGCGGCGTGGCAAGACAGACATGGCGGGTGTGGGGTTCATGGTTGGGCGGCGACAGGGCAAAAAAAATGCCAGCTCGCAGGCTGGCATTCTTGCAGCGGAGCGCGCCTCGCGCGATCCCTGGTGATCAATCTTCCGAGACGTCAGTGGCCGCAGCGCCAGTGGGATCCGGACGATCGACCAGCTCGACGAACGCCATCGGCGCATTGTCACCAACACGGAAGCCCATCTTCAGGATGCGGGTGTAACCGCCCGGGCGAGTCTGGTAACGCGGTCCGAGTTCCTTGAACAGCTTGGTGACGATCTCGCGGTCGCGCAGGCGGGCGAAAGCCAGGCGGTGGTTGGCCAGGCTGGGGGTCTTGCCCATCGTGAGCAGCGGCTCGACCACGCGGCGCAACTCCTTGGCCTTTGGAACAGTGGTCTTGATGGCCTCGTGGCGCAGCAGCGACACGCACATATTGCGCAGCATCGCCAGGCGGTGCGCGCTGGTGCGGTTGAGTTTGCGAAGTCCTTGGCGGTGACGCATGGTGCTTTCCTTTCGTTATAGAACCCCGGCCGTGTCAGGTACCGGGGCTTGCACAAGGGCATGGCTCGTCGAGCCAGCCCTGGTTGCGGATCAAACGCTGTTCTCAGCGTTTGTCCAGGCCTTGCGGGGGCCAGTTCTCGAGCCGGGCGCCCAGCGTAAGCCCACGCGACGCCAGCACTTCCTTGATCTCATTGAGCGACTTGCGACCCAAATTCGGCGTCTTGAGCAATTCGGTCTCGGTGCGTTGGATCAGGTCGCCGATGTAGTAGATGTTCTCTGCCTTCAGGCAATTCGCAGACCGCACCGTGAGTTCGAGTTCGTCGACCGGACGCAACAGGATCGGGTCATGGATCTCTTTGGTACGCTCGACGCCGCCGTAAGCACCACCAGCTGTCTCATGCGGCTGCAGGCCTGTGAACACCACCAGCTGATCGACAAGAATCTGCGCCGAAGCACGGATTGCTTCCTCAGGCGTCACAGCGCCGTTGGTCTCGATCTCCATCACCAGTTTGTCGAGGTCGGTCCGTTGCTCGACCCGGGCGTTCTCGACCGCGTAGCTGACCCGGCGAACCGGCGAAAACGACGCGTCGAGCACGATACGCCCAATAGACTTGGTCGGCTCGTCGCCGTAGCGCCGCATGCTGCCGGGCACATAACCGCGGCCTTTTTCGACCTTGATCTGCATGTCCAGTTTGCCACCGTGCGCCAGGTGCGCGATGACATGGTCGGGATTCATGATTTCGACGTCATGCGGCACCTGCACGTCAGCAGCAGTGACCGGGCCTTCGCCCTCCTTGCGAACCACGAGCGTGACTTCGTCGCGGTTGTGCAGGCGAAAGACGACGCCCTTCAGGTTGAGCATCATGTGGACGACGTCTTCGGCAACACCGTCGACGGTCGAGTACTCGTGCAACACCCCGGCGATCGTGACTTCCGTCGGCGCATAGCCGACCATCGATGACAACAACACGCGCCGCAGCGCGTTGCCCAGGGTGTGCCCATAACCGCGCTCGAAGGGCTCGAGCGTGACTTTCGCACGGTTGTTGCCCAGGGGCTCAACGTGTATGGCTTTGGGTTTCAGCAGATTGGTTTGCATCGAATCCTGTTCCTCTCAATACCCTCGGCTCATTACACCGATAAGGCTGGCGGACCATGCCGGGCAGAAATCAACTCGCGCCGTGCCCGGCAAGCCGGTGCGAGGGGGCGGACGCTATGACCAGGTGGTCGCGCGCCGGCATTTCATCAACGTGAGTACAGCTCGACGATCAGTGATTCGTTGATCTCGGCGCCGAATTCGTCACGCTCAGGTACTTTCTTGAAAATACCCTCAAGCTTGGTGCCGTCGACCTGAACCCAGCCCGGCATGCCAATCGAATCGGCAAGCTTGAACGCATCGGTCACACGCAACTGCTTCTTGGACTTCTCGCGCAACGCGATCACGTCTCCCGCCTTGACCAAATAAGACGGAATGTTCACGCTCTTGCCATTGACCAAGATGGCCTGGTGAGACACCAACTGGCGCGACTCGGCACGGGTTGAGCCAAAGCCCATACGGTAGACAACATTGTCCAACCGGCACTCCAGCAGAAACAACAGGTTCGCGCCGGTGTTGCCTTTGCGCCGCTCAGCCTCTGCAAAGTAACGGCGGAACTGACGCTCAAGAACGCCATACATGCGCTTGACCTTTTGCTTCTCGCGCAGCTGCAGTCCGAAATCGGAAGTTCGCTGCCCCGAGGTGCGGCCATGCTGGCCCGGCTTGGTCTCGAATTTAGACTTGTCGGCGATCGGACGACGCGCGCTCTTGAGGTAGAGATCGGTGCCTTCACGACGTGAAAGTTTGGCCTTGGGGCCGAGATAACGTGCCACGGTGTGTCCTCTAGGTATAGATCTGACGCGAGGCTGGTCGCGCGAGTCTGGCGGTCGTATCGCTCAGACGGTGGGCTTGATCGCTGGGTCAGGCCAATGAAAGCGCCTGAATTCAACGAAATTGCCGGCAGGTGCTGAGCACCCGCCGGCTGACGGAAAACAGTCAATCACTGAGGCAAGAGCCTCAGCAGGCCGTCAGATACGGCGGCGCTTTTGCGGCCGGCAGCCGTTGTGCGGCACAGGCGTGACATCGCTGATCGAATTGATCCGGATGCCCAGTGCTGCCAGAGCACGCACCGATGACTCGCGTCCAGGGCCCGGGCCCTTGATGCGAACGTCCAGATTCTTGATGCCCTGTTCCTGGGCCGCACGACCGCAGACCTCGGCGGCAACCTGGGCCGCAAAAGGCGTCGACTTGCGCGACCCTTTGAAACCCTGGCCACCCGATGAAGCCCAGGCGAGCGAACCGCCTTGGCGATCGGTGATCGTGATGATGGTGTTGTTGAACGACGCGTGGACGTGAGCGATGCCATCCGCAATATTCTTGCGGATCTTCTTGCTCACGCGGCGCGACGCGGTATTGGCTGGTGCTTTGGCCATGTCGTATCTCGATCAGAGGCTGTGTTCGGGGCTTACTTCTTCAGCGCTGCGGCGCCTTTGCGCGGACCCTTGCGGGTGCGGGCATTGGTGCGTGTGCGCTGGCCGCGCATCGGCAGGCCACGGCGATGGCGCAGCCCGCGATAACAACCGAGGTCCATCAATCGCTTGATGTTCATCGAGATCTCGCGGCGCAGATCGCCTTCAATGGTCAACTTGTTGACCTCATCGCGAATCTTCTCGAGATCGCCATCCGTCAGATCCTTGATCTTCTTGGAAAATGCGATGCCGACCGAATCACAGATTTTCTGCGCGGTGTTGCGGCCGATGCCAAAGATGGCGGTCAGGCCGATCTCAGCGTGTTTGTGCGGCGGGATATTGATGCCTGCAATGCGTGCCATGGTGGTCCTCTATCTGCTGTGTGCGGCGACCAGGGATTAGCCCTGGCGCTGCTTGTGGCGCGGGTCGGTACAGATCACGCGCACGACACCTTTGCGGCGGATGATCTTGCAATTGCGGCACATCTTCTTGACCGATGCAGAGACTTTCATCGTCTTCTCCTTAAGCGCTTGCCCCGAGTGATACGGGTTCAAGCGCGACTCCAATAGAAGGGCAATGGCGCTAGCACCAAGCACCCCAGTCGCGTCAACTTGCCTTGAAGTTGGCCTTCTTCAACAACGATTCATATTGCTGGCTCATCACGTAGCTCTGAACTTGCGACCAGAAATCCATGGTGACCACCACGATGATCAACAACGATGTGCCACCGAAATAGAAGGGCACGTTGTACTTGAGAACCAAAAACTCAGGCAGAAGACAAACTGCCGTGATGTAGGCGGCGCCGGCCAATGTCAGCCGGGACAGGATCTTGTCGATATGCCGTGCGGTCTGCTCACCAGGTCGGATGCCAGGAATGAAGGCACCGCTCTTCTTCAGGTTGTCTGCGGTCTCTCTGCTGTTAAACACCAGTGCGGTGTAGAAAAAGCAGAAGAAAATAATCATGGCTGCGTACAACAGCACATAGATTGGCTGACCCGGCGACAGCGCTGAAGAAATGTCTTTGAGCCAGCGCATGCCTTCGCCGGTGGCGAACCAGCCGACAACGGTGGCCGGTAACAAGATGATCGACGAGGCAAAGATAGGCGGAATCACTCCCGACATATTCAGTTTCAACGGCAGGTGAGACGACTGCCCACCGTAGACCTTGTTGCCAACTTGACGCTTCGCGTAATTGACCAAGATCTTGCGCTGTCCGCGCTCAACGAACACCACAGCAAAGGTCACGAAGATCATCACCGCAATGATCAGGATGGCCGCAATGATGCTCATCGCCCCGGTGCGAATCAACTCAAACAAGCCACCGATCGCGCCTGGCAGACCGGCCGCGATACCACCGAAGATCAGGATTGAAATCCCGTTGCCCAATCCGCGTTCGGTGATCTGCTCGCCCAACCACATCAGGAACATCGTGCCTGCGGTCAAACTCACCACGGTGGTCATGCGAAAACCAAACCCAGGGTGCAATACCAGACCGGATGTGCCCTCCAGCGCAAGTGCGATGCCCAGGCTCTGGAAAAGTGCCAAACCGAGGGTGCCGTAACGCGTGTACTGCGTGATCTTGCGACGCCCGGCTTCGCCTTCCTTCTTCAATGACTCCAACGTCGGCACCACGTAGGTCATCAATTGCATGATGATCGACGCCGAGATGTAAGGCATGATGCCCAGTGCGAAAACCGTGAATCGCTGCAGCGCGCCGCCCGAGAACATGTTGAACAAGTTCAGGATGCCGCCCTGCTGACCTTTGAAAAGCTGCTGGAGCTGGTTGGGGTCTATGCCTGGCACAGGGATGTGCGCACCCAGCCGGTAAACCACCAGCGCCAACAGCAAGAACACAAGCCGGCGACGCAAGTCACCGAACTTACCGCTCTTGGCCAGCTGGTTTGCCGAAGTTGCCAAAACGAATGCCCTTGAAACTAAAGGTCAGGCCAACGCGCCGCCGGCGGCTTCGATCGCAGCCTTGGCACCAGCGGTCGCAGCGATACCTTTGAGCGTGACCTTGCGGGTCAACTCACCGGTCTTGATGACCTTGACGTGCTTGATCATTTGGCCTACCAGGTGAGCTGCCTTGAGCATCACCAAGTCGACTTCGTCCTGGTCGAGCACTTGCAGATCGGTCAAGCTGATCTGGCCGTTGTACTTGAGGTTGTGGGACTTGAAGCCACGCTTGGGCAGACGCCGTTGCAGTGGCATCTGGCCGCCTTCGAAGCCTACCTTGTGGTAGCCGCCGGCACGGGATTTTTGGCCTTTGTGGCCTCGGCCCGCTGTCTTGCCCAGGCCCGAACCGATGCCGCGTCCAACGCGACGCTTGGCATGCTTGGCGCCAGCTGCCGGCTTGATGGTGTTGAGTTGCATGTTGACTGTCCTAGCGTGTAGACGCGCGCCTTAAAGCACAGCGACCAGGTACGCGATCTTGTTGATCATGCCGCGCACGGCAGGGGTGTCCTCAAGCACGCGCTCGCTGTTCACACCGCGCAGGCCCAGTCCACGCACAGTGGCGCGGTGAGACTGCTTGCAACCGATCGGGCTCTTGACGAGCTTGACCTTGAGGGTCTTCTTTTCTTGAATCGTGTCCGACATGAGATTCTCCGTGGCCGCCAGATCAGTTGAAGATTTCTTCGACCGACTTGCCGCGCTTGGCCGCCACATCAGCAGCGGTGGTTGAGCGCCTGAGTGCGTCGAGCGTGGCCCGCACCATGTTGTACGGGTTGCTCGAACCCAGGCTCTTCGCGACGATGTCAGTGACACCCATCACTTCGAACACTGCGCGCATCGGACCGCCTGCGATGATGCCGGTTCCCGGGGGCGCCGGTGCGAGCAAGACCTTGGCAGCACCGTGCTCGCCACGCACGTTGTGGTGGACAGTGCCATTGCGCAACTGGACCTTGAACAGTCCGCGCCGTGCATCGTCCATGGCCTTTTGCACCGAAACCGGCACTTCCTTGGCCTTGCCTTTGCCCATGCCGATGCGCCCGTCGCCATCGCCGACAACGGTCAGCGCTGCGAAGCTCAGCGTGCGGCCACCTTTGACGACCTTGGTGACGCGGTTGACCGCAATCATCTTTTCCTTCAGACCGTCCTCGTTCGCTTCGGTCTGGGCACGCGGTTGAAACTTTGCCATGTTGCTTATTCCTGTACTTTAGTGAGCCGGCCGGCGCTCAGAACTGCAGGCCAGCTTCACGTGCCGCTTCGGCCAGCGCTTTGACGCGACCGTGGTACGCAAAACCAGAGCGGTCAAAAGCGACCTTGCCGACACCGGCTGCGATGGCTTTCTCAGCCACTCGCTTGCCGACCAGGGCTGCAGCAGAGGTGTTGCCACCCTTGTCTTTGCCAATTTGGTCGCGCACTTCTTTTTCGGCGGTCGACGCCGACGCCAAGATGCGCTGTCCGTCGTCGGAAATCACGCTGGCGTAGATGTGCAGGTTGGAACGGAAAACCGACAGACGCACGGCGCCTTGGTTCGCAATCCGGATGCGTGTTTGGCGGGAGCGACGCAGGCGCTGTTCTTTCTTGGTCAGCATTTTTGTAGCTCCTTACTTCTTCTTCGTTTCCTTCAGCACCACGCGCTCATCGGCGTAGCGGATCCCTTTGCCTTTGTAGGGCTCAGGCGGGCGGATCGCACGAACTTCGGCGGCGACTTGCCCGACGACTTGGCGATCTGCACCCTTGATCAGAATCTCGGTCTGCGTCGCACAAGCCACCGTGACGCCGGCCGGCATGTCCTTGACCACCGGGTGCGAGAAACCGATCTGCAGGTTGAGCTTGCTGCCAACAGCCTGGGCGCGATAGCCCACGCCGATCAGGCTGAGTTTCTTTTCGAAGCCCTTGCTCACACCGTTGACCATGTTGTTGATCAGCGCACGCATCGTGCCGCTCATGGCATTGGCTTCAGTGCTGTCGTTGGCCGGAGCCAGCTTGACGATCGAGCCTTCTTTCACCACCGTGACCAGCGCATTGGCTGCGCGCGTCAAGGTGCCGTGGCTTCCCTTGACAGTGATCTGATCGGCGGCGATCTGTACGTCCACACCTGCGGGGACGTTAATCGGCATCTTTCCAACGCGGGACATTCTGCTATCTCCTTCGCCGGTCAGGCCACGTAGCAAAGCACTTCGCCACCGACACCGGTCTGGCGAGCCTTGCGGTCGGTCATCACGCCTTTGGGGGTGGTCACAATCGCCACACCCAAGCCGTTCATGACCTGCGGAATCGATTCACAACCCTTGTAGACCCGAAGGCCAGGACGGCTGACGCGTTCAATTCGCTCGATCACCGGACGGCCGGCGTAATACTTCAAGGTCACTTCGAGCTCGCTCTTGGCGCCCTCGACCTTGACACGGAAACCATCGATATAACCTTCGTCCTTCAGGACTTGGGCGATGGCTACTTTGACCTTCGACGAAGGCATCAAGACAATCGCCTTCTGTACCAACTGCGCATTGCGAATGCGAGTCAGCATGTCGGCGATGGGATCACTCATGCTCATTGTGAATTCTCCTGCTCGAGCCGCTTACCAGCTGGCCTTGGTGACGCCGGGAATTTCGCCTTTGAAGGCGTGTTCGCGGATCTTGCTGCGGCCGAGGCCGAAAGTGCGGAACGTACCGCGCGGGCGCCCGGTCAAACCGCAGCGATTGCGCAAGCGGGTCGGATTGGCGTTGCGCGGCAGTTTCTGCAGCTCGAGGCGCGCCAGATAGCGCTCCTCGTCGGACTTCTTGGCGTCGTTAGAGACAGCCTTCAGTTCGGCATACTTCTTGGCGAACTTGGCGACGAGTTTCTCGCGCTTCTCTTCACGTTGAATGAGGGAAAGTTTAGCCACAGGTCACCTCAGTTCTTGAACGGGAAACGGAAGGCGGCCAACAGCGCCTTGCACTCGTCATCGGATTGCGCGGTGGTGGTGAAGCTGATGTTCATCCCGCGTATCGCATCGATCTTGTCGTACTCGATTTCCGGAAAGATGATCTGCTCCTTGACGCCGACGTTGTAGTTGCCACGGCCATCAAATGAACGTCCGGAAATCCCCCGGAAGTCACGCACTCGCGGCAACGCGATGGTGACGAAACGGTCCAGGA
>Ga0214919_10011940_pt1 | contig 10759 bp, 7 predicted proteins | sample LL1503_MetaG_FD_177994 | JGI IMG/M metagenome (GOLD analysis project Ga0214919, IMG submission 177994) | Freshwater microbial communities from Lake Lanier, Atlanta, Georgia, United States - LL-1503 | ecosystem: Environmental > Aquatic > Freshwater > Lake | place: USA: Georgia | collected 2015-03-15 | reverse complement strand
AGCGCTTAAGAACGACTCGTTCAAGTTCCAGGGTAGGCAGCAAGACTCCACCAGCAATGTTGGGGCTAGATAAATGATAGTTTAGAAACAGAATCCGGCTTATGAGGCTTGTAGTATTTTTTAAAATTAGTTTTCATTCTTTATAAGATTGAAACATAAACTTGATCATACATGACTATAGAACAGATAAAGCGTATGAAGGACCAAGTAAGTGTCCTAAGGAGGTTTCTTTGACGTCGATAACAGATTATACAAAGTAGCGACTGACAAACAATTGTCTTTGTCTCCTGGTTTTTGGGATGACAATACGCGTGCTACAAGTACCATGAAGGAAATTAAGGTGAATGAGTATTGGATACATATGTATCAAAATGTAGAAACGCATTTAGAAGATTTTGTAGTGCTATTTGATTTTTGGAAAGCAGGCGATGCTACTGAAGAAGAAACACAGGAAGCTTTTCAGAAAGCCACCCTTTTTATTGAAGAGGCTGAATTTAAAAGTACTTTAAATAAACCCGAGGATGAACTCCCTGCCATTTTACAAATTAATCCAGGTGCTGGTGGCACTGAAAGCCAGGACTGGGCTGAAATGCTACTTCGTATGTATACCATGTATGGAGAGAAGCAAGGATGGACAGTAAGCTCCATTGATTATCAAGAAGGAGATGGCGCTGGTATTAAATCGGCTACTTTACAATTTGACGGACCCTTTGCTTATGGTTTTTTAAAAGCAGAATCGGGGGTACACCGCTTAGTAAGAATTTCACCATTTGATAGTAATGCAAGAAGGCATACATCTTTTGCTTCTGTATATGTATATCCTTTAATAGATGACACTATTGAAATTGTAGTGAACCCTGCCGATATTGAATGGGAATTTTATAGAAGTGGTGGTAAGGGCGGACAGAACGTAAACAAAGTGGAAACTGCTGTAAGATTAAAACATGCTTCTGGTATTATTGTAGAATGTCAACAATCAAGAACCCAAGGCGAGAATAGAGAGATAGCCATGAAGATGCTCAAAAGCAGATTGTATGAAGAAGAAATGCGTAAAAAACAGGAAGCTTTAAATGCTTCGAATGCCAATAAGAAAAAAATAGAGTGGGGTAGTCAAATACGATCTTATGTTTTCCATCCTTATAAAATGATTAAGGATCACCGCACCGATTTTGAAGTAGGTAATATTGGCCCTGTCATGGATGGAGAAATAGATGGCTTTATTAAAGCTTTTTTAATGATGGAAGCTTCATAAGTTCAAACTTACTCTTAGGTCTTAAGCTTTCTTGCCATTTAAATCCTCTAATAATTAAATCTTCTTTGGGGGTTTGGTTTAAAGGCGTCATTTTCCCTATAAGCTGCCTTTTGAAAACCACTTTGGCAGGCTCCGTATTTTCAAAATACACTTCTATAATTTGTGCATTGGAATGGTTTACTCCTATAAAGTTTTTATCATTGTCTAAAGGGAAATAAATATTTTCCGCATTGCCTTTGGCGCTCATTTTATGAATCTCGCCCTCCTCAAACCATACATTTAGCTTATTGCCTTTTAACTGATTATAATTTTGAGTGGTATCAATTTTATTAATAGCAAAGGCATTCTCAAATACATATAATTGCTCTGGCTTTTTATTCTTTACAAATAAGTAAAGGGTATCGCCTGTAATTTGATTATCGTTGGCCCAAATAATAGGGTTGGTGATAAGTCTTATAGTAGAATCGCTTAAGGAATAAAATAAGCTATCGGCCTTGCCTTGAAGTGAATCGGAATATATTTTCACATTATGATAGGCTTCAAAGTATTTATCTAATGTGGTATCGATAATAACGCCTACAGAGTCTCTGGCGGGTGGTATTTTTCTTTTTAAATCGGAAATTTTACCTGCGTATAAGGTATCTGCTGCTATATATAATGTGTCTTTCTTTTGTTTGATTAATAACAAGGGGGTTTCAGTAGCTAAAAAAGTAGATTTTTGTTTATTGGCTTTTATATTATTAGCCATTAAATCAAAACCCAAGCTATCTTTAGAGGTATAAATAGCATTGCCTTTAAATTCTCCCATTTCAAGTGAATCATCTACCGCCATTTCATCTGCAATAAAATGATAAGTGCTATCATCTATATTGGACCTGTCGTATAAATATCCTTTTCTAGTACCTGTATTATAATTTCCATTACTAGTACTTATAACCCTAGTACCTGTAATAATTTTAGACGGGCTTAAAAAGTTCGTAAGTTGAGTATAAGTATTGTACTCTAAAGTATCGGTAATAATATTATTTTCAGGGTCGATTAATTCCACTTTTTTTCTAAAAATGACATCTCTTGTTTCTCCATAGTACAAACCTTCTGTACTTGTAAGGACCGTTTTATTGCGTACAAGCTTTCCGCCATTTTTAAAACTGCCTAGTTTAATATTTACATCGTAGTCTAAAGAGTCGGTGGTTAAAACGCCTTTGCCATCGGTAAGTTTAACTTTTTTACGCAAGAATGCTTTTTTAGTGGCACCTAAGTATTTTAAATAATTCGCATAAGTATGCACGCTGTCTGCATCATTGATATGAACATTGCCAAAACCTTCTAAAGTGTTTAAAGTAGTATTTAAAATAATACTGTCGCCGTATAATAAAGTTTTACCCTGTCTAATTTTTACATGGCCTACAAATATCAAGTAGTCCATACTATCCATTTTTTTAACATTGTATACTTCTGCTGAAAGAAATTCAATAAGTTTACTTCCAGCTGTAACTGGGGGAGCTTGACTTGTTAGCTTATCCTTAGGCTTTGGGATATTTGTATTTTGTCCTATTACTGTAGAAGAGGAAAGGCAAATAAATAATATGATGAAGGCCAATTTATTCATGATTCACAGAATCAGCTAAAGGCTTATCTAATGGAGCAGATTTATCTTTTTTACCAAACACAGATACATTAATATATCTTTTAGGATGCACTTTAATATCGTCAACAAGTGTATTGATGCTTTTAAGCATTCCTTGTAATTCTTGGTAAAAAGTAGAGTCATTCATTAATTTACTCGCCGTACCATTTCCTGAATTTAATTTTTGCAAACTTATGTTTAAGGAAGCCACTGCTAATTGAATAGTTTTGATGGTCTTTGTTAAGTCGGCGTCTTTCACCGATTTTGAAACGCTGTCTAAATTAGTAATGATATTATTAAGCTTCTCATTATTATTATTCAAATTTTTAGTAAAAGCATTTAAATTATCAAATGACTGACTCACAGAACCATTTTGCTTTTGCAACATAGTTTCAATATTGGCCATGGAGCTATTTAAACTTTTGGTAGTAGCCGCTAAATTTTCTAGTACTTGCGCTAAATTCTGTTTGTTTTTATCATCTAATAATGTATTAATATTATTTAATACTTTATCTAAAGAAGTAATGGCGTTTTTAGTTTTTTCACCTAAGGGAGAAAGGGTATTTACAAAATCGCCTAATAAACTTGTTGCAGGTGCCGTTTTAATAGTGTCGCCCGATTTAATATAAATATTGGCATTGCCAAGTACAATACTAATACTGCTAATACCTAATGGATTATCTTGAATAGTAGCTACTGAATTATTAGGAATTTTATAGGCTTCATTTAATTTTACAGAAACAATAATTGAAGCTAAGTTATCTTTTTGATTTTCAATTTCAAATACGGTTCCTACTTGGTACCCATTTACAAAAACGGGGTTAGATACAATTAATCCCTTGGTGTCGGCATATTTTGCATAAATATAATTGCCAGGCTGAAATATAGTTTTTCCTTTTAGAAAATTGAACCCTAAGATCATTAACGTAATGGCTATTACTGTAAGCGCCCCCACCTTGGTTTCGTTTGATACTTTCATCTTGAGTGAATTAAATAATCTTTATGTAAAATTAGCTAAAAAAGGGGAGCTAATTGGCATTTGTCTTTTTCTGGTTTTCCAGTGAATTTTTATACCTAAGCACAGACTTGGTAATTACCTCGCAAATTTGATTTTGACCATCTTCACTATTAAGGTAGTCTTCGTCTTCTGGATTGGAAATAAAGCCAGTTTCCACCAGTACTGCCGGCATTTGAACGGCAGCTAAAACCCAAATTCCTTTCTGTCTTTGTTTTGCCTCTCTACTAATACGACCGGCAGCCTTAAATTCTTCTTCAATGGTTAAGGCAAGGCTTGCTGCTCTTTGAAAATATTGTTGGGTTAATAAACTAATCATCATAGAACGGGTAGGGTCGGCATCTTCGATTTCTTTAATTTGTTTTATTGAAACAGAGTCTAATTTTTCAACTACATCGTCCACTGCTTCGCTGGCCATATCTTTTTTTTGATCCGACTTACCTACATTGTAAATAAATGTTTCTGTGCCTCTTGCTGTGCTTGGTGTGTAGGTGGTTTTATATAAGGGCACTCTTCTTGTTACTTTTCTTTTAACTCCTTTTTTCTTCACTGTATAGGTTTTATTGGTGTAGCCAATAATTTCTCTATCTCTACTAGGATTCGCAGAATTAGTATGTATGCAAATAAATAAGTCTCCTTTGGCTGCATTGGCAATATTGGCCTTTTCTACCACAGAATTATAAATATCGGTTCTGCGGGTAAGAACTACTTCCACATCTGGAATAGATTGGTTTATATACTCTTCAAGTTTCAAAGAAATAGCTAAGGAGACAGCAGCTTCAGTGGAATATTTACCATTAGAACCCGGATCCGTACCGCCATGACCTGGGTCAATAATGATACGTTTTATGGTTTTAGGAGTGTTTTGGGCTTCCGTACTTATGCCAATTAGGGTAAAAAGGGCAACCAGGGTATAAGTAATTGCTAAAATCAGTCTATTTTGCTTCATAATCAGTGCCTTAATGCTGTTTTAGTTTATTTTTGCTGCTGTGATAATAGCAGGATACAAAAATAACGTAAAATACAGGCGTTCTATTGTAAATGGTAGCATTTTACTAACATTAACAATAGTTTTAATGCCCATAATGGCTGTTTTTGCGCAGGCCAAAATTCAGGCTCCTGTAAAAGACAGTATTTCTGCTAAAGCTGACAGTCTTTCCAAGAAAAATGATTCCAGTGTAGTAAAGTCTATAAGAATTTCAAAAGACAGTATTGATACCCCTGTTAATTACAATGCAGAAGATTCTGGAGTAATGATTATGTCTACTAAAGAGTTCTTTTTGTATGGCAAAGCAAAAACAGTGTATAAAACTTCTGTTTTAGAAGCAGCTACTATTGTATACGATCAACAGAGTCAAAATATTAAAGCCTACGGAGCAAAGGATACCACAGGCAACCCTTTAAGTAATCCAAAATTTAAAGAGGGTAGTATGACTTCTGTAAATGATTCCATTTATTTTAATATGAAGTCTGGTAAGGGCTTGACAAAAAATACAAATTTCCAACAGGGTGAAATTTTTATCAATGCCACCACCATGAAAAAAGTTAGTCAAGACCAAGCTTATGCATGGAAGGCCAGATTTACCACCTGTAATTTAGTTGATCCCCATTTTGCATTTAGAACCAATAAATTAAAAATTATTACAGATAAGATTGGAGTTTCAGGCCCGGCCTTCCCAGAATTTGAAGGAGTGCCATTCCCTATAGGTATCCCTTTTGGAATTTTTCCTTTATCTAGAGGAAAGCATTCTGGTCTCATGGCGCCTGCTTTTTCAACCAGTGAAGATTTTGGTTTAGGCTTTGAAGGACTTGGTTATTATAAAGTACTTAGTGATAATTTTGACGCTACTATTAGAAGTAATATTTATTCTTATGGAGGATGGAGTGCCAATTTGAATTCCAAATATATTTTACGCTATAAATACATTGGTAATTTTAATTTGAGTTTACAAAATTCTAAAATACTCAATAGAAATGTGAATTTAGCAAGTGAATTCACGGGGGGAAAAACCTTTATGATTAACTGGTCTCACTCTATGGATTCAAGGGCATTGCCAGGTACTAGTTTTTCTGCCAATGTTAATTATGGTAGCACGAAGTACAATAGTTATTTACTCAATAACCCTTATCAAAATTATCAAAACCAAATTAGTTCTTCCATTAGCTATAACAAGACATGGAATAATAAGTATAATTTATCAGTGAACTTAAATCATAACCAAAATAATAATTTAGGCTTAGTTAATTTAAGTTTACCTAATATCAATTTCAATGCGCTTACTTTATATCCTTTCCAATCTAAAGATCAAGTGGGTGCGGGTAAATGGTATGAAAAATTAGGCATAGGGTATAATGGATCCTTCCAAAACCAAATGTCATTTTATGACTCCGCCTTTAATATCAATAGATTATTAGATACCATGCAGTGGGGAGCTACACATAATATTCCCATTAATGTTTCACTTCCATCTCTAGGCCCAATAACTATTACACCTTCCATTGGTTTTGAAGAAAAGTGGTATGGCCAACAAAATACGAAATCATGGAATAGTAAATTAAATAAGGTAGACACTAGTTATGAGAAAGGATTTTTTAGAGCACCTCATGTAAGTTTTGGTGTAGGAACAGCTAGTAGAATTTTTGGTACTTATAAATTCAAAAGCGATTATGTACAAGCTATTCGTCATGAATTAAGGCCGAGTATTTCTTTTAACTATTCACCCGATTTAGCAAAGTCTTATCATTATTCAACTCAAATTGACACTTCAGGAAGAACTTATCGTTTTTCTAAATTTGATGGCGGTACTATAGGTGGTGCTTATTCAGAGGGCACTTTTGGTGGGTTAAGCTTTGGGTTGGATAATTTACTGGAGATGAAAGTAAAAGACAAAAAAGATACCAGTGCTGAAAGCTTTAAAAAGGTTAAATTAATTGAAGGCTTCGGTTTTACTTCTAATTATAATTTCCTTGCAGATAGCTTTCAATTAGGCAATTTTAGTTTTTATGCGCGAACGCTATTGTTTGACAAGTTTAATATTTCTTCTTCATTTAGTTTAGACCCTTATGCTACAGACAAACAAGGGTTTAGAGTGAATAAATTAGACATAGACCCCACTAAATTTAAATTCGGTAGTATTACCAACGGAGGTGTTTCTATATCTACTTCATTTAAAAGTAAATCAAAAGACGATGCGGCCTCTAAGAAAAAAGAAATCCCTTTAGACCCCTTCATGACACCTGATGAGCAACAAAGACAATTGCAATATGTTAAAGCCAACCCTGCTGAGTTTACCGATTTTACTATTCCTTGGAGTTTAACCATTTCTTATTCTTTCCAGTTTTCAAGAATGATCAAGCCCGATTATTCTGGTTTTAAATTAAATACCTATTCTAGTTTAAACTTTAATGGGGACTTTAGCTTAACACCGAAGTGGAAACTAGGAGGAACCGGTTATGTGGATGTGGCCAAGGCAAGTATACAACAGTTAAGTATGTTTATCACACGAGAGATGCACTGCTGGCAATTATCTATTAATGTAACACCAATTGGTATGTACCGTTCATTTAGTATTACAGTAAACCCTAAATCGGGTATATTAAGGGACTTGAAAATTAACAGAAGTAGAACCTTCTCATCTTCAAGTTATTAGTAGAATGCTATCTTATTTCTTCCCATTATTTTCTAAGTAATAATTAGCCATTACATCATAAACGGCTTGCTTTAAACTATCCTTACTATGTCCTTGCGGATAAATAGCAGGAAGAATATGCATATCAATTTTACCTGGGGTAAAATATAAGATGGGTTTTGCTGGAAGTATTTTTTTAGTATTTAAAAGCACTACTGGAATAATAGGTTTTTGTGTATCAACCGATAACTTGAAAGCACCATCATAAAACGATTTTAAAGGCTCTGAAGTTTTGTTTCTAGTGCCTTCTGGATAAATTAACATATCAAGTCCGTTGTCTAAAACCTTGACCATATTATCAAAGCTTGCTTTACGACTATTATGGTCTTTTCTATCAACAATAACTGTGGCAAATTGATAAATCCATCCAAACAAAGGAACGTATACAAAACTTTTTTTAGCAATTGTTTTATTGGCTCTTGGTAAAAATGGGGTACTAACTGGAATATCAATTAAACTATTATGATTACACACCACAATAGCGTTGCCTATTCCATTAAAAACTTCTTTGCCTTTAACCCTAAATGTACATCCTGATAAAAATAAAAATAAGCCCATCCATATTTGTGATACTTTTCTATGATACCTTGTTTTAAAAGGGTCTTGCATGAAGAAACATAATAAGTAGAACCATAAAAATAGCATCATGGTAGATGCAAAAACCAGTAAGGCCCAGATGGCTAGTACTCTTGCAATAATATTTTTTATAATTTTCATACTATAATTATTATAAAGACCAATCTATAGGGTCTTGATTGGTTTTTACTAAGTATTCGTTGGTGGCACTAAAATGTTTAGAACCAAAAAAACCATTGTATGCACTAAAGGGGGATGGGTGTGCCGCTTTTAAAATTTTATGTTTTGCGCCGTCTATTAATTTAATTTTTTCCTGTGCGAAATTACCCCATAAAATAAAAACTAAGCCTGTTTTATTTAAAGAAAGATGTAGAATTATATCGTCTGTAAATTTTGTCCATCCAATTTTTGCATGGCTAGCTGGTTCATTCGCTCTTACAGTAAGTACTGCATTTAATAATAGTACCCCTTGCTCGGACCAATGTGTTAGATTGCCATTACTAGGAATAGGCATGCCAATATCTTTATGAAGTTCCTTAAATATATTAACTAAAGAGGGGGGTGGTTTAATCCCATCGGGTACTGAAAAACTTAAGCCCATGGCTTGGTGCGCATTATGATAAGGGTCTTGACCTAAAATTATAACCTTAACTTTATCATAGGGGGTTAAACTAAAGGCATTAAATATTTGATGGCCAGAAGGATAAATAGTTCTTTTTAAAGCTTTTTCAGCTTTTAGATGTTCTATTATTTGGATAAAGTAGGGCTTATCGAATAAATCCGATAATGCATTTTTCCAACTCGATTCCATTTTTATATCCATAATAAATAGAAAATCTTTGTTACAATCTAAATAAAGATAAATCTTGTTCAACAAACCACCATCATTCCACTCATTTTTAAGTCATTTTTTGTAACTTTCTTTCACATTGTATATAAATGAAAAGATTATCAATAATTTACCGAAATATTTTGCTTTTATTATTACTATTCAATGTCTTTTTTCAAAAAATACTTACTGCTCAATCTGCAACAATTGGCAAAATTTATTTAAATAAAGATAGCTTAGCCATCACAGGTTTTGAAATAAATACAAGAATTTTTACTTTGCCTCATTCTGTTTCTATTGTTCAATGGGAGCAAATCTTAAGTCAACAAAAGCAAGTAGAAACAAAACTTCTTTCTGTTCAAAAAATAAATGACGGATTTCAGTTACGAATAGCAATTACAAACACTAGTAAGGATACCTTGACTATTGACAATGTCTTGCCTTTTGAAAAATCTCAAAACAATGTAAATATTACAGGAAAGGGCAACCATAGTTTATCCAGAACTCATTTATTCATACCTGGGAAAATGCCAGTAAATGTAATTGTCCCTGACAATGCTTGGGAATTAGGCTTTAATACCTTGTCAATAGATACATCATTTTCAATCTATGGCTTTAGTAGAAGAGATAAACAAAGTATTAACTTGGGTAAAACAAAAAGATTTGAAACCATCTTGTATCCCAATGGTAGTATTCAGTATAATGTATGGATAGAGCCCTATCAAGGTCAATGGCAAAATGGGGTATTAAAAGTTTTTAGAGATAAGAAGTTGTATGATATTAATTATTTTAATGATAGCCTTTATAAAAGAAAAGATCTAGCATGGGTAAGAAATACATATCTCATGCATTTAATGATGACTTGGGATAAATTTTTTTATAATGCAACCCAAAATAAGTATGCTTTACCTTCCTTTGTAAATAGAGGGAATAAATTATATGGAGGCGATGATATTATTACTATTTGGCCTTCTTGGCCAACTTTAGGTTTAGATCAAAGAAATCAATTCGATTTATACAAAGATTTGCCTGGCGGCTTAAATGCTATAAAAAAAATAAGCAACGACTTAATTGCTGATAATAAACATTTATTCGTTTCTTATAATCCATGGGATATAGATACGCATAAGCAAAATCATTATACTGGTTTATCATGGCTTATTAATAATACTAATGCAGATGGGGTGGTATTAGATACGCAAGGTAGTTCCAGTGATACGCTTCAAAATGCAGCTGACTCTGTTAGAAAAGGGGTTATTATGTATAGCGAAGGTATGGCAGTGCCTAAGGATATGCCAGGAATAATAGCAGGCAGGGTGCATAATGCTTTGTATTATCCACCCATGCTGAATTTAAATAAGTTTATTCAACCTGGTTTTACAATATATAGAGTGGCTGAATTATATAAAGAGCCCATACAACGTGAATTTGCGACTAGTTTTTTTAATGGATATGGAACTGAAATAAATATTATGGCAGCAGGTCAACCTGATTGGGTTGAAAAGCAATATGCTTTTCTTGGTAAAACAACCCTTTTATTAAGACAACTTTCGGATAATTTCAATTCAAGCAATGCCAGTCCTTTAATTCCAACAACGGTCGATAGCATTTGGGTAAATCAGTGGAATACACCTCAAAAAACAGTATATACCATTTATTCAACTATTGCGCAAGGCTATAAAAACGATTTATTTGAAGTAAGTCAAAAATACAATTGGCATTTTGTAGACGTATATCATCATAAGCTTTTAAAACCTACTTATAAGAAAGG
>Ga0214919_10011939_pt1 | contig 10759 bp, 10 predicted proteins | sample LL1503_MetaG_FD_177994 | JGI IMG/M metagenome (GOLD analysis project Ga0214919, IMG submission 177994) | Freshwater microbial communities from Lake Lanier, Atlanta, Georgia, United States - LL-1503 | ecosystem: Environmental > Aquatic > Freshwater > Lake | place: USA: Georgia | collected... | reverse complement strand
AAAAAAACACAAAATATATATTTTATATATATATATATATATATATATATATATATATATATATATATATGTATAAAAAATGAAAAAGTTTACTAAATATAAAATTAGCGATTAATATAGTATACAAAAATTATTTAAAGATTACTAAATAAAATATATAATCTATAAATAGTTTGATGACTAGTAATTTGATGACTACTTCAAACATTGTCGAAGATTATTTAAAAGAAAATGCTGGTAAAAATCTCTCGTTAAGAACAATTCGTGGACATCTAAAAATTAGCAGGAGGAAGATTTTGCAGTTTATTAGTAAGTCAAAACATATTGTTCCTGTGAAACCATTAGATGTTGGGTCGCGGGCTTATTTTTTACATGTTTATAACTATAAAGATTAATAAAGATTAATAAAGATTAATAAAGATTAATTAACATAACTCATTAAACATGTCTAATTTTTCAATAGATTTTTCTAAATTGCTTTTATTTAGATTATTAAATAAGTAATCAGTATTGGGTGTTTCTTCGTTTTTTTTAATATCTTTATAAACGGAGTTTATTTTTGAAACAATAACTTGAACAATTTCTTGGTTTTCAATTATGTTTATTGAATAATTCATTTCTTCGATTAATAAATTAAACGCAAAATATATTATATATTTTCGTTTTTTCTTGACGTTATTATTATATTTTATTATAAATAGTTCGAAAAGGTTTTTTATTATTTTATGTTTTAGTTGGTTATTGTTGTTATTGTTGTTATTGTTGTTGTTGTTGTTGTTAATATTGTATTTTTTGTCTGTAATTGATGGATCACTATAATAAAATAATATGTCCCATATAATCCATATTGGGTCATGTGTGTGTCCTTGTGGCGCATACATTCTATTTTCGCAACTACATTTTCGTTTTTTTTTAATACATATATTTTCATATTCTATTAGCCATTCATACCAATAACAAACCTGAATAATATTTTTACTTATTAAATTATATACCAGTTCATTTATAGGTATTATTAGTTCTTTTGGATCATCTTGCTTTAATATAGCATCTACATAAGTTATATTTGGTGCTTTGAATTTCTCGCTCATTGTAGATAATTCAAATGAATTATTTTTATCTAATTTTACATCACATATAACATTCTTCTTATTAGAATAACACAATACACATATAAGTTCGCAAAATAATCTGCGTATTTTATCATTGTTTCTCATTTTGATAATATTATCATTGTATCCATTATTTAAAATGGCTGCAAAATGGTTATAGCGCATATTTAAATATAAAGATAATTTTGGATTACCATTATGTATATATTTATATGAATAGTATAAAATAATATCCCATAGGTCTAAAAAGTGGCCGGCACATATAAATTCAGCGCTCCAATAACATGCATTTTCTATTTTTTCATCATATAAATTTTTAATTAGCTCAATACGAGCTTTAGATTTTTGAAACTTTGAAAAAGTTATATTCCTAAATGATGGACGGCCATCATTTATGTAAGATGGTTCCATAATTATTAATATTATTTAATACTTATGAAACACATTAAAATATTTTTATATATACATAAAATTTTTATATTAATAAATAATAATAATATATATTATTATTTAATAATAATGTATTCCATAATGAAATCTAATATTTTTAAAGCCTATAAAAGTTTTGTTGACTTACCGTTATTACATAAAATATTTATAATAGTGCTAATAATTGTTTTTACGTATTTAGTAAATCCCAGACCATTAATATACGAGAACTATGAGGATATGACATCAGGAAAAAGATTTGAAAGCAAAATAGATAATGAAGTGTATGACGCATTTTATTCTAAATATTACGATAACATTCATGAAAACAAAGACAGAGATGTTGCCCAATTGAAAGTGATTATAAATTATGCTAAAAACAAGAAATTTGTAAAGTTTTTAGATATAGGATGTGGAACGGGTTACCATACTTATTTATTAAATAAAATGAAATATGATGTTACTGGGGTTGATAAATCCAAAATAATGATAGAAAAAGCCAAATCTAAATATAATGATTGTAGGTTTTTTGTAGGAGATATTTTGAAAAATAATTTATTTGATTATAGTACATTTACGCATATAATATGTTTAAATAAAACTATTTATTATATTAAGGATAAGGAAACCTTTTTTGATAATTGTTCATTATTATTAACATCGGACGGACTATTAATACTACATCTTGTAGACAGGGATAAATTCAAGCCTTTTGTGATTTATAAACATGATAAAAATATTTTATATAACCCCGAAAAGCATAATAATAATATTACAAGAAATTTCATTAAATTTAATGCTAATTTAGAATATTTATGTACATATAAGAAGAATGATGAAACTGATAGTCAGGAGAGTAATGATACACATGAAGTAGCATTATCACAAATTAATAATAATAATACTCCATATTCGTATTATGAAGAAACGTTCGAAAACATTGAAACAAATAGTATTCGCAAAAATACTATTAATTTATATATGCCAACAATTGACGATATACTAAATATTGCTAAAGGAAAGGGATTTATTATAAAAGATAAGAAAACATTTGATAATATTGACCATCCACATGAGTTTTTATTTATTCTTAAAAAGGCTTCTTAATTTAATGGATTATCTCTGGTATTTGCTTGCACGTGCGAAGGAATCTAAAACAAATAGTATAAACAGTCCTAAAAATAAATATAAAATTAGCTCCTCAGTAATATGGTTAGTTTTCTCATTGTGTTGTTCTTCTAATAAATGTATTATGTAATTTAGTTTTGTTAATAATTTGTTATTGTCAAAATTTGCAGCGCTTTCATTGTTATGCGACGTGGCATTATAACTTTCATTGTAATTTGATAAGCTACTTTTCGAAGAATTATAATTTCCTAATACATTATTATCCCTGTTTGAATTATCTAGGCCGAGAGAATTGTTGGGATAAATTGGATTAGTTAAATTGTCAGAATTAATTGGATTAGTTGGATTATTTAAATTATCCAAAAATTTATTTTGGGGTAAATTATTTCCTGTTTCTCTCATTTTTTGTATTTTAGCTAGTTCACTATTTAGGCTGTTTGTTAAAGAATTGCTAATGCTTTCATCTATTACATTGGCTTGATAATTTGTGCTACTATAAGTATCCTCTTCTTGACTATTAGTGTGGATTTTTGACATAAGATTTCCTAAACTTGTTATTTTATTTTTTATACTATCGTTATTGTCGCTATTGCTATTGCTATTGCTATTGCTTGTATCGTCAAATGCCACATTTTTCTTTTTTAAAGTTTTATTTGCCATCGAAGATGGTTTCTTATTTAATTTTGTGTCTATTAAATTACTATTTTCAGAATCTATTAGAGCAGGGCTTAATTGAAACATATTATATTATTATAAAAAAATAAGATTATATTATTTGTAAAAACTACTAAATAAAGTTATTAATTACTTGTTTATTATAATATTATAAATTATCTAATATTATAATTCATGTAATAATTCATGTAATAATTCATGTAATAATTCATACATTAGAACAAATGCTTAATTAATGCTTCCATTATGTTGTTCACATTAATATAAGATAAATGTGACTGTTTAAATAATGCTATTGTATATCTTTTATCATTAAGATAAATCGATATTATAACCATAGGAAATTCGCTGTGTACAAATACAAATTGTTTAGTATCAACAATAGTGGATATATTATCTATATTTACAGTTCGCATGCTTATTCTTGGATTTCCGCTATACTTATTAACTAGTGTGTCCCAGTCGCCATTTTTAACTGCAAATTCGTGATCTCTGTGTTTATTAATTTGTGATGTAACAAGGGAGCATTCTATTCTTGTTTTACTCTTATCTATGCCATCCAAATTTTCTATAAACGAATTATTTTTATTAAATAATGAATACATTAGTGTAGTTAAAATTATTAATAACATTATTATTAAGAATAACTTAAATATTTTTTTAAAACGTTTATTAATTATAAAGGTTTTTATATAACCCATATACTATATTATAGTATAATATAATATAATATAATATAATATATGAAATTTTATAATGATAAAAATGGCATACTATTATTTTGTGTTTTATTCTTAGTATGGGCGTATTATTATGGACAAAGTTGTCCATGTTCAAGCAACACGACGTGTATTAGAAAAGAATTCTATGGAGTTCAGCCAAATCATTTATTTCTATTTATAATACTTGGAATATTATTTCCTTCTTATTTTTATAGTATTCAAATTATAGGTATTTTATGGGAATTTGCTGAGTATATTTTAGACAAATTTCCTATACTTGTAATAAAGTATAGTGGAGGTTGTTTACGCTATCCTCCACCGGATTATAATGAAAGTAATAACCCTATTACCAATTATACTGTTTATCGTGGGATTGAAAAACCGCTAAATTATATTGATAAATTATTTAATGTAAAAAATTCAACACTACATGGGTGGCATGGGTCGGTTGCTGAATTAGTCCCAAACCTTATTGGGTTTTTAATTGGATACACTATAAATCGTTTTTTGCTTAGGCTAGGCTAGATTGTTTAGCTTGGTCTCTAAATAAATATTAGTGTTTATTCTTTATATTGTTTTTTTAATTATATTATATTGCTATTGTTTCGCAATAGTATTTTTATTTATTAGTTTTATATATTATTTTTATATATTATTATTATAATAATATATGTATAATCCATATAAAAAATATAAGAATTTTTTTAAAACTTTTCACGCTTTTGATATTAATAAAATGTTAACTAATTTAAGCACTAGTAAATTATTGCTGGGATTACTTATGATATTTATGAATATTGGTTCGCGATATATTGAGTTGCGGTTAACAAATGGTCAAGAAATGATACTCAAAAATATTGCTCGTGAAGCTCTTATTTTTACTATATCCTTTATTGCCACTAAAGATTTATTAATGTCATTTATTATAACAGGTATTTTCATTATTTTAGCAAATTTTGTATTTAACGAAAAATCTAACTATACTATATTGCCCGAAAAATATAAAAAGTTGGCATCAATGATCGATACAAATAAAGACAAAATTATTTCTGATGATGAGATTAATAAAGCATATGCTATATTAAGTAAAGCTCGCGGTCAAATTGATAATTATAAAAAATTAGAAAAAGTAGAAGCGTTTAACAACATTAGTAAATAATTAACATATAATTAACATATAATTAACATATAATTAACATATAATAATTAGTAATTATTTAATAATTATTAACTATTATTAATATAATCATGGCAGCTACTACAAAAAGATTGTATACTATAAAAATAGTATTAACCAAAAATAATGATCCATATGAAAAAGAATTTATTATTGATAATATGTCCCAAATATTATTAGAAAATTTTGCAGAACAATCTATGGCTAGTGCAATAGCAGAACTCCCGTTATTAATGTCAAGAGAAAACGCTTATATTGATAGTGATGTATTACAACAAATAAAGAGTTTGACTTCTAAATCGCAAAATAGTAAATATAAATTCATGGAATTTTCCGGTAAAAACGAAGTAGATATAAAAAATGAATTTTATGAAACCATTGGAAATCATTCTCTGGTTGCAGTTAGAAATGATACATTAAAATTTATTTTACAAATTGCTCTAGATTTTTTAAATAACGATGAAGTACAAACATCTATTCAATCTAAAGCAACTGCAGACAAGAAAGCAGCCCTACAAAGTGAAAGAGATAATGAAATAACTAAGATACAACGTTTCATTACTAGGATAAACAGTGATGCTAATGAAGAAACATTTTATGATGATGTTATTAAAAATTTATTTAGGCTATTAACTAGCAAACTACTAATGTCCGAAATTAAAAATAAATATAATATTATTAATAAAGACAAAGATAAAGACAAAATTAACGAAAAATTTAGAACCAATTTGAGTAACATTATGTTAAATAAATCTTCAGACTTAGATGACACTATTAAATTTCATACTCATGAAAAATATGAATATTTTTTAGATACAAAATATTTAGACTATATTTTTAGTGCTATAAACGACAATATGAGCAAAGCACTAAATCCAGACACTAATTCGGGTATATACCGAACACCTACTTTGTTTAATACTAAGGAAAAAAGAATGCAAATAATTAAAGAAAATGTTAAATATGTATTTCCAAATAAAACCAACATTGAGTTATTAGACGATAACGAAGAACAAACTGTATTATTATTTCATAATATTTTATACATAATTAAAAAAATTTATTTAGTAGATACTACAATCATTAACGCAGAAGATATTGATAATGGCACCACTAAAAAATTCTACGTTAAAAATCTTAAATTAGAAGAAAATAACCCCTTTATACGATCTATGGGTCCAGATAGTTCTTTAATTGCAACTATTAAATTTAGAGCCGATATAACATACATTAATCGTAATCCTATATTAAAAATTAACTATATACTAGATAATAAAGAAATATTGGACAACACTATTCCATTAAAAATAAGTGATTTTGAACCTAATAATTTCTTAACAAATCCTAGCTCTAATAATTACAAGTCCATATATATTTATGACACAATTGAATATAATCTTTATGATGCTAAAATAAAAAGACTTTTAAATAGCATAAAAATACAAAAAATTATAAAAAATAAAGAAGAAATGTTTTTCAATGAAACTGCATTAAATGAATTTAATGATCTATTAGATATTAAATTCGAAAACCTTGATGAAAAAATAACTGATAAAGCTGATAAAGCTGAAATAATCGAAAATGACAATAAAATTAAAGATAGAAATATTCCGTTAAATATTATATATTTATTAAAAAATGTGCTTAAGCTATATAATGGTAAGGAAATAAAACATAATAATGATAAATACTTCGTTTATGATACGTTAATTAGCCATAAACTTCCAGATAATGAAGACACTGCTAAAACTAAACCTAAACCCACATCTACAACTAGTCCTAAATTTTATAGTATTGTACAAAATAAAGATATTGACTATAAAAATATAAATAGCGAAAAAGTTATTAAGCTTTTTAAAAAAAAGAGAGAGCTAATGCTCCCAAATAATCAATCAGCTCCTGTAGATAGTGGTCCTGCTGCTCCTGCTGGTCCTGTTCCTAGTCCTAGACCTAATATACATTTAACAGACAAATTCGATGTTTATAAAATCATTCCAAAAGATAACCGTTTAAAAGATACAAATACTTATTTGATTTTTATTGTTTTTTTATGTTATAAAGCAGACGAGCAAGGTAACAAACCAAATATGCAAAAGCGATTAGTTGCCGAAGTGTGTTTAGAAAGAGCTAGAACATTAGATAAAGCTTTTAATGACTTATTTTATACTAAATTAAATATTCCAGAAACGTATTTGTATACTAAACTTTTAAATTTTAATAAATCAAAAAAAGCTATACCTGCTATACTTGACAAAAAGGATGAAACAAATTATGACAAAAAATATGAAACAAATTATGACAAAAAATATGAAACAAATTATGACAAAAAAGATGAAACAAAAAGTTATAAAATGAAAAAAGAAGGCTTTGATTTAGAAGAAAAAAAAATAATAGGTGGTAAAAAAAAATATACACTAAAAATTAAACATAAATAAATATATTTATATTTTAATATTTTATTATTTTATATTTTATATTTTATTATTTTATATTATACTATAATATAAAATGGCTAAAGTAAGAATATTAAAGACTATTCAAAAGAATATTCCGTTTGTAAATTTATCCACATCATTCATATATTTAGCGCTAATATTTATATTAAGTATAGTAGCATTCTTCTTTTTTAACAAATCTGTAGAAAATTTAGGTAATTTTGGAAGTTTTGGCAATGATGTTTCAAAATTGCAAAATGATAAATCTGAAAAGAAAATAGTATATTTTTACATGGAAGGTTGTGGGCATTGTCAGGAGTTTTCTCCAACATGGGATAAGTTTAAAGCAACATCTCCAATACCTACTTATAAAATAGAATCCAAGGGTGCCGATACTATGTTACAAAAATATAATATTTCTGGTTTTCCAACAATAGTATTATTAGACAGTAAAAACGATTTAATTAAAACATTAAATGGAGAAAGAACACTTGAAGGTTTAAATGCGTTTGTTAAATAATTTATTATTATTATAAAAAGTTGGATTTTTCTATAAAAAAATTGATTTTTATTACTTTTCACTTTTTAATTATTATTAATTACTTAATACTAATAATTAAACATATGCTTCATGTATTGCATGATTTGATTTTAGTTAAAGTTGTATCAAGACCGTCCAAAATATGTAAAACTCCTTATGTTGCCGACATAGAACTTAAAGACGGTTCTATTGCTCAAGCTCATTGTGCGTCATTGGGTTGTTGTGGGCTATGTGAAAAAGATTGTTATGTATATGCGTCGCCTATGAAATCCAATTGTGTTAACTCTAAATCAAAGGTTTGCTCTTACAAAATTTATTTAGCCTATTTTTACGAAGAAAAAGAGATTAACAAGCAATTATTTATTAATAAACAATTAATCGGAATTGATCCTAAATTGGCCGAAACACTTGTTGAAAATGCATTAACGCACAACCATTTGAAAACATTATGTAACATCAAAACTTATAAACGCGAAGTTTGCTTACTTAATTCCAGATTTGATTTTGCGGGAATAGATGAGCATGGCAAATATTTTGTATTAGAAGTAAAAAATGTGCCTCTTGCTGATTATGCTGACGTATCTTCTGTTGATCGCAAAAAGATGATTAAACATGGCGACTTTGCAACTATTGCTATTAATCATAAAATTGCCTATTTTCCTGATGGTTATAGGAAAAAAAAGGGCGAAGTTGTAAGCGAGCGTGCGTTAAAACATATTAATGAATTGTCGGAAATCAGTCAATCAAAAATTATTAGGCCTATTATTTGTTTTGTTATTCAGCGCACCGACATATCTAGTTTTCAGGCGTCATTATTAGATCCTACTTATAAACAAGCTTTTAATGATGCTATTACTAGAGGCGTAGAAGTTATTGTATTGGTTGTTTCATGGAATGCTAGCGGAGAGGCTAGTTTTGTAACTTGTAATTTACCTGTTAATTGCTAAACAATAATAATGTGTTCTTTATTTTTATTTATTTTTATTTATTTTTATTTTTTATTTTTATTTTTTTACTAAAAATGTAATGGCTAATGCTAATACAACACCCATTAGAGGAATTACAAACATATTGCCCGAATTACTTTCGTCTGGCCTGACATTTTGGTTTTCTTCTGTAGGTGCTTGTATTGTTTCTTCTTTTTGTTCTTCATTTTGTCCTTCTACTTTTGTTTGTGCTTCTCCTATTTGTTCTTCATTTTGTCCTTCTACTTGTGTTGGTGCTTGTCCACTTGATACTCTAGATGCTCCTGCTCTTCTTAATGTTGCCTCTTCACCTTGTGCGTGTGCTGGATTTGCTGGTTTTACTTTTGCTGGTGCTGGTTTTACTTTTGCTTCTGCCGGTTTTACTTTTGCTGGTGCTGGTTCTGGTTTTACTTTTGCTGGTGCTGGTGCTGGTTTTACTTTTGCTGGTGCTGGTGCTGGTTTTACTTTTGCTGGTGCCGATCCTGGTATTGCTTGTGTTTCTGTTACTTCTTTTATTGTTGTTTTAGCAATAATTTCTTCATAATCATGATACGTTAACTCTTGTATGTTCTTTCTAGCAACAGGAAAATGGTGCTTTTTCAATTCGGGTATATTTATATATTCTCTATTAGTTATATTTGTAGGAAATATTATGTTATAGTGATCAGATCCATTATAACGTAACCATATACCGTTATAGCAAAAATTTCCCATAATTGTAATTTTACTATTAGAACCTTCCTCTCCACCACGATCATCGAATATTACTACATTTATTTTAGTAATATCTTTAAACTTTTCTATAATTAAATCATCTCCGTAACCATCGTTTTTCATTTCAAGAAAATAAATCTTTTTAATTTCTTCTTTATCATTTACTGTATCTAATTCTGTGATATATTGTTTAATTGTATTATAATCTGTTTTATTACTTGTATCTAAATTGCTAAAGCTTGGATTTATGTATTTTATATAATCTATAACCTCCAAGTTCATAGGCGCTTCAATTATTGTGCCATACATTGCGCCAATATATATCTCTATATCGGGATTATCGCCAGAAACATATTTCTCAATATGATCTACTATTATAGATCGAAATAATTTTACATGTTGTTTTACAAATTCTTGTACATCGCCTTTATGAGCTTCATTAATTGGAATGGTTTCAAATTCCTCTATAGCTGGATGTGGATTTAAACGTATTAATCCTGTCAATAATGATGAAAATAAACAATTTCCGTCTCCAGGAATAACTAATATGTGTATAGTTTTAGGGATACATTCTTCTGGTTTTTTTTCTTCATGTATTAATGCGTTAGCTAAAACAAGAGAGGTTTCAAGACCAGCTTCGGGAGGAGCAGCTTTGGGAGGAGCAGGTATTATTGCGGCTTCATCAGCACGTATTATTGCGGCATCAGCAGCAGGTATTATTGCGGCATCAGCACCAGGAGGTTTTATAGGGTCAAGTTTAGTAGCATCATCCTCTTTATTATAAGTTGGGCTTAAATGTATAATAACAGGTAAATGATCAGATGTTGGTATAGTTAAAGTTGGAGCATTAATTTTTTTTAC
>Ga0214919_10011938_pt1 | contig 10760 bp, 9 predicted proteins | sample LL1503_MetaG_FD_177994 | JGI IMG/M metagenome (GOLD analysis project Ga0214919, IMG submission 177994) | Freshwater microbial communities from Lake Lanier, Atlanta, Georgia, United States - LL-1503 | ecosystem: Environmental > Aquatic > Freshwater > Lake | place: USA: Georgia | collected 2015-03-15 | reverse complement strand
GTTTCCATTGCTCTGACCATTTTTGGGCCAGCAATCTGGCTGCGATGTCGGGCACGCCACCGGGGGTGAATCCAACCAAAATTTTCACTGGCTTTTGCGGATAAGGGGTTTGTGCCAATGACAAGGCGCTGGTCAAAGCGAGTGTCAGCCCAATGACGACATGGCGCACATGGTGGTGTGGACGGTTCATGGATATGCCTTAAGTGGGTTCTATGTGGGTGATAACATGAATCGAAGATCAAAAAACATCAACGCTCAAATGATTAAACACAACTTGGTACTGGTCCCTGGTTTGATGTGCGACCACAGTGTGTGGGACCCCCTGCTCGAGGGCATCAGCCCACTTGCTGGCGCTCAGATCATAGACCACGGACAGGCCGATAGCTTGGTCGACATGGCCCATCAACTATTGGCTTTGGCCCCCCCGCGCTTTGCATTGGCGGGGCATTCCATGGGGGGGCGCGTGGCGTTGGAAGTCATGCGTTTGGCTCCGCAACGTGTGACCCATTTGGCCTTGATGGACACGGGCTATTTGCCCAAAGCTGCCGGTGCTGCGGGGGATGCCGAGGTGGCCAAGCGCATGGCTTTGGTGGCGCTGGCCCACAACGAGGGCGTGCGCGCCATGGCCCTGCAATGGGTGCAAGGCATGGTGGCCCCCCATCGCTTGAGTGACGCTGTCCTCATTGAGCGCGTGGTTGCCATGCTCGATCGCAAATCTGCGCAGGTTTTCGCACGCCAAATCAAGGCCTTGATTGAGCGCCCCGATGCCAGCGATGTACTGAGGCAATTGCAATTGCCCACGCTGGTCCTGTGTGGTGCGCAAGACAGTTGGTCCAACCCGGCGCAGCATGAAGAAATTGCCGCTTTGATTCCTGCGCGACCAGCGGTGGTGTCGGTCCCCGATGCTGGCCACATGGTCACCATTGAGCGGCCCGACGCAGTGGTTCAAGCCTTCAAGGATTGGTTGTCCATGCCATGAGCGTGCAGCACAGCTTGTAAGCGATGCGCACTTTCGGGTTGGTCATCCAGGTAGGCCAATACATAACGGTCTGGCCGCACCAACACCGCCTGGGCCTGTGCGCTGTCAAGCACCTGTTGCATCACCCCTTGAACATCGCGCACAGTCATCTGTGCGGCACTGGGTGACGATAAAAAATCTTCTTCAGCGCGCAGCAGGCGAATCACTGTCAAACCAGGCAGCGCCAGCATGGGCAGGACAGGCGCATCCGCCCATTGCAGCAAGGCCCAGCCTGGTCCTGCGATGTCATCGAGCCAGTGGCGTTGACCATCAAAGGCTTCCACCCGGGGTTGGGGCAGCAACTGACCTGCGGGGATGACTGCGCCAGGGCGCTGCATGGGGTCAAAGAACCCGTGTTGAAAGCGGGGTTTGGGTTTGAACTTGAGGTGCAAGACATGGTCGCGAAAGCGCGGTACCAGGCAGATCAAACCAAGCAGACCCTGCGCCAATGCGGCCCCCCACACACTGCGCGGTTGCATGTAAATGCCAATGCGCAAAGCCATTTGGATCAACGACCAGGCATGCGGTGCGCGTTCTTGCTGGTAGGTGTCGAGCAAACTGGTCTGGGCTTGGCCATGGACCACAGCAGCGAGTTTCCAAGCCAGGTTGCTGGCATCGCGCACACCACTGTTCATGCCCTGACCCGCAAAAGGGGGCGTGAGGTGCGCTGCATCACCTGCCAGCAGCACGCGGTTGACGCGCCAATTGGTGGCAATGCGTGCATGAAATGTGTAGACCACTTTGCGCAAAATGGTGAGATCGGCATCGGTGGGTTCGCGCTGAGCAATCCAGGCCCGCACATTGCTGTCGGACAGTACCGATTCTGCTGTCTCGCCTGGCTTGAGCATGAACTCATAGCGCACCGTGCTTTGGGGTCCGGGCAATCGGATGGCAGGGCGCTGCGGGTCGCAGTAGGTGCGGGTGTGGCGAAAACTGGAACTGCGCCCGATCAAGTCGGCGATCAACCATTGCTGGGCGTAGGTGCTGCCCATCCACTCAATGCCCAATTGCTGCCGCACGGTGCTGCGCCCACCGTCGCAGCCCACCAACCATTGGCAACGCATGGCCTGAAGTTGACCCTGGTGTTGGACCTGCAATTGAACGCCAGCATCGGACTGGGTGAATTGCACCAACTCATGTCCAAACCGCAGTTGCACATGGGGGTAGGCTTGCAAGCCTTCGCGCAACAGGGCCACCAACTGCTGCTGTCTGAAAGCATTGCGCTTGGGGTGCCCATATTCGGTGGAGGTGGGTTCGACCTTGGCAAACAAGCGGTTGCGCCAAGAGTAGTAGTGCACGCCATAACTTTGCACCAGCATCGGTAAAAAACGCTCCAGCATGCCCATGGTTTGCAGGCTGCGCAGACTTTCATCGTCAATGGAGACGGCGCGGGCTTCGTCTACCGTGCTGCTGGCTTTTTCAATCAGCCAAGTTCGCACACCGGCTTGGGCTAAAAAATGGGCCAACACCAAGCCCGTGGGGCCTGTGCCCACAATGGCCACATCGCAATCGGTTTCGCTCATGTTGGCACGTTCTTGTGCACAGTGTGGCGCGCGGCGAGCCACTGAAGGCTTGCATCCATGTGATTCATCCCAACACCACGTGCACGTTTTTGTGTTGGGTGTAGGTGAGCAATTCGTCAAAGCCTTCTTCGCGGCCAATGCCTGATTGCTTATATCCACCAAAAGAAGCGCCAATGAAATGGCTGCCCACGTGGTTGACCCACACAAAGCCGGCTTGCACAAGCGAGGCTGTGCGGTGGGCGGTGGCCAGGCTCTGGGTCCATATCGATGCGGTGAGGCCGTATTCCACGGCATTGACTTGATCGAGCATCTCGCCTTCGTCACGCCACTTGAGAACGGACAATACGGGGCCAAAAATTTCTTCGTTGGCCAAACGCATTTTTTGGGTCACCCCAGTGAACACGGTGGGTTGTACAAACCAGCCTTTGGCCAAGGCCGGGTCGCTTGGGCGCTGGCCACCATAGGCCAGCGTGGCACCTTCTTGTTGCCCCAATGCAATGTAGGACATGATTTTTTCATGCTGCTGCTGCGACACGATGCAGCCCATGGTGGTGGCCATGTCGGTGGGGATGCCGGGCTGATAAGTGCGAATGACTTTGAGCATGCCCTCGAGCACGCGGTCGTGAACGGATTCGTGAACAAACAAGCGCGAAGTAGATCCACAGCTTTGGCCGCACCATGTGAAGTTCATGCCATTGACGGCAGCGGGGATGGCTTTGTCCAAATCAGCGTCTGGGTAAATGATGCAGGCATTTTTACCGCCCAACTCCAAGCTCACGTGTTTGAGCCGCTCGGCGCCTGCGCGGGCTATGGCCCGACCGGTGGGGACGCTGCCAATCAAGGCCAAGCGCGGTACGTCGGGGTGGTTGACCAGTGCTTGTCCGCACTCAACACCACCGCTGAGAATATTGAGCACCCCTGGGGGCAAGATGCCGTCAAGCAACTCCATCATGCGAAACGATGACAGCGGTGCTTGGTAGGGTGGCTTCATGATCACTGTGTTGCCCGCAATCAGCGGCGGGGCCATTTTGGCGGCGGTGAACATGATGGGGTGGTTGTAGGCGACGATGCGTGCGCACACCCCATATGGCTCGCGCAGCGTGTAATTGAGGACGCCCTCTCCCATGGGCAGTGTCTCGCCTTTGATCTCTGTGGCCAGCCCCGCGTAGTAGTCTATTTGGGCCGCTGCAATCAGCGCATCGCGTTGCATCTCGCTGATCGGGTTGCCACAGTTGGCTGCGTCGAGCAAGGCCAATTCAAAGGCGTTGTCGCGCAACACCTGGGCCACCTTTTTCAGCAAGGCCGCGCGTTCCAAGGGTTTTAACTTGCGCCATACGGCAAAGCCCTGTTGGGCAGCGCGCACAGCCGCATCCACATCGGCACTGTTGGCTTCGGCCGCTGGCCCCAAAGATTCGCCAGTGGCCGGGTTGAATGTGTCCAGATAACCGCCCAAAGGCCGGTGCCAAGCACCGCCGTAATACAGGTCGCGGTGCTGGGGCAAGACAAGTGTGGGGTGATCGGTGGACATGTTCATCTCTTGTGGCTGGCGGCGGCCTGGCCGCTCATGTTGGCGTCGTAGCCTGGGGCGATGCAAGCATCGATCACGCAAACCTGCCCTTGGCGGGCATGTTGCCATGCTTGCAAAACCACAGCGGGCAAATCATGTGGTGTTCGCACCGGACCGATGGCCGTGGCACCCATGGATTGCGCCATCGCTGCGATGTTGATCTCGGGCCCGTCCATGCGCTGTCCGATCCATTTGTTTTCGGGGGGGCGCGAACGTTCTTTGGCCACCCGTTCTTGGTGCAATTCGTCATTGAAAAAAGAATGGTTGTTGCACACGATGACCAGCAATGGGATGCGGTAATGCACGGCTGTCCAAATGGCGGTGTTGCCCATTAAAAAATCGCCGTCGCCAATCATGGCCACGGCCACCCGATCTGAGCCCATGTCGCGCAAGGCCAGGGCGGTGCCCACCGCATTGCCAGGCCCTGCACCCACACCGCCACCGCCGTCTGCACCCAAGTAATCGAGGGGGTGGCGGAAATGGCGGTAGGCCCCGTTCCAACCCAAGGGCAGGCGCACCAAACAAATGGGTTCGGGCAAGGTTTCCAGCGCTTGCGCCAAGTGGCGAATACCTAACACCTCATTGCCATGCGGGGGCAATGGGGCAGGCGTTGGCCATTCGCGCGCGATGCGGGGTTTGACCTTTTCCAGCAAAGCGCCGACAGCCGCATCGGGCTCGCACAGCATGAACACATCTGCCGGGGGCAAGCTGCCCATGTCCATGCTCCAACCGCGGTGGCTGTGTGCGTCCAGCGATACATGGATCACCTGGGCCGGCGTGCTGCTGCTGCCAAAGGCTTGCTTGAATGCGCCTCCGGGGTCAACCCAGTCGAGCATCAACACCACATCGGCTTGGCGCAAAGCTTCACAAGCCGCAGGTGGCATGAAATTGCCCGGGGGACCCACGTGTTGCGGGTGATCGGTGGGAAACACTGCACCCGTTTTTAAATCGGTGATCACCGGCGCTTGAAGTTTTTCAGCCAGCGCCACGCGGACTTGCCAATCGGTTTCGCTGCGTGACATGCGACCCATCAAGATGACGGGCCGTTGGGCATGGCTGAGCAATTCAGCAGCGTGCACCACATCGGTGGGGTTGGGGGGTGCTGCCACAGGGGGAGCGTAGCGGCGCACATCGGGCGTGGGCACCAAAGCACCGGTTTTTTGCTCTTGTAAAGCGGCATCCAAATTGACGTAGACCGGACCGCGTGGCGCGGTTTGGGCAATTTGACTGGCCCGCAACAAAGCCTCAATGGCCGCTGGGATGGAGCCCGGCTGGTTGTCCCACTTGGTGTAATCGCGCACCAAAGCACCTTGATCGGCGGCGGTGTGGATCCAGTCGATCCAGGGGCGGCGGCGGGCGGCGTCCCACGGGCCAGTTGCACCGATCATCAGCACAGGTGCGCGGTCACACCATGCATTGAAAACGGCCATGGCGGCGTGCATCAAGCCAACGTTGGAGTGGACCACCGCACCCATCATGCGGCCCGATGTTTTGGCGTAACCATGAGCCACGGCGATGGCCACCTCTTCATGCAGGCACAGCAACATTTGCGGGGCGTGGTTGCCCAAGTGGTTGACCAAGCTGTCATGCAAACCCCGATAACTTGCACCTGGGTTGAGAGCAAGATACGGAATCTGCATGTCGCGCAGGCATTGGGCAATGGCGTCACTGCCCCAAAATTCACTGCCCGGTTCACCGGGCACTGGCAAGTCGTTGTGGGGGGTGGAAAAGGTGGGTGTGGTCATGCGGTTCAGTCGGCTTTGATGTTGGCGTCACGGATGACCTTGCCCCAGCGGGCATGGTCATCGCGGATGATTTGGGCCAGTGCTTCGGGGGTGCTGGTGGTTGGCTCAATGCCTTGTGCCGCCAAGTTGGAACGCACTTCGGGCAGTTGCAAAACCTGGGCAATATCGGCATTGACTTTGGTGACAATTTCTTTGGGGACCCCCGCTGGCATGAACACACCCAGCCACACGTCCAGCGCCACCCCAGGCACGGTTTCAGAGATGGCAGGTAAATCGGGGAAGGCGGCAAAGCGTTTGCCACCTGCACCAGCGAGCAAACGCAGTTTGCCGTCTTTGACGTGGGGCAACAAGGAGTTGACCGCGCCAATGAACACTTGGATGCGGCCACCCAGTAAGTCGGTGATGGCGGGTACCGCACCTTTGTAGGGCACGTGTTGCATTTTGATGCCCGCCACGTGGTTGAGCATTTCGGCGGCCAGTTGCTGAGGTGAGCCGTTGCCCGAGGAACCGTAGTTCAATGCGTTGGGGTTTTTCTTGGCATAGTCCACCAACTCAGCAACGTTTTTGGCTGGAAAGTTCGCATTGACTGCCAGCACAAAAGGCACCACTGCCACCGTGGTGACAGGGATCAAATCTTTGAACACATCAAATGGCATCTTGCCCACGTGCGGGTTGGTCACAAAGATGTTGTTGGCACCAAGCAACCATGTATATCCATCGGGTGGGCTTTTGGCCACCAGGTCCGAGCCCAGGTTCATGCCCCCACCGGGGCGGTTTTCCACCACCACCGCTTGACGCCAGTTGTCGCTGAGCTTTTGGGCGATGGTGCGCGCCAGCACATCGTTGCTGCCGCCCGGCGTGATGGGCACGACAAACTTCACTGGCTTGTTGGGGTAGGGTGCAGTTTGCGCGCTGACCACACCAGGGGCCAGGGCTTGGCACAAGCCCAGTATCCAGAGCCATTTTTTCAACATGCTTGTCTCCATTTGTTTTTTAAACTTTGACCGACTGAAGGCTTTCGGGCACAAATATATCTTGGACACCCATCAACCGGTGTGTCACGCCTTGCTCGTGCGCATATTGGCAAAAAGCGTCTAATGTGGCTTGATTGCCTGCCGTGCCATAGGGCCAAAAGTCATCACCCAAAATGGCGCGCGCCGCTGACGCGTGGTCCGACACCCATGGCAAGGGGTAGCTCGATGCCGTGATGTCGCTGGCGCGCACCAAGCTGCGTTTTTTGGCGGCTTCAAATCCTTGCATCAAATTCATCGCGATCCAGGGGTGTCGCTCATAGGTGCTGCGCTTGATGGCGACCACGTGCATGATGGGGAAAATACCAGTTTTTTCCCAATAAGCTTGCTCCACCTCGCGGTAGTTGGGGATCAAGCGTTGAATTTGTTCGGGGTGTTGCACAAAGGCCTGTGGTGGGCGTGCCGAGAGCACTGCGTCGAGCTCGCCCGACAACAACATGGCGGACAAAGAGGTATGCGGCATGGGGGTGTAGTGCAATCCCGCAGGCAATTGCAGCTTGACCTTTTCTTTGCGGCCCGCGTCATTGACCCCGGCTTGGTACCAGTCAATCTGGCGCAGGTCTACGCCGTATTCATGGGCCAATAAACCGCGCGAATAAATGGCGGCGGTTTGTGCCCATTCGGGCAAGCCCACTTTTTTACCCTCTAAATCTTTCGGGCTTGCAATGCCACTGCCAGCACGGACATAAATTGAGGAGTGCCTGAAAGCGCGCGAGGGGAAAACCGGGATCAAAGCCAACCAGGGATCGGGCTGGGACATGATGGAGATGGATTTGGCAAACGACATCTCGCAAACATCAAACTCCTTGAACTGGGTGAAGCGGAAAAACATTTCCTCCACCGGTGGATGCATGGCGGTGATGTCGATGCCCGGTGCATTGACAACGCCGCTCATCAGGTCGCGCACATGGTCGTAGTCGCCCAAAGCGACAGAGAGTTGAATGTTCATGCTTGTAGGGTTTGGAAGGTCAGGAATTCAGTCGACTTTGAGTTGCAATTCGCGGATGATTTTGCTGTAACGGGATTGATCGCGCTTGATCATTTGTTGCATCTCTTCTAAGCTGGTGTGCAAGGTTTCGATGCCCCCCGCTTTTTGAAAGCCATCGATCAAGTCAGGGGCATTGAGCGCTTTGTCCACTTCGTCACGCAGTTTTTGCACTACCGATGGAGGGGTGCCCGCGGGTGCAAACAGGCCAATCCAGATGGTGTTTTCAAAACCAGGAAAACTCTCGCCAAGGGTGGGCACATCAGGCAATGCTTTGGAGCGCTGCTTGCCGGTGGTGGCCACAGCCCGCAACTTGCCCGCCTTGATCAAGGTGGCGTTGGAGGTGCCTGAGAACATGGCAGCGGTTTCCCCGCCAATGGTGGCGGTGGTGGCGGGTGTGCCGCCTTTGTAGGGCACGTGGAGCATGTCAAAGCCAGCGCGCGCCTTGAGCATCTCCATGGTCAGGTGGTGTTGGCTGCCATTGCCGCCCGAGGCATAGGCCAGCGGCGGGTTGGATTTTTTGGCCAAGGCGATGAACTCCGCCAGATTTTGAACCGGCAGTTGTGGGTTGAGCGCCAATACAAATTGGTTGGCCCCCAGGGTGGCAACGGGGATCAAATCTTTGTTCACATCCACAGCAGTGCGTGCATATAAATAGGGATTGATGGCAAACAAGCTGTCCATGCCCACCAGCAAGGTGTGACCGTCGGCCGGGGCGCGGGCCACAAACTCGGCGGCGGCCTGACCGTTGGAGCCAATTTTGTTGTCGATCACCACAGCTTGCGCCATTTGGGTGGACAACTTGGCACCCAAGGCGCGGGCAATCATGTCGGGAGCACCGCCAGGCGGAATGGGCGAGACCAGTCGGATGGGGCGCTGAGGAAAGGTTTGGGCCATCACCAGCGTCCAGGGCTGCATACCAGCGAGGGTCAAGGCAACGGTGCCCACAGCGCATCGTGCTGCGCTGAGCCAAGTCCTGCGCATGGTGTTGGTTGCGGATGTCAGGTTTTCAGTGGTCGCCGTCATGGCCAAAGGTTAACACCTGGTGTGGGGTGGGCTGTGTCCTTGGGCATAGGCTTAGAACGGGCCAAGTCGCCTGCTTAGAATCGACCCACACAGGAGGATTTCATGCTCAAAGGTAAAACAGCGCTCGTCACCGGATCGACCAGTGGCATTGGATTGGGCATTGCCCAGGCTTTGGCTCAGCAAGGTGCCGATCTCATTTTGAACGGCTTTGGCGACCCCGCCCCAGCCTTGGCGAAAATCAAGTCCTTGGGCGTGAAAGCGGTGCACCACCCGGCCGACATGACCAAGCCCAGCGAGATTGAAGCGATGATGGCCTTTGCCCAAACCCAAGGGGGCGTGGACATTTTGGTCAACAACGCCGGTATCCAGCACGTCGCCTTGGTGGAAGATTTCCCGGTGGACAAATGGGACGCCATCATTGCCATCAATTTGTCCAGCGCGTTCCACACCACCCGTTTGGCCATTCCCACCATGCGCCAGCGCAACTGGGGCCGGGTGCTCAACATCGCATCCACACACGGCCTGGTGGCATCGCCGCAAAAGTCGGCCTATGTCACTGCCAAGCATGGCCTGGTGGGTTTTACCAAGTCGATCGCTTTGGAAACCGCCACCACTGGCGTGACCGTGAACGCGATTTGCCCGGGATGGGTGCTCACCCCCTTGGTGCAAAAGCAAATTGACGACCGCGCCCACAAAGAAGGCATCAGCGTGGAAAAGGCCAAAACCAACTTGCTTGCCGAAAAACAGCCCTCGCTGCAGTTCACCACACCCGAGGAGTTGGGTGGATTGGCGGTGTTTTTGTGCTCACCCCAGGCCAACAACGTTCGCGGCGTGGCCTGGAACGTCGATGGCGGTTGGGTCGCTCAATAAGCTCAAAACCCGACGTTGTTGCCGCCTTTGAGTTGCAAAATCTCTCGCGCTTCGTCGGGCGTGGCCACTTCCAACGACAAACCCTCCAAAATGGAGCGGATGCGCTTGACTTGGGTGGCGTTGGTTTGCGCCAGGGTGCCTGGTGCATCCCACAGTGAGTCTTCCAGGCCGACGCGCACATTGCCACCCAAAATGGCCGACATGGTGGCGGTGGGCATTTGGTGGCGTCCAGCGCCCAGCACCGACCACACATAGTCGTTGCCAAACAAGCGGTCGGCGGTTTGCTTCATTTGCATCACGTGCTCGGGGTGGGCGCCAATGCCGCCCAAAATGCCAAACACCGATTGGATGAACAACGGGGGTTTGACAATCATGCGCTCCAAAAAGTGCGCGGCCGTGTACAAGTGGCCAATGTCATAGCACTCAATCTCAAAGCGGGTTTGGTTGGCGCTGCACGACTCGAGGATGTACTGGATGTCTTTGAAGGTGTTGCGAAAGATGCGGCCATCGGATTCGGCCAAATAAGGTACTTCCCAGTCGTGCTTCCAATTTTTGTAGCGACCCACCATGGGGTGCAGGCCAAAGTTCATGGAGCCCATGTTGAGCGAGGCGATTTCGGGCTTGAGTTGCAAGGCCGGTTGCAAGCGCTCTTCGATGCTCATGGTGGAGGCGCCACCCGTGGTGAAGTTGAGCACCACGTTCGAGTGGGCCTTGATCACGGGGGCAAATTCATGAAAGTATTTGGTGTCTTGGGTCGGTTGCCCGGTGATCGGGTCGCGCGCGTGTAAATGCACGATGGAGGCGCCCGCTTCGGCCGCCCCGATGGCCGCATCGGCGATCTCTTTGGGCGTGATCGGCAGGTGCGGCGACATGGTCGGCGTGTGGATCGAGCCGGTCACCGCGCAGGTGATGATGACTTTGCGTTTGGGTCTGGATGCCATGAAAAACTCCTTTGGTTGGATGAACGGCGGCTCACTCGGCCTTGATGCCAATCG
>Ga0214919_10011937_pt1 | contig 10761 bp, 10 predicted proteins | sample LL1503_MetaG_FD_177994 | JGI IMG/M metagenome (GOLD analysis project Ga0214919, IMG submission 177994) | Freshwater microbial communities from Lake Lanier, Atlanta, Georgia, United States - LL-1503 | ecosystem: Environmental > Aquatic > Freshwater > Lake | place: USA: Georgia | collected... | reverse complement strand
GACCAGAAGATTTAATTAAATATTTAGATGTAATGGCAACACCAAATGGAGATTCTAATACTGATACAATTTATTATAGTAAATGTTATAAATATAATATATCTATGTTGAAATTATTAGTTAATAAATTTCCTGAATAAATCAGATTATTATTGTTTTTTATATTTGAAAGTATAAATGATTAATTATTCCTTTTAACATATAAAAATTAAAAGAATATAACTAATTGAGATTATTAATGATAATAAAAATACAATTCATATATATATATAATATTTATTAAATGATTAATTTATTTTATTAAGCCAATAATCTAATAAATCTTTTAATGTTTCATCAATTTTATATTTAGGCATCCAATTAACTAAATCTTTACATAATTGATTATCACCATCTTGATAATAAATATCAATAGGTCTCCATAATTTTTCATCAATTTCCATTTTAATATTATTAATTTTAGATAATTCAATTAATTTTTCTGTATAATATCTCATTTTAAGCGGTTCTCCACCACAAACATTAATAATTTGTCCATTAGTATTATCATTTATCATAATAAGAAAAAAAGCATTAGCAATATCTCTAACATCAGTTACAGCTCTGACAGTATCTAAATTACCAATCTTTAATACTTTATCTTGTTTATTTTTAATTATTTTAGCAATTTGATATGCATCAGAACTAATAGAAAAATTATATCCACGTCTAGGACCAGTAAAACAAAAAGGTCTAACAATAACAATATTCATTTGTTTATTATTAATTCTTTCTTGTAAATATAAATCAATAGCAGCTTTACTAGCTCCATATGGATTAGCAGGTAATAATTTATCAGTTTCTTTTAATTTTTGTCCTTCAATACCAGTATTACCATAAACTTCAACAGTAGAACAAAAAATAAATTTAAGTAATGGTTGTAAATCTTTAATACATGTAATGAGATTAATACTACCCATAACATTCCATTCCCATGTTCCAATAGTATCAGTAAAACTAGTAGGTGGATGTGTTTGAGCAGCTAAATGAAAAACACCATCAAAAATATTATCTTCAAAAATTTTACGTAAAATTCTATAATTACATAAATCAGCATAAAGAAATTTTATTTTTGAAAATATATCATCAGATAATATATCTCTAATATCATTTTCTCTACCCATATTAATTCTAACTAATCCATATACTTCATGATTATTTTCAATTAATATTTTAGCTAAATGTGGACCTAAAAATCCAGTAATACCAGTAATTAAATATTTCATATTATTTAATAAAGTTAAAATAAGTTTTAAATCAAATATATGAAGTAATATCTGAATTTAATAATAAAAATTTATTATTATTTAAAACATTATTAATTTTTTTATAATAATAATCATTATTTGAAATATGATACCAAATACCTTTAAATATTTGATTAAATTTAGGATTACATAAATAAAAACAAGCACCAATATCAAATGTAAATACAATATCAGAATTCATAGCACAATATAATGTTTTAGCAATATTTTCACAAGATGGAGATTTAATATATCCAAAATCGTCCATAGAAATAATATTATAACTATTATATATAGGTTTAACAGCACAACATATAATATAATTATTATATTTTTGAGATAAATACATTAAATTATTTTCATGATTGGTATTAATATTTTGATTAGAATTAGGATTATAATTATAATAAAAAATAATTTTTTTAGTAGATTTTTTAAATAATAAAAACTTATCAATATTAGTATAAGGAATATCAGGTAATAAATTAAGATTAGTAATTAATTTAATATTAAATCCATAATTAAAATTAATATTATTAATAATATTATTATAATAATTATTAATAATATTAATATTACATTCTAAATCTAAACTATTATAATTAGAAGTACAATCACCAATCCATAATTTAATATATATATTATTATTGTGAATAGTATAATTAATATTATCAAAATTATTTTTAAAAAAATTTATATATTGAATATATAAATTATTAGTAATATTAATAGATTTAATAGGATCATAATAACCATTAAAATCATTATTATATTTATTATCAATATCAATATCATTATTAGGTATAATAATATTTAAATTATTAATATCACTAAATAAAAATGAATTATAATGCATAACATAAGAAATATTAAAATTATTATTATTATCACAAAATTGTTTAATAAAACTTTTAGAAAATAATAAATCACCAATATGAGCACAATTATAAAATATTATATTCATTTAAACTAAACTATATAAAATATTAATATTAATATTTATTTAAACTAAACAATAAATGAATATAATAGAATTAAATTTAACAGAACATGAATTAATAATAAATAATAATATTAAAGAAAATAATAAAATAAATAATAGAATTGATTATAAAAATAAAATATGTATTAAACCATGGGGATATGAATATCTAGCATATGAATCAGAAAATATAGGTATATGGATATTAAATATAACTAAAAATAATAAAACATCATTACATAGTCATTTTAATAAAGATACAACATTAATATTATTATCAGGATGTATAAAATTAAATTTAATAGATGATAATTATAAATTATTATCAATATTAGATATAATAAATATACCAAAAAATAAATTTCATGGAATAGAATCAATAACAGATAATTCAGTAATATTAGAATTAGAAATATATAATAAAAATGTAAATTTTAGTGATAAAAACGATTTATTTAGAATAAATGATATATATAATAGAGAAACAACAGGATATGAAAATTCTATAATAATATCAGAAGATTTAAAAAAATATAATTATAAATATTTTGAAAAAGATTATAATGATAATATATTTAAAATATATTCAAATATAAATAATATAATATATACAAATGATAGTATATATATATTATTAAAAGGAAAAATAAATTATAATTGTATATATATAAATGAAGGAAGTATAATAGATATAAGAATAATAAATCATATAAAAAATCAAATTAATAGTGAAGAAATAGAAATATTGGAAATAAATGTACCATATTATAAAGAAGATAAAAAGATAATATATAATTTAAATCATTTAGAATTATTAATAAAAGATATTAAAGAAAAAAGAAATATATTAACATCAGGATGTTTTGATATAATTCATATAGGACATTTAGAATTTTTAAAACAATCAAAATATTTAGGAGATAATTTATTAGTATGTTTAAGTAATGATGAACAAATAAAAAAATTAAAAGGAGAAAATAGACCAATAAACAATTATATAGATAGAATAAAATTATTTAAAACAATATCTTATGTAGATTATATAATATTATATGATGAAGAGAATATAGAAAAAGAGATAACTTTAAATAAAATAATGGAAATAATAAAACCATTATATTGGGTAAAAGGATCAGATTATAAAGTAGAAGAAATAATAAAAAAACATCCAACAGTAAATATAAAATTATTAGAAAATATAGAAAATATAAGTACAACTCAAATAATAAAAAGTATAATAAAAAAATAATGAAAATATTAGTATGTGGTGCAAGTGGTATATTAGGTAAAGAAATATGTAATAAATTAGATATAGTAAAAATAGATTATATAGCAACTTATAATAAAAATAAAATAACAAAATCAAATTATTATAATTTTGAAGAAATAGATAATTTAATAATAAATGAGAAACCAACAATAATAATTAATTGTATTGTAAATAGAATAGTAGATGATTGTGAGAATAATTGGAATGAAATCAAAAAAATAAATATAGAAATAGCAGATAAATTATCAAAATATAATATAAAAATAATACATATATCGAGTGATTATATATTTGATGGAAATAAATCACCATATTATGAAAATTCTATAGTAAATCCAATTCAAAATTATGGAATATCAAAATTATTATCAGAATTGAGAGTAATAAATAATAATAAAAATTATTTAATAATAAGAGTACCAGTTTTATTTACAGATAAATATAATAATTTAAATGAAAATTCAGTAACACAAATAGGAAAAAAACTAATGGATTTAACAATTAAAAACATTAAAGAAGATGATATATGTATAAGAAGACCAGTTTATATATCATATTTAGTAGATTTTATTTATGACAGTATAATATTAAATTATAATGGTATATATCATTTTTATAATCCAATAGATAAAACAACAAAATATAAGATGGGATTAGAGATAAAAAATATTATAAATAAAAACAATATAAATATAGAAGCAAATTATGAATTAGGAAATAGACCATATGATACAGAATTAAGAGATAATAAATATAATATAAGTAAATATTATAATAATCATAATTTATCAAATTTATTAAATAAATGTTTTAGAAGATATTATCATCCAAGTAATTTAAATGATTGTTTTTTATTAATAGATTTAGATGGAACATTAATAAATTCAGAAGAACAACATTATGAAAGTTATAAAAATGTAGTAGAAATATCAAGAGAAGAGTTTGATAATAAAAATCAAAATAATAGTTTTGATTATGAAAGTGAAATAAAAACCAAAAAAGATATATTATTTAAAACAAAAATAAAAGAAATAAAATTAATAGAAGGTGTATTTGAGTTTTTAAGTTATATTTTAGATAATAATATAAATTATTGTATAGTTACAAATACAAATAATTCAAATATTAAATTATATAAAGAACATATTCCAATTTTAAATAAATTAAGAAATTGGATAACAAAAGAAGATTATATAAATAAAAAACCAGATCCAGAATGTTATAAATTAGCAATTTCAAAATATTATAATAATGAGAAATTTATAATAGGAATAGAAAATACAATAGCAGGATATAAAGGATTAAAAAATATAACAGATATAATATATATACAAATAAATAATAATAAAATAATATTTAATAATTGTGATGTATTTTTAATAAATAATCTAAATTTAATTAAACAATAATTATAGAAGCAAAATATATAGCAATATAAAAACTATAAATTAATTTAATAGGTTGATTAATAAAAATATGTGCATTACTTAACCAAATAGAAATAAATAAATATTTAATAAAAGTGATATCACAATTACTATAATAATGAATATTATTATGTTTATTAAAATCAGGAATATTAATAAAATTAATATTTAAATTATTATTTTTAATATCAATTTGATTAATTTCCATATTATCAAATTCATAATATCCACTTAAAGAAAAATACATTTTAGCAATATCATATTCTTTAATTCCATATATATAAGAAGAACCAAATATAGCTTTAGGATCAATTAAATAAAAATCATCATTTAAAAAAATAATATTATTATATTGTAAATCACCATGAATAGGTTGTAATTTATAATTATCTAAATTTTCAATATATATATTAAAAAAATTATATAAAGAATCAATAATATAATTAAAATTAAATAATTTAATATTATTAACAAATTTAATTTCATAATTATTTAAAATAGTAGTAATTTGTAGATATCTTTTTTTTATTTTAATAATAGTTTCTTCTAATAATAATTGTTTATAATAATTTTTATTAATAATGATATTATTAAAAGAATGTAATATCATAATTTTATTTAGTATAATATTGAAATAATCAATATTTAATTTATTATCATTTATATATTCCATAATTATAGTATTATATGAATAATAATAAATTTTAGGAATTTTAATATTAATATTATTATTTTTAATAAAATTATAAAATAATATTTCACATTTAATTTTTTCAATACCATATAAATTTATTGTTCTTTTTTTTATTAATGTTTTATCATTATTAATATATAAAATATTAAAATTTGATCCATAACCATTTCTTTTAATTATATTATATTCCATTATAATTACTTATTTATTTTTATAAATGTTTTTTAATATTCATTTCTCATAATAAATTATATATAATATTTATCATTTTAAAACGATTACCATAAAAATATTCATTTCCTTTAGTTTTAACAAATGAAAACTAACTAATAATAATACAGTAGATTATGTAAATGAATCTTATTAAAGAAAAGTATATTTAAAGATATATAACATATATTTTCAAATATAAATGTCAATAGATAATATTAAAGATTATTGGAATAATCAACCATGTAATATTAATCATTCATCATTACCTTTAAATACAAAAGAATATTATGATGAAGTGGAAAAAAAGAAATATTTTGTAGAACCTCATATAATAACATTTGCTGATTTTAACAAATGGAAAGATAAAGAAATATTAGAATTAGGATGTGGTATAGGAACAGATAGTATAAATTTTGTAAGAGCAGGTGGAAATTTAACAATAATAGAATTATCAGAAGTTTCATTAAATATATGTAAAAAAAGATTTGAAACATTTGGTTTAAAAGCAACATTTATTTGTGGTAATATAGAAATGTTAAATGAATATATAAGTCCAAATAAACAATTTGATTTAATATATTCATTTGGAGTAATACATCATACAATAGAACCAAAAAAAGTAATAAATGGTATATTTAATTTATTAAAGAAAGATGGAGAATTAAGATTTATGGTATATTCAAAAGTATCATATAAATTATTTTGGTTAATGTTAGAAAATAATATTAAAGATTTATCAGAAGGATTTAAATTAGTATCAAATGAATCAGAAGCTAAATCAAATTGTCCAATGACACATATATATAGTTTTGATGATATAAAAAATAAATTATTAGATGAAAGATTTAAAATCATGAAAATATGGAAAGATCATATATTTACATATGATATAGAAAATTATAAAAAAAATATATATATAAAAGATGAATATTGGAAAAATATATCAAATGAAAAAATAAAAGAATTAGAAAAAGAATTAGGTTGGCATACAATGGTTATTGCTAAATTATTCTAATTCTTTATATTCAAATAAATCATTATATTTATCTTTAAGAAATTTAATAATATAAGGTCTTTCATAAATAATAACTTTATTTTTATTATTTGCTAATAAAATAGCTAATTCTAATTTTTGAGATTGTTCTAAAATGTCAGAAGTATCTTTATAAGTAATATATTTAAATTCAATTGGTTTATTAGAATTTTTTAAATATTCAAATTGAAATAATAAATGAGAAGAATTATTTAAATCATTTATATTACATATATTAAAATTATAATTATTTAATTTACCATATTCATATAAAGCCTTATTATCTCTAGGTAAACAAGGACCACCATATCCAAATCCATAATTAAAATATTTATTACCAATTCTTGAATCACTACCAATAGCATTTAAAACAATATCAGGATTACAATTTTTATTAATGAGATAATCACCAATCATATTAGCATATGTGATTTTAGTGGTAATAAAACAATTAATAGATAATTTTGTAATTTCAGCTTCTAATAAATTCATCTTTTTATATTTATTTTTATCATTATTGATAAGTATTTTATTATAAATATTAACAATTCTATTATAATTATCATTATCATTATAATTATCATTATAATTATCATTATCATTATCATTATCATAATTATCATTATCTAAACCAATAAGAATAATATCAGGATTAATAATATTATTGATAATACTACCTTGAGCTATAAAAGAAGGATTATAACATAATGAGAAATTATTAGATTTAAGTTTATCTTTAATAGTATTACAAAACTCAGGTATAACAGTAGAATTAATAATAATAATTTTATTTTCTTTATTATTAAATTTCAAAGTTTCATCAATAAAAGTATTAATATAATCATGATTATATAAACCATTATCTAAAGAAGGAGTTTGTATATATGTAAAAATAATATTACAATTATTAAAAATATCATTTAAATTATAAATTAAAATAATATTTGATTTAAAATTAGTAATTAAATCATTTAATCCAGGTTCATTATAATTATAAGTATTATTTTTAATATTATCTAAAATATTTTTATTTATATCATAAATAAAAACTTTATATCCAGCTTTAGCTAAAATAATAGCATAACAAATACCTAATTTACCAACACCAATAATTCCTAAATTGTTATCCATATATATATATTAAAAAATATAAAACCCTTAAATATTACAAGAAAATTTTATTAATATTATCTAATGGTATTACATGATTATTTTTAAATATAATAAAAAAATTAAGAATTGACATTGGTATTATGATATCTATATTTTAATAATTATTTAAATTATCCTACTTGAGAAATATAAATTTTATCTTTTAAATATAAAAAGTTTTTATTAATAAAAGTAGGATCTTTTGTATTAGGATGATTAATAAATATAAAATCTTGAGTTTCTAAATAGTTTTTAATATTATTTAAATTATTATGTTGTGTATTATCATATTGTAATGATTCAGGTTCAGCAGTAATATAAACAACTTTGTTTTTTAAATAATCTTCAGCACCAATTAAGATATCAAAATCAGAACCTTGAGCATCAATTTTAATATATTCAATATATGGAAATCTATTCCAATCAAAAATATCAAAAAAATGTTTAAGAGAATAAACTGGAACTTTAATAATTTCTTTAATTTTATCATTTAAATTATTATTAGGACAATAAAGACTAGATGTTCCTGGATCATTATTAGTACAATAGAAATCCATTTCTTTCATTTCTTTAACATTACTTAAAGCAACATTGATTAAACATAAATGATTATTATCAATATATTTATTTTCAAGAATATATGGATGACCAGCAACAATATTTTTATTTAAAATATTTTGAACATTATATATATTTGGTTCAAATCCAAAAACATATAAATCATCATTAATATTATCATTTTCAAACCATATTTGAGTATGAGGAGCACCATATGATAATCCAATATCAATTTTAATTCTTTTTTTATTTAAAGGAATATTATTAAAATCAATGTATTTATTCATTATTATATGTATTTAAAATATATATTTTATATATAAATAATGTTAATAACATATTATAATAAAATAAAAGAAGGTGTTGGTGCACAATATCAAAGAATAATATGTTTACTTGCAATTGCAAAAAGACATAATATTAAATATATTCATATACCAATAATAATAGATCATAATTATAATAATGATCCAGAATGGAATGAAAAATGGGATAAAATGTTTAATATAAATAAATTATCAAATAATGATGAAATAGATATAAAAGAAGTTAAATATACAGAAAAATTTAGATTAGATTTAGATTTAGATAAAGATGATAATAGTATATTATATCAATTTACATATCCATTTAAAGTATTTGATAGTAATCCAGATTATTATTTGAATAGTATAAAAAATGATATAATTAGAGTATATGATGAGAATAATTCAAATAGAATATTAATATATAATAAATCTAAAATTAGTATAGCAATTCATATAAGAGTATTTAATAAAAATGATGTGGTAGAATATTTTAACGATTATATTAATAATAAAACTTGTAGATTTTATATGACGTGTGATATGTATATAAGTTATATATCAAAATTAAAAAAAGAGTATTTAAATTCAGATATACATATATTTTCACAAAAAGATACTTTTGATATACATTATAAACAATTATATGATATTGAAAATATAACATTACATTTAGAAGATTTAGATACATTTGATACATTTAATCATTTATGTAAAGCAGATATATTAGTAATGGGATTAAGTTCATTTAGTGTATTAGCAGCATTTTATAATAAAAATACAGTAATATATTTACCATTTGGTAATACAGTAAGATTAAAGAGTTGGGAAATATATAATCCTTAATCTTTCATAATATTTTTTAGATTATATATAATAGCTTTTGTTTTTTTAATTTGTTCATTATATTGTTTCATTATATCTTCACTAATTTCTTTATTATTACAATATCCATTATCAGACATATAATCAATAAATTCTATTAGTTTATTTATAATGTTCTTATTTACTATTTTTGATGTTAATAATTCACCTAAACCATTACTTATTTCACTTATAAATTTTGGATAAATATCATTATCATAATAAGCATTCCATTTATTATCACCAATATGAATTTCAGAAAACATTGAACGTAAATTAGTTTTTTTTATACATCTATTTTCAGGATTATCTAATATTTTTTTAGTATATAATGTTAAAGCATCTTTTTCTTTTATTTTTAATAATTTACTTATAAACTCTAAATTGATATGGTCTGTTTTTAAAGATTTTCCATTTGTATTATATGGATTAAATACAATAATATTAGTTATATTATTATTATTAATTGTATTTATACTATTATTAATTGTATTTATACTATTATTATTAATGGTATAAATACCATTAATAGGTACATCATTTATTAGAACTAAATTAGATTTACAAATTTTTAAATGTACAGATTTAGATCCTCTATTTGCTAATATCTTATGACATAAATGACATTCTAATGGATTTGATACTCCTTTACAAATTAATAAATGATTTTCTAAATTTCTTTTTGATGATAAAATTTTATTACATTTATTACATTTATTATCATTAGTAACATTACAACAATTATTCATAACATTACAACAATCACTAGTAACATTACAACAATCATTCATAACATTACAACAATCACTAGTAACATTACAACCTTTAATATTATTATGTTTTGATAGCATATGACGGTTTAAATTATATTTTTTATTACTTTTATACTTGCAATATGAGCAATTGAAAAAAACTGATGTCATTTATTAATAATTTTATATGTTAATATAAGCATTTTTTTATATATAATGAGCAAT
>Ga0214919_10011936_pt1 | contig 10762 bp, 9 predicted proteins | sample LL1503_MetaG_FD_177994 | JGI IMG/M metagenome (GOLD analysis project Ga0214919, IMG submission 177994) | Freshwater microbial communities from Lake Lanier, Atlanta, Georgia, United States - LL-1503 | ecosystem: Environmental > Aquatic > Freshwater > Lake | place: USA: Georgia | collected 2015-03-15 | reverse complement strand
TGCCTCCATACATTTTTTTTAAAGTTAAATATTTATTTTTGTATTTTAAATATTTAGACTTGTATAAATCAAAATGTAAATATTTCTCCGACATGTATAATTATTTAGATATTATTACACCTTTTTAATTAAACTACAATATTCTTTTCTATACAAAAAGACATATGGTTTTAATATAAAATTTTAAATGAATGTTTGTTGATTTAGTAAATTATCAATTTGATTATCTATATTTTTAATTTCCTTAGTCAAACAATCAATTTGTTTTATAAATTGTTCGTGAAGACAATGTTTTTTTGTAAATTTGTTATATTGTGCTTTATGTAATAGTTTTTCATAATTTTGTTTTTGTTCTATTAAATTAGAATATTTTTTTCTTTCCAAATCAGTTAATATCGAGTGCATTGTGTATTAATTTATATTATTGTATATATTTAATTCTTTTTTCCCAATTTTTATTTTAAACAATCATTTTAACTATATATAATGGTAAAAACTCAAAATAATAAAAAATTGAATAATACTAGTTTTGAAAACAATATTAATATACATAATAAAGAAATGACAGACCTCATGAAAATAGAACAAAGTAATAATGTTTCTAACAAAGAAGCATTGAGAGATAAAATTCATGAAATTCATAACTATCTTAGAAATAATGGAGCTGGGTATGGTATGAATGCTTTGAAAGTATTTAATCTTTTATATGGATTGAAGAAAATTGAAGAGAAAAATTTATTGGATAAAGTTAATCTTAAAAGACCAGAGTGTGAATTTTCTTATTTATTGAAGATAGCAAATGAAAATAAACTTAATGAAAAACTTTCAGAATTAATTTTTGGTGATGTATTAACATATATTAAAAAAAGTGATATATGTGATTTACTATTTTATGAAATTCCAACAAATATGAAAAGTTCTGTATTTACTTATTTAATTAAAGAAATTAATAATATTACAATCATTGAAAAAACTTGTAATGTTTTATTATCTGGTAAAATTTATGAATATTTTATTGGTCGTGATGAATCAGCTATTAGTGAATTAGGAGCATATTTTACAGATAGACATATTGTTGATTATATTTATGGAAAATTAAATCCAGAAATTAATGAAGATGGTTCAATTAATTCAATGATTGATATGTTTGGTGGGTCTGGTGGTTTTACGACTGGATACATTAATTATTTAAATAATAAATATGATATTAATTGGAAAGATAATATAAATAAAATTTATCATTATGATATGAATGAAGATGTTGTTAAATCAGCAGGATTAGAATTTTTCTGTTTAACTGGAGAATTACCAAATATGGATAATTTAGGATATAAAAACTCTTTTACTGATAATTTTGATAATAAAAAATTTATGAATGTTATTACTAATCCTCCGTATGGTGGTGATAAAATAGTACAATCAGAAACACAACTTAAAAGAAAAAAAATAAAAGAATATATCAAAAAAGAATTACTTTCATTAAAAGATGAATTAATAATTAAAACACGAAATAAACAACTTAAAATGATAGAAGAACAAGAAAAAAAAGAAATAATAAATAGTAATAAAACTAAAGTTTCAGTTGAAATGTCTAGTAATCGAATTATTAAATTTGCTAAAGATAATAATTTGTCTGGAAATGATAAAGAAAGTTCTTCATTAATTTTAATTATGGATATGGTTGATGTAAATGGAACAGCAATTGGTGTTCTTAAAGAAGGTGTATTATTTAATAGAACTTATAAAAATATTCGTAAATGTTTAGTTGAAAAATTTAATGTTCGTGAAATTATAAGTGTTCCACAAGATCAATTTGAAAATACATCAACAAAAACATCAATTGTAATATTTGATAATACTATAGAAAAAACATCAAATGTAATATTTTCTGAATTAATAGTAGAAAAATATACAGAAGATAAATTTGAAGAAATTAATAATGAAATAGTATTGATTGAAAGTAAAGGTGATATTTATGGTATTTGTGACAAGTTGATATCAGAAGCTACTAAAGAAGAAATACTAAATAATACTATTTATTCTTTGAATGGTAAAGAGTATAATAAAAAAGAAATAGTTGCTGGTGATGGATATGAATTAAATAATTTAGATGATACATGTGATATAATTCTTGGAACAAGAATTACAAAAAAAGAAAATATAGAAGGTAATATACCCGTATATGGAGGTGGTGATATTACATTTTATACAAATAAAAATAATAGAGATGAAAATACATTAATTATATCAAGATATGCTTTATCAAAAACATGTGTCAGATTAATTCCAAATAAATTTTTCTTAAATGACAGTGGATTAAGTATCACAAGTAAAAATAAAGAATTACAAAAATATATTAATTATTATTTATTATCAGATAATACACAAAAATATATTTATAAAAATTGTACTTCTGGTAGTATTCAAAATAATTTAAATATGGGTATATTTCATAAATTAAAAATACCAATTCCTAAATCTAAACACAAAATCACAGAATGGGTTGATAAAATTTCAAAACCATATGATAAGAAGAATAATAATCAAGAACTTATTATAAAATTAGAAGAAGATATTAAAAAAAAATATAAAAACATTGAAGATAATGATGATTATGATGAAATAAATTTAGATAAAATTTGTGAGATTAAAAGTGGAAAAGCAATTAATAGTGAAAATAGAACAGGTGCATTATATCCATATTATGCAGCAAATGGAATATCAGGATATGTAAATGATTATTTATTTGATGGTAAATATATTATATGTGCTCAAGATGGTAGTATTGGAGCAACACATTTAGTAAATTGTAAATTTTATGCGAGTAATCATGCATGGATATTAAAAATAAATAATAATATTAATCCATATTACATATATAATATACTGAAAAATAATATTGATTATACACAAATAACATCAGGATCTGTAATACCAAAATTAACAAAAGAAAAAATTTCTAATATTAAAATTAAAATTCCAAAAAACAGAAAACTAATAAAAGATTTTGAACCATTATTTAATGAAATTGAAAAACTACAAATTGAACTAAAAGAAGCAGAATTAGAATATACAGAATTAATTAAAGAACTATCAGAAGAAGCAATTCCAACTAATAAAATAAATAAATTATCTGATAAAGTTAAAATAAAAGATTCTACAGAAAAAACAAAGATTCAGTTGATTGATAAACCAGTTATAAAAGAAAAGAAATTAAAGACTAAAGAAAAAAAAGTTAAAACACAAATAACTACAATATAAATAATTTATTTTATCTTCTTATTCTATTAAATCGTAATTCATGTGAAATATTTGAAAAACTTTTATAAAAATCTCCTGGTTCATTTGGTATTTTATCATATACTCTACATAATTCATAATAACCATCTATTGACACTACATTATTTTCTTTACAAAATTTTATCCAATCATTTTTATCTTGTATAAATTTTTCAGTATCGACCCCAATAAAATCATACCAATTAGTCCAAACACCTTTTAATTTAAAATATTCTTCTGGATTTTCAACATAGTTTTTATGTCTATCTTTTATTTTTACATATTCTTCTTTTGATTCTATATTTAATTCTCTATTTAATTGTTTAACATAATTATATTCATCTTGTTCTTCTGAATATATTGAACCTAATGCTTTACTATGTCTTAATCTCAATATAATTTTTTTTAATTCAACAGCATTATCTATAATATGATAATATGTTAATTTTTCACCACTTTTTTTGCATGTATTATAACATGGTTTATCAAATGACACAACATCTATTTTTTGTTCTATTATTTCATCTACATTTCTAATTTTAGCAATAATTTTCCTACATTTATCAAATGATTCATTATCAGTTATAAAATTTTCAGTATCAATATATGGAATAATAACATATGCTTTTTTATTTGGAAAATCACTATTTAATCTATTTGGTCTTAATGTAGATTGTACTATTCTAATTTCAGATACCATATTTTCACCAAATATAACACCATTTAACTGAGGGCAATCAAAACCCTCTCCAAAAATATAAACACTAGAAATAATCCCCCATGATGCTTTTTTAAATTTAGTAATTTCACCTTCTTTTATTGAACCATTTGATAATTTTATATCATTTAAGTTTTTCTTACTATTACTATGTAATGATTTATTATAATAATTACTTTTGTCTATATTTATTATATTTAATTCAAGAAGAATACGAATATATTTTTTAACTAGATCGGCATTTTCTGATTTATTTGTATAAATAAGTATATGTGTTAAATCTTCGTATCTTTCTATTGATTTTAAAGACATGTAAGCAGATAAAAATAAATTCTTATTTTTGAATATAGAATTTATATATTTTTCATCTAAATTTAAACTTTTGATAATATTATCAATTTCATTATTGGTATTTTTAAGAATCAATAAATAATAATCAGTAATTTTTTTATTTTCAATAGCCCATTTTATTGATTTACTATCAATAACTTTACCGAATATATCTGTATCATCCATTGAATATATTACTTTATTAGTTCTATTATTTTCAATTACTTTTTCTGTTGCTGTCATAAATAATGATTTATTTGATTTTATTTTATGAAAAGCATCTTTTGTTTTTTCTTCAGACCTACCAACTAGATGATGTGCTTCATCGCCAATTTTAAAATCAAATTTATTATTTAACAGTTTATTACATGATTCATAAGTAGTAATTAAAAATTTACATTCAGAAGATTTAGTATTGATAAAAACATTTATATCATATTCTTTAGTAGTTGATTCTATTATATAACTTTCATTATTTTCTGTTTCACCACCAATATATAATATATTTTTATGATTATTAAATATTCTTAATATCTCATTTTTCATTTGTTTTTGTAAATATATACTTGGAACACCAATTACAACAGTTTTACAATTTAACTTTTGAACTATCAATATACTTAATATTGCTTTACCAAGACCACAAGACCATAATATACGCCCTTTATCATTATCATTATAAAAATCTTCTATTTTATCTAATACTTCTTGTTGATAATTATATGGAATAAATCCATTATTTATAATTTGTTTTAAGTTATATATTTCTGGATTAAAATCATAATACTTTCTATCAAAATCATGTGTATCATGTATTTTATAATTTATGTTTCGCTTATCTAATATATTAATAATAGATAGATGAAAATTATTAGTATCTCTACAATAAAAATATTCAGTTTGATAAAAATTATTTCTTTCATTTTTATGTAATTGTAATATTTCATTTTCAATAATTAGTATATCTTCTCGTGTGAATGATTCTATAAATTCATAGTAATAAATATATTTAGAATCATTAAATATTGCTAAATAATCAATCCACCTATATTCTATTCTCATAGACATACCAAATTTTATTGTATTATCTTTTTCTAATTGATTTGTTGTTAGTAAATATAACCCGATCATTATAAGTATATTTAATAATATACTTATATTTATATAAATCAATTTTTTAGTTTAATTATAATAGCAAAGGATGAAGTAAAATTTTATTTTACTTTATTCTCTACCATTGTATATTTTATAAATTAAAAATATATTTACCATTTAAAAATTGTAAATTTGGAATACTTATTATTTTTCCTTTTGTTGAATCATATAAAACTGTATCTTTTTTTGTAATGATTTTATTTTTTACTAGTTCAATTAGTTTTTCTTTTAATTCATCTTTATCTTTATCATTTTTTATTGATAACATATTAACATATTCTTTTATTTTAATAATTTTATGAATAGCTGATAGTTTTGTCCATAATTTTAAATATAAATAGTCATCACTAAATTGCTCTGTAGATGGTGATTCAGTACTATTTAAACTTAAACTACTATTAGATTTTTTTATAATATTTGCTTGATTTTCCGATTCTTCTAACATTAATGATAGTTTATTTTCTAATAAATCTTTATTTAATCCAGTTTTCTCACATGCTTTAATTAGATTAGTTAAATAATTGATTTCTAATGATTTTTCAATAGTTTCTATATTTAAATTAATATCCATTTAATATATAAAGCCGTCTCTTGTTTATATATATTTTTTTGTTTATATATTTTATTATTTTTATAAAAAATTGAGTTTATAATATAATATATAAATATTCTTATATTAATGAGTTCAGATACAAAATTTGATGAATTATTTGCCTTACGAGTTTTACTTCAAGATGAATTTGAAAATGAATATGATATTATTAAAGAACTTAAATATAATTTAATTCAACAAGGAATGGGTATTGAAAATATTTCTAATTATTTAAAGGAGTTTTATGAAGCTTTTGATATTAATATAACTATTGAACAAATTAATGAAATACTTGAACCAAATGCAGAAGATCATTTAAATACCCAAATGATAAATATAATTAATCAAATAATAAATAGTCAAATAAATAATAATCAACTTAATGTTATTGAAGAAGATATTTTAGAAGAAAATAATGAAGAAAATAATGAAGAAAATAATGAAGAAAATAATGAAGAAAATAATGAAGAAAATAATGAAGAAAATAATGAAGAAAATAATGAAGAAAATAATGAAGAAAATAATGAAGATATAGCAGGTGAAGAAAATAATGAAGATATAGAAGGTGAAGAAAATATACAAGATATATCATCTAATATAATAAATAATTCAATAAATAATTATCAAGGTATTTCTGAATTACAAATTTATATTTCCCAAATAGGTTCAGGTGGACATATACAATATAATTATAATTTACCACCCTTAAATATTAATAATTTAATTGGAAATCTTTTAAATATAAGTCCAATTAATTCAATGACACAAGATGTTGTTTCAACATTAGATGAATCTGAAAAAGATAAACTTAAAATTTATAAATTAAGTGAAAATAAAGAAGAAAAATGTTCTGTTTGTATGACATCACTAAATATGAATGAACATGTTTGTGAATTACCATGCGAACATATATTTCACGATGAATGTATTCAACCTTGGTTACAACAATATAATTATAAATGTCCTATTTGTAGAAAAGAAGTTGGAAAACCCAAACATAATATATAAATCATTGATACATTAAATTAGACCAAAATAATAATAATCCACCAATTATTAAAATCATTATAGCAAATGAAAACTGTCTTTTTTCATTTTTCATTATATATGGAATTGGATTTTTTATATTAATTAACATTTCAAGAATTTCAAAAAATAAATTTTTTATATTAATTCCAAGATCTTCAGTATAACTAAGATTTTCTAATTTTTGTTGTTTAATAGGTTGTTCATTTTGTTTAATATTATTAGAATCTTCTGTAATGCTGTCTGCTTCTTCAAATTTTTTATTAAATTCATCTAGATTGAACTTTTGTTCTCGTTCTAACTTTTTAAGTTGTGACATTATATATTAATAGAAAATAAAAAAATTGATAAATATATTTTAAAAATAAAACATATTTATATTTAATGCTATATATAACCTGTCCAACATGTGGTTTTTTCATAGGTCAAAAAACAGAAGAATATGAAAGAAAAAAAGCTGAAATTTGTTCAAATCCTAAATATTCTAAAAAAGAACGTGAAGAAAATATTTCAAAACTTTTAAAATCAATTGGTCTAAGAAGATATTGTTGTCGAATGAGATTAATGACATATAAAGATTTAGTATATGAGATTTTACCAGTTATTGATAAACAATAAATAAAATATTTAATCTACTTTTTCACTATTAGAGATAATGAAAGTATCTCTATTTAAAAAATATTTTTTTCAGCAAAATTAAAAAAAAAGATATAAAATTAAAAATTTATTTGCAAGAATAAAACAGTTTAATAGAGTTCATGTTATAAAAAACAAACTAATTGGTAATGGAGAAACCCCTTCTTTCTCTTTGTTCATTGTAACTTATTTGGAATTTGCCATTTGTGAAAATAATTTAAATTATTTTAATAAATTTCAAGTATGCAATCTTTAATTAAAACTACCTAAAGATAAATATATTTTTTCCACATGTATATATGGAAGGAAGGATTAAAATAGAATCTCCTAAAAAAACCAAAAACAAAAACTCACTACCACTACAACTACCACTACCAAAACCACTACCAAAACCACTATCAAAACCACTATTAAATTATACAGACAAAATATCTAAATTTTATAATATTAGTGCTCATGGTATAAATTCTGGACATTTTTTTGATCTTCCAGATAATGTAGTACTAATAATGCCATTTCAACTGGAAAATCTCACATTTAATTTACCAACGGATGGGGTAATGTGGCAATTAAATTTATTAAAACCAGACGAAACATTACAAAATGTAAAACATCTAATTGATGCATATAAAAAGAACCATTTAAAAATAACAGGTAAACCAATTGATTTTAAAGTATATGATTCCAGAGATGGTCCGATGAAAGTTCCTGAAATTTTTTATAGTCCAGAAAAAAACAAACACTTTTTTTCTGGTATAATAGAATGTCCTATTAAAATTGAATTAGAATATGTTAAAGACTATAGAAAAATATCTCCAATATCTGATGCGCGATTAAAACAAGATAATCATTTTATGAATGTACGATGGCCAAAAGATATAATAAAACAGGACATGCCTAGGACAAAACTTAGAGGTAATGAGGAAATTATATTAATAAAAAAAGGCACAAAAGAACCCATTAATAACAATGATGTTATAATAACCAAAATAGAAGAGTATATTCAAGATTATTTGGGAACATGGAGATTAAGAGAAGATGAATATTATTATAATCCATTGCGTGGATTAATTTATCCAAGTACAGAAAATAACGATACTTCCGTTGTTTATAGACCAATTGATAGATATAAACCAATAAATAGTCAAATATCATTATATAGTATTATAAAAATGCGTGATTGCTTAAGAGAAAATGAAGGAAAAGTATTATATTTTTTTTCTTTTGGATGTAATAGTCTTCATAAGAGTTCTCCTATTAATGAAGATGAATATAGACAGAATGATTTAACAGGAGTATTAATTGACGAATATATAGAAAATAAAGTTCGCATACCAAGTGATGTGGAATTAGATAAACAAGAGGCTGAATTAATTTTAAAACATACAAATAAAATTAATGAACTAACAAACGAAAAACATATTTATGATTATATAAATAAAAATAAATTAAGTATATTAACACTTACACTAATAAGTGAAAATTCAAATTTACATTTTAAACAAATTATTGATAAAATAATTGCATCAAAAATAACGACAGTGGAAACAAAAGAGAGTACAAAAAAAAGTATAAAAGAGGATACAAATATTGACAATGTTATAAAACAACTTAAAGATATAAATTACAAAGCACCCATTCCTAGTATTAATAAAATCATAAACTATATAATAAAAGATTGTTCTGAAGACGATATTAATAAAATTATATTTTATTTTAAAAATAACTCTGATGATATGTTTGAACGTCAAAAATTTATATTAAATGTACTAGAACATAAAATAAATCAATTTATGGAGTCTACTTTAGCTTTATTAGCTAATAATAAAATAACAAATAAATATTTAAAATATAAAAAAAAATATTTGGAATTAAAAAAAAATAGTAATGAATAAATAACAATGAATAATAATTTTACTTTATCTACTCACATTTTATTATTTTATTTTATATTTGGTAATTCTGTAAGCTTATTACCATGTAAGACTAAATTACGTCCAATTTTAATATTACTAAAACTATCAGGTAACATTTTAAGTTTATTATTTGACAAAACTAAATCAGTTCTAACAGTAATAAATCCCATACTATATGGTAATCTACGTAGTTTATTTCTACATAAATTTATATATCCACCAACTTTAATATTTCCAAAATTTTTAGGGAGTGATTTAATTTTATTATTAGACAAGTCTAAGAAATTACCAATTTTAATATTATCAAAATTTTTAGGTAATGATCTTAAAGAATTATGTGACATATCTAAGTTATGACCAATTTTAATATTACTAAAACTTTCGGGTAATGATTTAAATTTATTATTTCTTATAACCAAATTACGAATTATATTAATTTCAACTAAACTATCAAATAAAAAATCTGATAACATATTATTATCAATTATATATATATTTAAAATATTTATTTTAGATAAATCCCAATATTTTATATTTATTGATTCGTCGACAAACATATTTAATGAGTCCCAGCATTCAATATTATGTGTATATATTATTTTTTTATACCATTTTTTAATAGCATCTTTATTTTCTTGTATAATATATTTCCATATTTTTAATGTTTTACAATTAACAGGAGGACATTTAAATTTGTATAATAAATCTTCTGGAATATTAGATAAGTTCATGTTATATATTATTGTTAAATTATATATTATAATATAAAAACACATAATAATATCAATTTTTATAATTTTTAGATATGTTGGAGGTGGAAAAAGTTCTACTTTCATTACCTCTAATAGCGAAGAAGAAAGAAAAATAAAAATTTACTTTCTCTTGTGCTAATTTATATGTTTGATGATACTTTTTTTAAATATTTAAAAAGAGTTAAAATAATTAGTAGAGATGGATGAAGTACTTCATCCACTTCGATTTATAAAAAACATTATAAAAAACATTATAAAAAACATTATAAAAAACATTGTAATATTTAAAAAAAATCTATTTTAATATAATGGAACGCAATAGAAAAATATTAGTTGATAATTTAACTATTGATCAAAT
>Ga0214919_10011935_pt1 | contig 10763 bp, 11 predicted proteins | sample LL1503_MetaG_FD_177994 | JGI IMG/M metagenome (GOLD analysis project Ga0214919, IMG submission 177994) | Freshwater microbial communities from Lake Lanier, Atlanta, Georgia, United States - LL-1503 | ecosystem: Environmental > Aquatic > Freshwater > Lake | place: USA: Georgia | collected... | reverse complement strand
CGGCTAGGCCTCGCCTCCTTCTTCAGTTGCAACTCTTTGTTCACCGCCAAGGAAAACTTTCGGTGCTGCTGTACCTGCTTGCAAGCTTGTTGCTAGTAGGTTCAGCGGTAGAAATTTCCAGGGGCTACTGGTTGAGAAAAAAACTTCAAGATGAGGTGATGACGACAGAAAAAAAACTTCAGCAGTTAAGGCTTACCGCCACACATTCGCCCAAAGAGCAGTCACCAACAGACATCTTAAGTTCAATGCAAAAGGACAAGTTGGTTGAATCAGACTTGAACAGAATGTTTGAGATAGCTTTTAAAAACGAAATTGATTTGCCCCAAGGTGACTACCAGTGGACGATGGATCCAAACACCGGGTACAGTAAATTTCAGATCACTTACCCTGTGGTTGCACCTTATAGCGACATAGAAAAATTTGTGACCCAAGTCTTGTTGGAGATGCCCTGGATCTCACTCAATACATTTGACATCAAGCGCAATGCAATCGGGGACGCAGAGGTCAATGCAGACTTGGTGTTCACTATGTACTTTGGTGCCAAGGTAAACACAGGCGTTGACACCCCATGATGAACAACCGCTTCATCCTGTTGCTGTTGGTGATGCTCGGTGTTGCCTATCTGGCCTTTTTTGCACCCGAAGATGGTCTGGACAGTGCGATGACAAAAACAGGTTCTGTTTTTCGTCCCACGCAACCAAGCGCAAAAGACACTTCATCGAAAGCCTCTCCTGCTGTCAATGAAGCTTTGGTGCTCAAGCCCATACAGAGCAACTTGTTAAAAGACAGGGAGGAGTTGCTCTCTCCTTTGCTTGAAAGAAAATCACCCTCCAGTTTGTTTCAAACGCATACATGGGTAATACCTGTCAAGCCACCGCCCCCCGCACCCGTCATCCCAACGGCGCCGCCCAATCCATTCAAGTTCCTCGGCAAGCAACAGTCTGGCAACGAGGTCAAAGTATTTTTGGCCGAGGGTGATAAGACCTGGGTTGTTGAAACAAATTCTCTCCTCGGTCAGCAATACAAGGTTGAAAGTATCAAGCCACCCAAGTTGACCATGGTGTACCTGCCGTTGAATATCAGGCAAGACATTTATATCGGTAATTTTGAATAACGATCAGGCATATCTGTATGAAAAATCCTCTTTCCTATCGCTCATCTCTGAACACGCCTTGGGTGCCCGTCAATCTTTTCTTGCAGGTATGTGTGGTGCTTACCTTGGCTTCGTGCGCAAAAGGTTCGCTCATCAACCAAGAAAAAATTTCCTCTTCCAATGAGCTAAGTGCCAAGGACAGACAAGCTCGCCTAAAAAATGATGCCAAGGTAGTTGACTTGGATTACCAGTCCTTTGAGAAGGCCATTGCAAGGGGTGACTTGAACAATGCCGAGGCATCGTTACAACGTCTACTTAACAGATTGCCCGGCAATAACAAGGCCATAGAAGGCCTTAAACGCATCGAGCGCATGCGCTCTCACGAAGAGTTGATCACCCAAGCGGAGTCCTTGGTCAAGCAAAAAGACACAGAAGCAGCCAAGACAAAGCTTCGTGTTGTGCTGGCGGAGGATCCAGACAATGACAAGGCCAGAAAGCTGTTGACCCAGATAGAGAACCCCATGTCCGCGGGTGCGATGGACGTCATGCTGTCACCTGCGTTTCACAAGCCCATCAGTATTGACTTTCAAGAGGCCAACCTGAAACAAATATTCACTGTCATCGGTCAGACTGCGGGCCTCAATTTTATTTTTGACAAGGACGTGAAGCTCGACCAAAAGACCACCATCACACTGAAAAACTCCACCGTCGAGGCTGCCATTTACTCCATGCTGACTGTGAACCAACTAGAGCAGCAGATCATGGACTCAAAGACGGTGTTGATCTACCCCAACAACCCAGCCAAGATAAAGGAGTACCAGCAAACCGTGGTCAAGTCGTTCATGCTGACCAACGCCCGTGCAAAAGGAGTTGCTGAGTCACTCAAGACAATTTTGAAGTCACGCGAGGTGGTGGTCGATGAAAAGCTGAATATGCTGATCGTCAGGGACAGCCCGGAGGCGATCAGGTTGATTGAGAAGATCATTGCACTGCAAGACTTTGCAGAGCCAGAGGTTATTCTTGAGCTTGAGGTGCTTGAGGTGTCACGCGATCGGATGATGGAACTGGGTATCACACCCCCCGGTACCATCGGTCTTACCTTACTGCCGGATGGTGCGGTGCTTGCTGATTTGGCAAGGATCAGCAAGGACAATATCAAAACAACCATAGACCCCAAGGTTTCTATCAAGGCCAGCGCCACAGAGTCTGATGTAGACATACTTGCCAGCCCGCGCATCAGGGTAATCAACAGAGAAAAGGCCAAGATATTGATCGGTAACAAGGTCCCAACCTACACCACCACTTCCACCATTCTTAACGGTGCTCAGACCTATACCCCCGTCATTACTTACTTGGATGTAGGACTCAAGCTAGAGGTTGAACCGACCATCTTCTTGAACAACGAGGTTGCCATCAAGGTAGGCCTTGAGGTGAGTAATATCGTTAAGTCTGAGAAGATTGCCAACACCGACACCACGGTTTACACGGTGGGTAATCGCAATGCCAGCACCATCTTGCGACTGAAAGACGGCGAGAACCAGATCCTGGCCGGTTTGATCAACAGCGAGGCCGACCGTTCAGTGAATAAGTTGCCTGGGTTAGGAGACACGCCGCTTCTTGGTAGATTGTTTGGCTCCCAAGCCGACACCAATAAAAAAACTGAAATTCTGTTGTCCATCACCCCCAGGCTAGTTAGAAATCTTCAACGGCAAGAGGCCAGTCTGAATGAATTCTTGGGAGGCACTGACAGCAATTTGCGTATGCGCCCCGACTTCAAGGTGGGTGCCTTGGAGGAGATCTTGTCCAACCCCGCGATCAATCGCGAACCCATGCCTGTTCAAGCGCCTGCACCCAATACAGCTCAAGAATCTTCCCCAGCCAAGCCTTCGTTGCCAGTCGTTGCCCCCACAGTTGTTCCTGCTGTCATTCAGTTGAAAGATGCTGACACTTCACCCAAGCCCAAACCTGCTCAGCCTGATGCCAAGGCCCAAGCCGAAGCAAGGGCCGAAGAAAAGAGGCTCAAGGACGCCGAGGCTGCCGACATGAAGAGACAGTTGATTGAGAAAAAGAGGGCGGAGGCAGCCAAGATCCAACAAGAAAAATTGGACAAAAAGAAAGCCTTAGACGCCGACAAAGCGTCTCCAGAGACACGCCAATTCATTGATAAGATTTTGAAGCCTCAGGAAGCGCCATGATTGTTTGTGGCCTATCTTTGCGCCTCAAGGGATTCACCCTGATCGAGTTGTTGATCACACTGGCTATTCTGGGTGTGTTGGCAACTTTAATCACGCCCGTGGTGCAAATCGAAATGCAACGGCAAAAGGAGACGGAGTTACGAACCGCCTTGCGTGATGTCCGCAAGGCTATCGATGCCTACAAAGCAGCAGGAGATCAGGGGCGAATAGAGATGACAGAGGGCACCAGTGGATATCCAAAATCTTTAGATACCCTTATCAAGGGTGTCAAAGATATCAAAAATCCGCAAGATAAAAAAATATTTTTCCTCAGACGCATTCCACTCGATCCCATGGTCTCAGGTACTTTGACTATGGAGCAAAAGTCAGGTGGCAGTTATGGTTGGGGTCTGCGAAGCTATGCCAGCGATCCAGAAGACCCGCAGGCAGGAAGTGACGTGTTTGATGTGTACTCGAGTTCAAACGGTGTAGGCCTGAACGGCATACCCTACAGGAAGTGGTAGGCCTGTCATGAAACGAATATCAAATGGATTAACGAGCACAGGTTTTACTTTGATCGAGTTGTTGGTCGTACTTGCCATCGTCACCTCGCTGATGATGCTGGCTGTCCCAAGATACTTCGCCAGCATTGACCACGCCAAGGAGGTCACGCTCAAGCAAAACATCTCCATCATCCGAGAAACCATCGACAAGTACTATGGGGACACAGGGCAGTACCCAGAGTCTTTGCAGCAGTTGGTGGACAGAAAGTACTTGAAGTCTTTGCCCATCGACCCTGTGACTGAAAAGTCAGACAGTTGGCTCATCACGCTGCCACCGCCAGATGCCAATGGGAAAACCAATGGCAAGGTCTACGATGTCCACAGCGGTGCCCCTGGCAAGACTGCCGCTGGTGTACCTTTTGCGAGTCTTTGAGTCAAATATGTGCTGTGTACGACCAAGTGCAAAAGCCGATGCTGGCTTCGCCTACCTGAGCCTGCTTATTTTTTTAGCATTACTAGGGTTTGTCTCTTCAATGGCTTTGCAAGTGGGCAGCTTGGTGCACAGAAGAATGGCGGAGGAGGCGTTGATTGACGTTGGCTTGGAGTACGCCAAAGCACTAAGCAGCTACGCCGACAAAACGCCTGCAGGCATGGAGGATCAGCCCATGAACATACAGGAATTGTTGCTCGACAAGAGACTGCCTGGGCGGGTGCGACATTTGCGACAACTCTACCCTGACCCAGTCACTGGCAGCGAAGACTGGGGGCTGGACTTAGATCCCGATACAAAACGCGTTGTCGGTATATTCAGTCTTTCTGACAAAAGACCCATCAAGATTGATAATTTCCCTCTGGGTTTTGACGCCTTCAAGGGTAAGTCCAGGCTGAACGAGTGGGTGTTCACTGCAGACATTGTCGCGAGTATTGAGCGTGGTGACGATGGGCGTAACCGCAAAGGTACAAATTTAATCAATCCAAGTACCTTGATAGACCGATCTAAACGCAATACACCTGATGAGCCAGTTGCCCCACGCACTGACGGCTTGATATCGCCGAATGAACTCCCTAAAAATTAATGTGTGCACTGTTCGTGAGTTTTGCTGAAACAAAAATTGTCACCAAGGTTTCATACAAGCTTTATAGAGTTATAAATTGCTATGAGCTATATAAAATTATCAGCATTACTGATTTTTTCAGTTTGCGCTGCCATTGGAAGCTTTGTCCACGGGCAGGATCTGTCTTTGGGCGAAAACTCTAAGTCCTCCACGAGCAATAAAAATAAAAGCATCAATCGAAATGCAATGACCGATGGCATATCAGGCTTGCTGATCGACAACATGATCACCCCTAATGGTCATCAGTTTTTTCAACTTTTCAGCAGTAACTGGCAAGAAAACCCAGAGTCAGAAAATTTCTCTCTGACCTTTGTCGAAACCACTTCTAGATTAAGAGGTAGTCAGATACTTATATATTCAGGCACAAGGCTGATGTTTAACAGTGGCCTGCCATACAAGTCATCCCAGCTCAGGCCTGTGGTCGATCAGGCTATTGAGGCGATCAATAGCGGCATTAATTCTTTGGCTACGGAGACAGGCAGTGCTGACAAGGATTTAGGGGAAGAAGAATTGTGACAATTAACTTAGAGCAAGTTTAAAAATTAAATTAAAGACCAACATATTTGTGTCGATAAAAAAGTTTGTCTGTAAAGGTTATTGCCATGAAAAAAGTGTTTGTGCAAATTATGTTGGGTCTGATGTTCTGCAATTGCTATGCAGAAAATTTAAACTATAACTTTATCAACCCATCATTTTTAGGAGGCAACCCTAATAACGCCGCGGGACTGCTTAATTTGGCTAACGCGCAAAACCCATTCAAGGCTCCTGTCGACACGCCTGCAGAAAAATTCGCAAAAAATTTGGAAAGTGCTGTCTACTCTAAAAAGTTAACTTCAATATTCGCAGCCAGTGCATTGACAGACACTACGTTACTAGGAGTTCCTATTCAAACTGATAACTCAACTATATTGATAACAGAATCTGGAACCGTTAGGACAATCTCAATAACAGACAAGACTACTGGCGCTGTCACTACATTTACCGTGGATATTACCCCGTAAAGACTTGAGATGAAACCAAATACCGCCAAGCATTTTTATCGGCTTCACCTGATGGTGTTGGCGATAATTTTGAGTGCGTGTTCGTCGGTGGTGCCACCGTCTGCGGTGAAGTCAAATGCGCGGTTGACCCCTGTCTCAGATGTCACGCTCGACCTCAGCCACTTGCCACCGCCACGGGAGAAGATTCCCATAGCGGTCTATGGTTTTCGTGACCAGACTGGCCAGTTCAAGCCTTCGCCGGATAGCTTGAACTCTTCACAGGTCTCGCAGGGTGTCTCGTCGGTGTTGGTGAAGGCCTTGCGTGACTCAGGCTGGTACTTGCCAGTCGAACGAGAGGGCTTACAGAATATATTGACTGAGCGACGCATCATCCGGGCCATCGAGGTGCCAGGTGAGAAGGGCAAGCCGCTCATTGACCTGCCCAACCTGACGCCTGCAAGCTTGGTGGTAGAAGGCGGGGTGATCGCCTACGAGTCCAACGTCCGTACGGGTGGCAAGGGTGCTAACTACCTCGGCATCGGGGCCAGTAACAAATACTCGGTAGACCAGGTCACTGTGAGCCTTCGGATGGTGGACATACGAAACGGACAGATTCTCAACTCGGTGTCGGTCACTAAAACCATATTTTCATATGCCTTCGATGCAAACCACTACGCTTACATCAGTTACCAAAAATTGTTGCAGGCTGAGATAGGCTACACCACCAACGAACCAGCGCAGCTGGCGGTGCGCGAGGCGATCGAGTCGGCCGTGATTCACCTCACCGTGCAGGGGATCCGTGACCGAACATTTGAGATGCGGGACGAGAAACAATGGGGCGACCCTGTGATTCAAGCTTATCTGAAGGAGCAGGACGATTCGCTTGCTGAGGTAACCGACACTGATGACGATGAAATTCCTATGCGTAGCCTGACCCCAGAGGCCAGAGTCAGTCCGGTTTATCCATTGCTTACCAAAGAATCGACGCAGGAGATCACGCCTACCAAGGGGTCTACTGCATCACCGCAAGCCCCGCCAGCTAAAACGAACAATACGAGCACAGCCACTGCAACCCAAAAAATTTCTGATAAAGATGATATATTTGAAATCTACCGCAAGATTAAAAACTGATAATCAGGTGAGTAAATGAGACCTCTTTCTTCCTTGTTAATTCTTTGTGCTTTGCAAGCTTCATTTCATGCGTACTCTGCTGACCTTAGCTATGCACTGACCCCTGACTTGGCGGCCGCAGAGCAACACATCATCAATGGAACTTCTGCGTATATTAATCAAAATGGTTACGGCAACACATCACTGATAGAGCAATCTGGCTCATTCTTGGGTAACTTTGCTAATATAGAGCAAACTGGGTCTAATAACTGGGCCAAGGCTGTTCAGATTGGTGACCTCAATTTTGTGAACATGAATCAGTACGGCAACGATAACTATGCCAACGCCGAGCAAAGAGGATCTTCTAACTCCATCATCTTGACACAGGCCCTGAATGGTAATCAATTCAATGGTGTTCAAAATGGTAACAACAATATATTTAATGCAACACAGAATGGTAATTCTTTAATTAGCATGAGTGCCCAAGGAAATGGCAACTCCATCAATGCCAATATGCCTGCTGGTACCAATTACCAAATAAATATCATTGGTGACAACGTCAAGGCATCCTCAGTGGGGCAGTGATCAGCCCCATGCTTGCAAGCTTATGCAAGCTAAGCGGCAAATATTTGCCGCGATTAGTTACAGAAATAGTCCTTTTGCCGAATTACTTTTACGATAAGAACCCAAAATAAATCTTGATGAATCAATCATCATTTTTTCAACTTTTTTAGGATTTAACATGAAACTCGCTTCTAAAATTTTGGCTTCTTTCGCTGTCATGGCTTCTTTCTCTTCATTTGCTGCTGACTTGGCTTCTGTCGACACAACTGCTGTTACTGTTGAAGACGTTGCAGCTGCATCTGAATTGATGGCTACATATACAGATGGCCAAATCGCTGTCATCACTCAGAGCGCTGGCGGATCTGTTGCTTTTATTGATCAAACTGGTGTCAACGCTGCTGTCATCAGCCAAGCACTTGATGGTGGAGTTGCCGTTATTCTGCAAACTGGTGAAGGTAACTTCGCAGCTATCGTTCAAAAGTAATTTGGATTTTTCAATGCAAGTTTGCATGCCCGCAATCTAAGCATTTCATGTTTAAAGCCGATACCATGACGGGTATCGGCTTTTTATTTTTTTAATTAGGAAATTTTCATGAATTTGCTCTACAGACTGTTGATTTTGGTAGTGATGACATCCTTCACCCTTGTGAGTGCACAGACCGCTAAAAAGTCCGACGTGCCCGCAGATGCGGCAGCAGTTGTTGACGGCGTGGTCATCAAGAAGTCTGTCATAGATAAGCTCTTATCTGGCCTGGGTAACAACGGCGCCAAGGCGACCCCCGAGGTGCGCTCAGAGGTGCTGAGCCAGCTGGTGCTTCGCGAGGTACTTGCGGCTGAGGCCGTTCGCAGAGGTACGGATAAAAAGCCGGACTTTTTAGCAAGAATGAACGAGGAAAAGCAGCGCGTTTTGGCTGAAACACTGATAGCTGAATACGGCACGCAAAACCCAGTCTCTGAAAAAGATATTCAGGCAGAGTACGAGCGACAAAAACAGGCCCTTGGCGGCGATAGCGCAACACAGTACTTGCTCAGCGAAATTGTTTTAGGTACCGAGCAAGAGGCGCGTGACGTGATCGCGAGGCTCAAGAAGGGTGAGGCCTTTGACAAGCTGGCGAGTAGCTTATCGACGGATGCTGCCACCAAGTCCAAAGCAGGTCAGATAGGCTGGGTTCTGCCCGTTGAGCTCTCACCTTTGTTTGGCAATGTGATTGTCAACCTCCCAAAGGGCGTCCATACCGCCGCTCCCATCCAGTTCAATAAAGCTTGGCATATTTTGCGTGTCGATGACACACGCCCTTACAAGGTACCTACATTGGAAGACTCAAGACAAAATTTGACAACAGCCCTGCAGGCTCAAAAACGCCAAAAATTGATTGACGATCTCATGAAGAAGGCCAACATACAGTTGGGCAACCTATAAGCAGATCATTTTTCAACTTACGCCAGATCACACCCATAATTAAGAAAGTGTTGTGGCGTAAGTTGTCTTTATAAGCGGGGTGTGGTTTGCACAAACCGTTATCGAAAAGATGTTCCTAAATCACCCTGTGATTCAATTTGTATTGTTGTCATTAGTTAATCAATTGATCAATCAAAAAGCGTGTTCTGAAAAAAATCAGCTCAACTGAGTCTACTTACACAGTTATCGCCGCTTTGGCGATAGTTGAATAACCAAACGTTTTCCTTGGAACGTACTTCATGACTTGGGCAAAAAGTGTCTTGGCTAGGTTCATGCGACACCCTAGGCTGTTCAAAAAACCGAACATCGCAAATGTCCAAATTGAAATTCAAATCGAGGGTACACATGAGAGCCTTGAAACCCACGTCTTTTGGGGTTTACAAGCCTTTGACCAACATTTGAACCGGACTCTAAGGGCCTAAAAGCACATTAAAAATAGACCTATCCATCTATCATATTAATAAAATTCTTCATATTAATTTCTTTTTAATCCTCCAAAATGAAAATTAAATTGGAGATTAAATATGGCCACCACTACACCTACTGTATCTGCACAAATGGGAAGTTTGACAGAAGATATTGCATCTTCCTCATACATTCAGCTTGGGTCATCTTCTACTACTTATAAGTTGAGTTTTGTTAACGCAACCTTGACTGCTGGAGGCTGGTTGCAGGTTGGCACCTCTAGCTGCTTTACTTACGCTGGAAAGTATGGGAAAGCGACGCTTGACACCGTGACAGGCAAGGTTACATACGCCTTAGACAATTCATTGGCTTCAACAAATGCGCTTGCAGGCGGCGCTCTGGTCAAGGATACTTTTACCGTTCCGGAGACACTTGCTGGGGTTAAATACTCAACTGCTGTTAGTTTTAATATTACTGGAACCAATGATGCTGCAGTGATTACAGGTTCTAGTACGGCAACATTGAATGAATCTAACTCGGCTCAAACAGCCACCGGAAACCTGTTTGTGACAGATGTAGATAGCGCTGCTACTTTTGTACCTCAAACTAATATTGCTGGAAGTTCAGGATACGGAAGTTTCACAATCAATTCTTCCGGATCCTGGATTTACACTATGAATTCAGCCCACGATGAGTTCAAGGCTGGAAGTGTCTATAACGACAGTTTTACTGTTAAATCAGCGGACGGCACTTCCAAAGTTGTTACGGTGACTATCTCAGGCACTAACGACAACGCAACGATCAGTGGTACAGCTGCTGGTACGGTGACCGAAGACAGTTTGGTCAAGGCAAGCGGCACGTTGACTGTGTCGGACGTAGATGCTGGTCAAGCTGTATTGCAAGCACCAGCGAGCTTGGCGGGCACCTACGGTACGTTCACACTGAACACGACAACGGGCGCATGGGACTACACCGTTGACAGTACCAAGCCTTCAGTGCAAGCCTTGGGCGCAGGCGCTACAGCGACAGACACGCTGACAGTGAAGTCATCGGACGGAACGGCTACGCAAGCGATCACAGTCACGATCAATGGCGTGAACGACAACGCGACGATCAGTGGTACAGCTGCTGGTACCGTGACCGAGGACAGTTTGGTCAAGGCAAGCGGCACATTGACTGTGTCGGACGTAGACACTGGTGAAAACAAATTGCAAACACCAGCGAGCTTGGTGGGCACTTACGGTACGTTCACACTGAACACATCTACTGGCGCATGGGACTACACCGTTGACAGTACCAAGGCCTCAGTGCAAGCCTTGGGCGCAGGCGCTACAGCGACAGATACGTTGACAGTGAAGTC
>Ga0214919_10011934_pt1 | contig 10764 bp, 15 predicted proteins | sample LL1503_MetaG_FD_177994 | JGI IMG/M metagenome (GOLD analysis project Ga0214919, IMG submission 177994) | Freshwater microbial communities from Lake Lanier, Atlanta, Georgia, United States - LL-1503 | ecosystem: Environmental > Aquatic > Freshwater > Lake | place: USA: Georgia | collected... | reverse complement strand
AAGAAGTTATAACTAATTCTAATTTAGTACCTGGTGTTAAATTAAAAACAGTAGGTATAGTAGCTTCAGTAGGATAACCAGAAGCATTAGTACCATTAATGTATTTTAAACCAGTTATTTGAGATCCTGAAGTTGTTATTATTGATCCTGTAGATAAAGCTAATAACCCACCAAATGATCCTGTTATAGAATTTCCTTGAGTTAATATTGTTCCACCTGTATTTATAGGTACATTTATTGCCATTTTCTTATTTTTTAAACATTGTTATTAAATCATCGATATAATCATTAGCTAAATCAGTACCATACACAATTCCATAACTTGGTTTTTGTTGGTATGTTGTTATAGTATCTTGTTTAGCTCTTTGCATTAAAGGTATTAAAACATTTAATTTTTTCTCTAAAGTATTAAACCCATTAATTCTATTCTTAATAAATTCTTTTAATTTAGGATCTTGGGTTTGAACACTATCTAAATAATTATCAACATTAAACTCAGATTCACTTAATATTTCAGTCCATAAATGTTTAACTTCAATACCTTTAGCTTGTTTATTTAATGCTTTTTGATTAACTGGTTTGTAACCAAGTTTATAGTAATATATATTTTTAGTACCTTTAGCTGTAGTATTTTTATTAAATGCAAAAGGTGTAGCATAATTTTCACCCTGTCCTGGAGTAAAACTTGCTCCAGTACCTGTCATTGATGATTCTTTGACTTTTTTATTTAATTTATACTGATAATTAGCCATGTACTTTAGTTAATTCTTCTAAAAGTTCATAATATTGTAACAAATTAACTAAATCATCATTTTTTATTTTATGGCTCTTATCCATTAATGGTAAGATATTAACGACTTCATTAATTTTAATTTGTACTGCTTTATCTGTAACTTTTTTATTGATAACTAATAAACTTTTTTTAATTTCATTTACTTTAGTATTATAAAAATCTTTCAATTTAGGTTCACTATCAACACTATTGATAAATTCTTTCAATACTACTTTTTGATTATCATTTAAATTAATATATTTGCTGTTGAATTTTTCTAACATCATTCTATAAGCTAAATTTCTTATATCATGATCATATGTTTCAAATTCATTCAATACATTATCTTTAACTATTTGTTCATCTACTTTAGTTGATGTTAAAAATTCTAATAATATTAATTTATTATCAATAATATTATCTGGATTTTTAAATAGTTCGTTATTGTATGTTTCTATTAAAGAATATAAAGCTGCTTGTGCTCTATAATTAGGAAGTTTAATTTTAAAAAATTCTTCCAAATCATAATGCTCTTTAATTTCTTTAATTAAATTATATTTTTGTCTTTTTAATGTAGATCTATTTAAAGTCTTAGAACTTTCTACAATAGTATTAATGATAATTTCAGCTTTAGACTCGCTTAATTTTGTCTTTTTAAATAAAGTTTCATATAACTTATATTCTTTACCTAACTCAGTCTTAACAAAATATTTTTTTAATATATTGGCAGCTTTAGGAGTTTTCCCAGATAAAGTATCAGCAGTAATTTGTCTTACTAATAATTCAAACAAAATGCCTGTATTCTTATATTTTGAGTGTTTAACTGTCATCAATTTGCAGTTTTATTATAAATATATATGGATTCTTATTCTTTAATTTTAGATTCATCTAATAATGATTCTTTTTTCTCTTCCTTCTTAAAGAGGATTTGCTTTTTAGCCTCTTCAAGTAAAGTTTTATTTTTTAAGAATTCAGTTTTAGTTGATTCCAAAGCTAAAGGTGATCCACCCTTAAATGATGATTTTAAACCTGGTTGGTCATCACGTTTCATATCAGCAACACCTAATCTATCTCTACCTAAAGGATCATTTTGTGTGTTAATATTACTAGCTTTTTCTTGAGGTCTACCTAATTTAATATCTTCACCATATCCATCAGGTACATTTTCTGAGTTGGCAGCGTATCTTCCTTTACCATACAAATAAGCTAAATCATGTGGTGTACCATATGAACGACCAGATTCTACTGGGTCATTACCTTCATTTTCAATTTGTTTATATCTAAAGTCTCGTTTTTGGTCTTGGATGATTAAATCTCTATATTCATCATATTGATCTTCACTTAAATGGAAAATATTATCATAAATCCAATCAGATGGTAATAATTTTTTCTCTAAAATACTTCCAGCTAAATCAACTTTTTCCTTCATTAAAGCAATACGTTCTTGATCATAGATAATTGAAGGAGTAGTCATTGATAATTCAAAATTAGTCAAATTATCTCCATCATAACCCTGAACGTATAAGTGAATTAAAGCTATTTTGTATAATTCAGATAATATAATTCTTTGAATCCTATCAATAGTACGAGCAAATCTAATATCTTCAGCAGCTAATGTTGCTTTACCTTGTAAATTTTCATCATAACCCATAAAAGCTTTAGGTACTTTTAAGGCTGCGAATAATTTATCTCTTAAATAATTAACGTCTTGAATACCATCATAATTTAATCCTGCCGCTGTATCAATTTTAGTTGAGGCATCATTACCACGAACTGGAATGTAGTAATCTTCTAACATGTTTTGCATGTTATATTTTAAGTTATACTCACCAGTTTGTTGATCTACTAACGGAGTACGTTTCATTGTAGAAATTGTTTTCTGCATGAAATTCTCTACTTCATTTGGTGGTATTGATCCAACATTAATATAGAAAATACGACGATCTGGAGCTCTTACAATACGATGAATTAACATCGCATCTTCCATTAATGTATATTGTTTAAATAATTTACGAGCAGGTTCAATATAAGAACGACCATATGGTAAAAAGTTCACATCAGTTAATAAACGGAAGTGAGCCATTTCATAATTATCAAAATAGACACCATTATCTTTACCAAATGATTTATTTATACCATAATAACCATCACCACCTCCTCCACCAATCAAACCATCAGGTGAAAATCTAAATCTAACAGATGTGGGATGATCTTTATCATATGCTTCTTGTCTTTCAATATGATAAGCAGTAAACGGAACTACGTTATATACTCCAAACTTCTCAGCAATTTCTAATTTCAAGAAAAAGTCACCATACTTACACATTTGACGAATCCATGACCATAAATTGAATTCAATATTCAACACATCATAGAATAAATTGTATAAAATTTTCTGAATATCTTCATCACTACTTCTAATTTGAAGTACTTCACCCATGTCATTCTTTAAAGTACATTCATCCGCTATAATATCTAAAGCAGAAGCTACAATAGCATCTGTATCCATAGCATCATAATCTGAATATATAGTTGGGCGTAAATATCTATAGTTAGCGTTAAATTGTTGTCCTAAAAGTGATGTAGTGTTTGATGAATATATCCTATTGTATCTATCAATTAGAGCATTTGTTTCAAACTCACCACTAGTTTGAATTTGATTACTATCAATTACTGTTAAATTATTACCACCAGCGTTTCTTATAATAACATCTGTTGAAAATAATCTTTGTAGTCTAGTAAATAAGCCTGTATTTGCCATTTTTATATTTTTATATACGAATAAATATTAATTTTATAACAACCAATTTATATTTTCAAAATTTCCCCTACCATCATTAATTTGGAACGGGTTTTGAACTCCATTGGATGTGTATCCTCCTCTAGCTGTTGACATATTATTTAATGTTGCTCTAGTTAAGTCTAAACTTTGTTGTTGGAATTTTAATGATGTGTCTCTTAAATACATTCCTATACCAAAACTCATAACTAAATCATCATTATATCCACTTTGAGCTTCTGGTCTACCATTTTTCCATACAAACACTTTCATCTCCTCTAATAAACGTTTAGATTGTATAGTAACACTTCTGTCACCAATATACTCTCTAAATTTATTAATAACTAAAGGACGTGTTCTCATAGACATAGTGAAACCAGGTGTCATTCCTGTTTGTGTTTCATATCGTTGAAGATACGACTCAGCTGTTGGGGTGTCACTCTTAGGTGAGTAATAGAAATTTCTATATCCTCTTTCCATAACAGCATCAATTGTTGCCCAACCTATATTAGCATTTTCAATAGCTAACAAAGCATTATTGTACTCAGTAGCTAAACCACATAGAAAATATCCAAAATCTTTTGGAGGTAATTGTCCTCTATATTCAGCTACTTGTGTGTTTGTAGCAATATCAATAACATGACATGCTGAAAAGTCTTTACCATCTCCTCTAGCTACGTCAGCTACTACCATATATTCTCTACTATAATCAGCTGGATTCCATATCCATAAATTTTGATCAACTCCTCTTCTTTCTAAAGGATCTTTAATAGTAGTTGTTGAAATAAAATCTAACCATTCATTATAGAAAACAACATCACCTGATGTACTAAAATCACAATCACATTCTTGAGCTGCTATTCTAGGATCACCTAATAATTCATCTTGTCTTTTTCTCCAGTTTTCATCTCGTTCTGGATGTACAAACCAAGGTAATTTAATTGGTAGAAAATCATTATCCGCTGATTCAGCTGATACCCATGTTTTATGAAACCAGTTACCAGTACCATATGGTGTTGATAATACTATAGCTCCACCACCAGTTGCTAAGGTTTGTTGAGCAGAAGCCCAAATCTCTCCAATACCTTCAATAAATGCTGCCTCATCGACTATCAACATTGATACTGCTTCTGATCGACCCGCATCACTACTTGCTGAAGTTGCTTTAATTTGAGATCCGTTATTTAACCTTAATGATAATTTATTGTTTTCTTCAGCTCCTATTTTTAACCATGATGGTAAATTGTCAAACATAAACTTGACTTTAGTTACCATGTTTCGAGCAGTTTCCTGTTTAGTAGCAATACAAAGTACGTTTTTATCTTTATGGAATAACATTAACCATAAAGAATAACCAGCAGCTAATGTTGATATACCTAACTGTCTTGATTTTAAAACTATAGAATATGGATTATCTCTCCATAATCTTAATACTTTTTCCTGGAATGGATATAAATTGAATATAACTCTACCACGTTGTGGGTGTTGAATATTACAATATTTCTTTAAAAAGTGTGCTGGATCTTGAGCACATTTCAAATATTCCTCTCTTATTATTTGTCTTAAATCTTGACTCATAAGAATATTGATAATATTAATAAAGCAACACTAACAGCAGCTGAAATATTACGTTGATTCTTATAATCTTTAATTTGACCATTTAAATTGTCTAATTGTAGAACACGACTAGAATCAATTTTATTTAAGAATAATATTTCTTTGTTATATGAAACTTCTTTTTCTTTATATTTTGTAATTGTACTATCTTTTAAAAATACAACACTCTTATAATCAAGAATAATACTATCTTTAATTATATTTTCTTGTTTACATAAATCGTATCGTTCTAAATCTTTAACAATTTTTACAACGGTTGATTTAGGCATAACAACTATAGAATCACTTGTATCTTTCTGAGAGAATACTTGAAAGCTCATCAGAAGAAAGCTTATCAATATTGTTAATTTTAGTTTCATATTCGTGTTTTAAATTGTTTAACCTATTTTCCTTAGTATGAATTTGACCTAACACTCTAACAACTGAGTCTTGTAAACTGATGATTTCTTCATCGTATTTTTGTCTCTCAACTTGTAAAGTGTCAATTTCAGATCTTAAACTGTCAATTGTTGTTTGTAGTGCTTTTTGTTTATCATCTACTTTTGTCTCAGTTTTAATAACACCAACTGTTACTAAAATTAAAATAACAAAAATAACATATAGTAAAAAACTATTTATAATATTAGACCATTTCATCTTCAAGTCTTTGTTTTAGAGCCTCTAATTCTTTTTTAATTTTTGTTTTATCCTTCATCTGTTGAAGTAAATTTTCTTTTTCATCACCCTCAGCTTCTTTCCACTGTTTAAGAAGACGTTTCATTTCTTTTTCAGTTTGAGCCAAATCAATAATAACTTTATTTAATTTATCTCCTTGATTTTTTAACTTTTCAGCTGAGTCAATTGCTTCTTGATCTTCGGGTTCTGATAAAAGTTCTAGGATCTCTTCTTTAATTTTTTGTTTTAATTCAGTTAAATTCATATTGAGTTTTATGTATAAATATTAAAGATTTAGTGCTTCTTTAATTTGTTGGATACGTTCCTCAGTTGTACCATTAATCTCAACTAATTTATTAGGTTTGTATTGTTGTAATAACTCTACTATAGCATAGTTAATATCGTTTCTATATTGCGAGTCAGTTTCCCTAACGCCATTGTCCTCGATTCCTATGCCTTCTGGGTTAATATAAAATACTATATCGTAATATGACATTAAAGATGATGCGGCCTCAATCAATGATTGTTTATAATACCAACTAATTGATTTAGCTGATAAAGTGAATGCACATACATCCCAAATTGTTCTATCTGTGATTAGATTATCATACATTAACTCACTAGCTCTCTCAGCCATAAACACAAATTGACCTCTAACAGTTGAATCTGTATTTAATGGAATACCTAAATCTCGTAAATATTTTGATCGTTCAGTAGCAAAATGATAATCTTGAAACTCAGGTAATTCTTGTAATGCTTTAACAAGTGTAGTTTTGCCTACAGACATTGTTCCACATAATCCAATTCTCATAGACGTGATCCTTTAAATGATGATTGCTTATAAAATGGTAAACCGGTTTGATCTTTAATCCTATCTTTCCATTCTTCTTCAGTATATTGAATACCGTACAAATAATATTCCTTTAATTTTTTATCACCTTCAGGAATTAAAGCTGGTCCATCCCAATTATGTAATTTACCATCATACACATAAGCGATAGTACCATCTGCTTTTACTAATTTTTTACTTTCAATTTTGTTTTTCGACATAACTTTGTTTTTTAATAATATAACAAAAAAGGCTTGGATTACCAAGCCTGTTATTTAATCATTAATTGCTTCTATATAACTTAATAAATCGTTAAATACAATTTTATTTTTATGAGTTCTAGCTAAATCCTCTAATAAAACCATACCATCTATTTTATCATGTTTATGTTCTGTGATAAGTTTTTTTACTGATTTTAATGTAGTTTCAGCTAAAACAATATATTCTGAATCATCACTGTAATCTGATAAGTCATTTAGATACAACTCAATATATTCATTTAATTTTTCTTGAGATAGTTTCATATATTAAATTTTTAATTTTTTTAACAAATTCTTTTATTGATTTAATTTGACCATTTAACCACTGTAAACGTTCGCCCATTTTTTTACCTTCCATTGGTTTTTCAATGTTACCTTCAGGAATATGTTTTGTTAATGGTTTCATGTATTCCGACCCAGTTAAAAATACAAATTTATCTTTATTAGGATCAATACCTGATTGTTTCATTTGACCTAAAACAGTCTCACCCCATTTTTCTTTTTCATCTTTTTTCATGTCTTTTAAAGTCATGTCATATGGAGCTAATTTTTTCTCCATAGGAACTAAATGATGTTTAGCAGACAAGATAAACATTTTATCTGGTTTTAGAGATTGACCATACTCTAATGTTTTTTGAAACATTGGAGATGCTGAGTAAAGTTCTTTTGCTGCACATGGGTGGTCTAATTTAGACTTAGTACAACTTAATAATACTATTGTTGACATACATTAATAAATATTAAAAGGAAATTAAATCACCTGGATCTTGGTAATCCTCAATCTCATCATTCATAGTTAGTTATTTCTTAATAAATATTCAGAAACATAAATTCCATGAGCTCCTGATACTGTAATTCCACGAGCTGATAAAGCATCACCTACAAAATGTACATTTGGATAATCTTTTAATGCTAAATTTTTATAATCCACTAACGGTTCAGGGCTTAGATATTTTACTTCAGGCATATAGATACCCCAATCATCTCCCATTTCAGGAAATATAATTTGCATATTAGTAATAAAATCTTCAATATATTGAGCATATTCTTCACCTAATGCATTAAACAAAACATCCATAGTATCTACTTGTATAGCTGATACTGTATTGTTTTCTGATGTAAGACTAGGTTGACGAGTTTTATTAGGTGAGTAATAAATACCAGTACCGTTAATTTGAAGTTTTTGAACTACATCTCTTGACCATTCAAATGGATTTTCAATACCTTTAATTTCCATTAAAATACCAAAATTAGTCATATCATTTCTAAATTCTTCACCTTTTTTAGCATGGCCGTTGTATGTAATATCACCATATGTTTCTTCTACTGCTACATAAGCCGCATTATTATTAGTGCAGAATGAGCGTAATGATACATTATCAAATTTTTGATATAGTTTAAAATCATAACTAACATCAATTAGTTTTTGGAAGTACTTTTGTGGTGCTTCAAAACGAACTCCAATTTGAACTGATTTTGGTTCTGTTGGTAAATTATATTCATCTGCTAATTTCTTACCAAAATCAATACCTGATTTACCTACTGCAAATATAAGTTTATCGTATTCAATATTAGTATCAATATATGGTTTAAAATTTTCTAATCCATTATCTTTACCTAATTTATAAAATTTACTTAATATTTTATTATCAACGAAAGTAACAATTTGTTTTTTAAAATCTATGTCGTTTACTTCACATTCCCATTCAAATTTCACTCCTTTATCAACTAAATAATCATACCAACGTTTTCCTATTTCATGTAAATAATCTGTACCAATGTGGTAAACTGGGAATAAACGTAGTCCAAAGTATGGTTTGATAAAATCGGGTTCAGCTTGTGGATTTGAGTACATGATTTTGGGGGGATCGGGGTGAAAACGTTTCCACATCTCAATTGATTGATCCATTAAATCATAAGCTTTTTCTTCACCGCAGTATTTTGATAATTGACCTCCAATTGCTGTATGATATGTTAATTTGCCATCAGAGAATCCTCCCGCACCTGCGAAACCTGTCATTACTTCTTCCGGTTTACGAGTATAAGGATCTTTACCTTTATCAATTATAGTAATAAGTTCTCCAGGATAATTATTGTCTACTAATTTTAAAGCAGCACTAATACCAGCTACTCCACTTCCTACAATTACAATTTTTTTTGTGTACTTCATATTATTTATATTTCCATTTAAATTAATTTCCAAGACCATTTAAATCCATAAGCTGTTTTTTGTTTTCCTATACATGTTTGTCTAATACCTGAAAAGTCATATTTTAAAGATTGAGTTATATCTTTAGGTCTAGTCCACTCTTTAATAATATTACCTTCTAAATCATGTTGATAGATAATATATTTGTTTTTTCTACCAGTATTTAGTTTAGGAGCTACTTTTTTAAATTTTTTACCTTTATTAGGACATGTTCTTCCTTTAAATAATTTACTTAATTTTAATCTAGAATGTTCAGGAAAATATTCAGGACCATTTCCTCCTTTATTTTTATTTACTAAATTAAATCCCCACGATTTAAATAAACTTATATAATGTTTTTCCCAAAATTTCCATTCATCTGAAGGAATTTCATCTATTATTTCTAAACAAACATCAAATCCAAAATGTTGTTTATGATTTAATCTTCTTTTAATAGTATTGTTTGTTTTACCCACATAAAAAGGTATATTATCATTTTTATGTAAAAAATAAATATAAATTAAGGTATCCATTCTGGTTTTGAATTTGGTATTTTATTGTATTTTAAATTTTTCTTTTTAATTTTTTCTTCTATATAAAATTTACGATATGATTCTAATGTATTATTACTTTTATAAATATCATTAATACATTGTGGTGGATCTACAAATCCATTATCAGGTATGTTTGGTTTATTTTCATATAACCACAATAATACTTCTCTAGTTTTATGTTTTTTACTATATCTTTTTTCAAATTCATTACATATTTCTAAACCATGTCTAACAACCCAGTTATAATGATGTATTGATTCTCTAACCCATTTTGTTGATGGGTGATTTGTATGTGCTTGTTTATATGGAGCCTCAGAACCATTAACCCAATGTGCTGTACAACACATTTGAGCACATTCAATTTGCATTTTCCTAATATGGTCATCAACTAAATCTTTAGCTGCCACAATTGGATCTTCGTTTATGTAAAAAATGTTCATACTATGAATATAACAAATTTTATCAAAAAGGCCAAACAAAAGTGGCCCCAATCTTTCGATTGGAGCCACAACTTCCGTATTGTTTTATTTTGAATCGACCGGCTATGAATCGGTCTAAATGTTATCCTACTCTAAATCCTTTTATAAAATCATCCACTTCTTCTGGTGTTTCTAAAGAAGTATATAAATCCCAGATATTAGGATTATTTTCCTCTTCATCTTCAATGTTTTGTTCTATTTCTTTAGCTTCATCACTATATTTTTGAGCCACATAATCTGGTGCATAAAATTTATTTTCAGTGATAATTCCTGCTAATTTTTGCATACGACGAAATTCTTCTGATAGTATTTGTTTCATAATTTTTATTAATTAGATTTCATCAATTAAGAAGTTCATATACTCTTGAATATCTTCTTTCTCAAATCCTTCATTGTACCAATCAGATACTAATAATCTCAATTTAGTTTTCAAAGTGTTTAAGTCTTGAATATTAGCTAATATATCCATTCTATCAAACATATTATATTGGTAAACTTCATCAGCATTGTTGTTAACAATATCATCCCCCATATTTCTATTTGTTGAATATGGACCAGCAACTTCATCTGTTTTTTCTTTGTATTCTGATTCTGTGATTAGACCAGCAAGTTTTTGCATACGAACAAATGAT
>Ga0214919_10011933_pt1 | contig 10764 bp, 4 predicted proteins | sample LL1503_MetaG_FD_177994 | JGI IMG/M metagenome (GOLD analysis project Ga0214919, IMG submission 177994) | Freshwater microbial communities from Lake Lanier, Atlanta, Georgia, United States - LL-1503 | ecosystem: Environmental > Aquatic > Freshwater > Lake | place: USA: Georgia | collected 2015-03-15 | reverse complement strand
GAGCGCCTGTGTGGACAGCCGGTGCAGGTGGAACTCTTGATTAGCCAACGCGAGGCACCGCCCCGGCAAGAGCTTTTGGCGCGTAGCCCCGCCGTGCGGGGACAGGGTGGCGGCAGCGCGGCCATCGCCGCCCCGCCTGAGGCGCCCAAAAACCGCCTCAACACCATGCTCAACTTCGACAATTTGGTCGAAGGTAGCGCCAACCGCATGGCCCGCGCAGCGGCCATGCACGTGGCCACCGCGCCCGGACATTTGTACAACCCATTGTTCATTTACGGGGGCGTAGGCCTGGGCAAGACGCACCTGATGCATGCGGCAGGCAACCGCCTATTGGCCGACAAACCTACTGCCAAAGTTCTCTATATCCATGCCGAGCAGTTTGTGTCCGACGTGGTCAAAGCCTACCAGCGCAAGACCTTCGACGAATTCAAGGACAAATACCATTCCCTGGATTTATTGCTAATCGACGACGTCCAATTTTTTGCCAATAAAGAGCGCACCCAAGAAGAGTTTTTCAACGCTTTTGAGGCTTTGCTGGCCAAAAAATCGCATATCGTGATGACCAGCGATACCTATCCCAAGGGTCTTGCTGACATCTCCGAGAGACTGGTTTCGCGCTTTGATTCCGGTCTGACAGTGGCTATTGAGCCGCCCGAATTGGAGATGCGGGTGGCGATTTTGATCAACAAAGCGCGCGCCGAGGGCGCCGAGATGCCCGAAGAAGTGGCGTTTTTTATTGCCAAAAATGTGCGTTCCAATGTCCGCGAATTGGAGGGCGCATTGCGCAAATGCCTGGCCTATTCGCGTTTCAACCAGAAGGAAATCTCCATCCCGCTGGCCCGTGAAGCCCTAAGAGACCTGCTATCAATACAGAACCGTCAGATCTCTGTGGAAAACATTCAAAAAACCGTGGCCGACTATTACAAAATCAAGGTCGCCGACATGTATTCCAAGAAGCGCCCGGCCAGTATTGCCCGGCCGCGCCAGATCGCCATGTACCTGGCCAAAGAGTTGACGCAGAAAAGCTTGCCCGAGATCGGCGAGCTGTTTGGCGGGCGCGACCACACCACGGTGCTGCACGCGGTGCGCAAAATCAGCCTGGAGCGCCAGCAGGCGACCGAATTGAACCAGCAACTGCACGTTTTGGAACAAACCCTTAAAGGCTAAGATAAAAGTGCTTTTTTCGCCGGAAAAGAGACCAATAAACAGCGAAAATGTCGGGTGCTGCAAGTTTGTGCCTGCCAGCCGGTGAATAGATAGAAATTTGGAGTCCTACATGATCGTTTTGAAAGCCACGCAAGACCAGGTCTTATCCGTGCTGCAATCGGTGGCCGGTATCGTCGAACGTCGCCACACTTTGCCTATCCTTGCCAATGTGATGGTGCGCAAAACCGGCTCCAACCTGCAGTTCACCACCAGCGACCTGGAAATCCAGATCCGCACCAGCGCCGAGCTTGGTGGCGACGCCGGGGATTTCAGCACCACCATAGGCGCGCGCAAGCTGATCGACATCCTGCGCACCATGCCGGCCGATCAGACCGTGTCCCTGGAAGCGAGCCAAAGCAAAATCATCCTCAAGGGTGGAAAAAGCAAATTCACTCTGCAAACCATGCCCGCTGAAGACTTCCCGCTGGTGCAGGAGTCGCCCAGCTTTGGCCCGGTTTTCAGCGTGCCGCAAAAAACCCTCAAAAGCCTGCTGAGCCAAGTGTCATTTTCCATGGCCGTTCACGATATCCGCTACTACCTCAACGGCATTTTGTTTGTCGCCGAAGGCAAACAGCTCAGCCTGGTCGCCACAGACGGCCACCGCCTGGCTTTTGCCTCGGCCACGCTGGACGTGGAAGTGCCCAAGCAGGAAGTCATCCTGCCACGCAAAACCGTGATCGAATTACAGCGCCTGCTTTCGGACGCCGAAGGCGCCATCGACATGCAATTTGCCAGCAATCAGGCGCGCTTTAGCTTTGAGGGCATGGAGTTCGTGACCAAGTTGGTCGAGGGTAAGTTCCCTGACTACAACCGCGTCATCCCCAAAAACCACAAAAACCGCATCGTCCTGGGGCGCGCCACCTTACTGTCCACCTTGCAGCGCACCGCGATCCTTACCAGTGACAAGTTCAAGGGCGTGCGCTTGAATATCGATCCTGGCACCTTGCGCATGGCGGCTAACAACGCAGAGCAAGAAGAAGCGGTGGACGAGATCGACATCGACTACGAAGGCGACAGCATTGAGATCGGGTTTAACGTCACTTACCTGATCGACGCTTTGTCCAATATGAGCCAGGAAATGGTCACGCTCGAGTTCTCGGATGGCAACAGCTCTGCGCTGATGACCATCCCCGACAACGCCACCTTCAAATATGTGGTGATGCCCATGCGAATTTGATTGCACTCCATTCGGTGCCCCCAAAACCAAACCCCCGCATTACGGGGGTTTGGACATTCAAGAACAGCAGATTTTTTGAGCGGCAACGCAAAACCTAAATGGTTGGCGATGCCCGAATTGATAACCAGAAGACTTTTCCATGAACCAAGACAAGCAGCCCGACGCCCCAAATAACGACTCCAGCGAAGGCGTTAACACCGGCGAAAGCGGCGAAGACAGCTCCAACTTCCAGCCCACCATTGACACCAACCAGGCCGGCGCCACGGACGCCTATGGCGAGGGCTCCATCCAAATCCTGGAAGGCCTGGAGGCGGTGCGCAAACGCCCGGGCATGTACATCGGAGATACCTCGGACGGCACCGGCTTGCACCATTTGGTGTTCGAGGTGGTGGACAACTCCATCGACGAATCGCTGGCCGGGCATTGCGACGACATTGTGGTCACCATCCACTCGGACAACTCGATTAGCGTGACCGACAACGGCCGCGGCATCCCCACTGGCGTCAAGATGGACGATAAGCACGAGCCCAAGCGCAGCGCCGCAGAGATCGCGCTGACCGAGCTGCACGCGGGCGGCAAGTTCAATCAAAACAGCTACAAAGTCTCGGGCGGCCTGCACGGTGTGGGTGTGAGCTGCGTGAACGCGCTGTCCAAAATGCTGCGCCTGACGATTCGGCGCGACGGCAAGGTGCACGTAATGGAGTTCAGCAAAGGCTTTGTGCAAAACCGCATCACCGAGATGCAAGACGGTGTCGAAGTCTCGCCTATGAAGATCGCGGGGGACACCGAAAAGCGCGGCACCGAAGTGCACTTTTTGCCCGATACCGACATCTTCAAAGAAAACAATGTTTTCCATTACGAAATCTTGAGCAAGCGTTTGCGCGAGCTCAGCTTCTTGAACAACGGTGTGCGCATCCGTTTGAAGGACGAGCGGACCGGCAAAGAAGACGACTTCTCGGGAGCGGGTGGCGTCAAAGGTTTTGTGAACTTCATCAACAAAGGTAAGAGCGTTCTCAACCCCAACATCTTCCACGCTACCGGCGACCGCCAGAGCGACCAGAACACCAACATCGGTGTGGAAGTAGCCATGCAATGGAACAGCGGCTACAACGAGCAAGTGCTTTGCTTTACCAACAACATTCCCCAGCGCGATGGCGGTACCCATCTGACTGGTCTGCGCGCTGCGATGACACGCGTGATCAATAAATACATCGACGAATCCGAGTTGGCTAAAAAAGCCAAAGTCGAAGTGACGGGCGACGATATGCGCGAAGGCCTGTGCTGCGTGCTATCGGTCAAAGTGCCCGAGCCTAAATTTAGCAGCCAAACCAAAGACAAGTTGGTCTCCAGCGAAGTGCGCGGCCCAGTGGAAGACATCGTCAGCAAACTGTTGGCCGATTACCTGCAAGAGCGGCCGACTGACGCCAAGATCATCGTCGGCAAAATCATCGAAGCTGCGCGCGCCCGCGAAGCTGCGCGCAAAGCACGCGACATGACGCGCCGTAAAGGGGTGCTCGACGGCATGGGCCTGCCCGGCAAGCTGGCCGACTGCCAGGAAAAAGACCCCGCTATGTGCGAGATCTACATCGTCGAGGGCGACTCCGCCGGGGGCAGCGCCAAGCAAGGCCGTGACCGCAAATTCCAGGCCATCCTGCCCTTGCGCGGCAAGATCCTGAACGTGGAAAAAGCGCGTTACGAAAAGCTGCTCACCAGCAATGAAATTTTGACGCTCATCACCGCTTTGGGCACAGGCATCGGCAAAGCCGGCGGTACCACCGGTAACGACGATTTCAATGTCGCCAAGCTGCGTTACCACCGCATCATCATCATGACCGACGCCGACGTGGACGGCGCGCATATTCGCACTTTGTTGCTCACTTTCTTCTACCGTCAAATGCCAGAGTTGGTCGAGCGTGGCCACATCTACATCGCGCAGCCGCCGCTCTACAAAGTCAAGGCCGGTAAAGAAGAGTTGTACCTGAAAGATGCCTCGGCACTCGATAGTTTTTTGATGCGTATTGCGCTGATCAACGCCTCGGTGTTTACCGGCGGCCCCAATGGCACCACACTGCAAGGCGACACCCTGGCCGAACTGGCGCGCAAGCACCAGGTGGCGCAAAGCGTGATCGCGCGTCTGCAAAACTTCATGGATGCCGAAGCCCTGCGCGCCGTGGCAGATGGCGTTGCGCTGAACTTAGACACCGTGGCCGACGCCGAACTGTCCGCTGCGGCTCTGCAAGCCCGCCTGCCCGATGCTGAGGTGGCCGGTGAGTTTGACGTCCGCACCGACAAGCCCATATTGCGCATCAGCCGCCGCCATCACGGCAACGTGAAGAGCAGCGTGCTCACGCAGGACTTTGTGCACGGCGCCGACTACGGCGCGCTGGCCGAAGCAGCGAGCACTTTCAAAGACCTGCTGGCCGAAGGCGCACGTGTGATGCGCGGTGAGGGCGAGCGGGCTAAAGAAGAAAAAGTCAGCGATTTCCGTCAAGCCATGGCCTGGCTGATTACCCAAGCCGAAAATGGCACTGCGCGTCAGCGCTACAAAGGCTTGGGCGAGATGAACCCCGCGCAACTCTGGGAAACCACCATGGACCCTACCGTGCGCCGCCTGCTCAAAGTGCAAATCGACGATGCCATCGAAGCGGACCGCGTTTTCACGATGCTCATGGGCGACGAAGTGGAACCGCGCCGTGAGTTCATCGAAGCAAATGCGCTGCGGGCTGGGAATATTGATATTTAAACGCTTGTTTGCGTGTCAAATTTTCTTGCGCTTGTAAGAAGCAGAGAAGCCCGGTTTACCGGGCTTTTTCATTTGCTGTAAGTGGTTTAACGTCGCTTGCGCCGCGTTCGAACGCAAAAGAGTTTCTAATCCTTTTTGGTAGATGCAAGCTCAATGCCAGAGCTAGAAGCAGAAGCAGACTGCTGCACGCGGGACGGCATGGCACCCGGCTCCGTTCGTGTCCTCCGCCCTTCGGGCTCCTCCTTTACCTCACTGCGCCGGGCGCCACGTCGTCCCGCTGAAACGATGTTGTTTGTGCAATCAGGTATCCGGAACCCCGATGGCAAATAAATGGGTGAAGTGCGCTGCAGGGTAAGTACACGCAGTTAGTAGTATTTAAATTGCTTGCACATCAACAGCCTTCGCCGCGTGTGGACTTGGAGCGTATGGCATATCGAAGTAAAGGGGGAGCCCGAAGGGCGGAGGACATGAGCGGAGCCATGCGCCCCAAGTCCGCCCGTGTACACATACTGGCAAGCAACCGTCTGAGCCAGCCGTACTTAGTCCGCTTAAATCTGGGAGGCCACTCGCGCTTTAGCAGCCCGAGTAGCAAACATAGGAAAAAGCGCCAAGCGCTTTAAGGTAACTTCCCGCCCAGCGTCTCCCAACTAGGCTTGACCGCCGCAATATGCCGCGCCTTTACATGCCCATAGCCGCGAATCTCTTCGGGCAGTTTGGCAAAGCGTAGAGCGTCGGGCAGGGTGACGGGGCTTAGTTGTGCGAGCATGCGCTCCAGGGTTTGCTGGTAGTTGTGAACGAGGGCGCGCTCGCCCTGGCGCTCTTCGCTGTAGCCAAAGACATCTAGCGCTGTGCCGCGCAAGACCTTTAGCGGCGCCAGCAGGCGAAAGCCCAGCCCCATCCAGGGGCCAAAGCGCTGCTTGATGAGCCGGCCTTTCTCATCCTTCTTCGCCAACAAGGGTGGCGCCAGGTGGTAGTTGACTTGGTAGTCGCCTTCAAACATGTTGCTGATCTTTTCGCGAAACGCTGGATCGCTGTGCAGCCGGGCCACTTCATACTCGTCTTTGTAAGCCATCAGCTTGAACAAATAGCGCGCCACGGCGCTGCTTAGCGGCAAGTCTTTGACATCGGCATGCGCCCCTAGCGCGCTTTCGGCGCTGCGCACCTTAGCTACAAAGTCGCGGTAGCTTTGCGCATAGGCGTCGTTTTGGTAGCCTGTTAAAAATGTGGCGCGGTGCTCCACCAGCGCGTCCAACGAAGTGGGCGCCTGCTTGCGTACAAATTGAACCGTCTGCGCGGGCAGCAAATTGCGTTGCACCGCGGCCGGATCATGCGCTGCCAAGCGGCCCCAATGAAAGGCGGCCTGGTTCTTTTCTATGGCAACGGCGTTGAGCTCCATGGCTTGCAACAACGCCTCTTGGCCCAGCGGTATCCAGCCCTTTTGCCAGGCATAGCCTAGCAGCACCGGATTGGTGTAAATACTGTCGCCCAGCAAGTCGGTGGCGATGGCTTCGGCATCTACGCAGCCCAGTGATTGCGGGTCTTGCAAGGTGGCGCCAATGGCCGCGATACAGGCTTCGCCGGGGTTGCTCCAGTTGGCGTTTTGCACAAAGGCGGCGGTGGGTTGGCTGTGGCTGTTGAGCACCACGCGGCTTCGACCGGCGCGCAGGCGCAAGCTGGTTTCTTTGCCTGCGGTGACGATCGGATCGCAGCCGATTACCAGGTCCGCGCAGGCCATGCCCACGCGGGTGGTGCGTATCGCGTCTTGCGTCTGTCCGATCAGCACATGGCTCCAGGTCGCTCCACCTTTTTGCGCCAGGCCACCGGCGTCTTGCGTGACGATGCCTTTCCCTTCGATATGCGCAGCCACGCCAAGTAATTGGCCGATGGTGATAACGCCGGTACCACCCACGCCTGCGACCACCAGGCCCCAAACGCCTTCGTGCGCTTGATGTAAATCGAAGGTCGTGGGCTCTGGCAAGTCTGTACTGTGCGCCGCTTGGTTTTTGAGGGATGCAGTTTGCTTCTTGCGCAGGCTACCGCCCTCTACCGTCACAAAGCTCGGGCAAAAGCCTTTAACGCAAGAAATGTCTTTGTTGCAGGTACTTTGGTTGATACGCCGCTTGCGTCCCAATTCGGTTTCTAGCGGCTCCACACTTACGCAATTGCTTTGCACACCGCAGTCTCCGCAGCCTTCGCAGACCAACTCGTTAATCACCACGCGCGTGGCCGGATCCACCATGGTGCCACGCTTGCGGCGGCGGCGCTTTTCGGTGGCACAGGTTTGGTCGTAAATGATGACGGTCGTGCCTTTGATCTCGCGCATCAAGCGCTGCACCGTGTCCAGACTATCGCGATGCTCTACGGCCACGCCTTCGGGCAGGCCTTTGACACCATCGTATTTTTGGGGCTCGTCGGTCACCACCACGATGCGCTGCGCACCTTCGGCCCGCATGCTTTGCGCGATCTGGATCACGCTATGGCCCTCGGCGCGCTCGCCGATTTGCTGGCCGCCAGTCATCGCCACCGCGTCGTTGTACAAAATTTTGTAGGTGATGTTCACACCTGCCGCGATGGACTGACGCACCGCCAGCAAGCCACTGTGAAAGTACGTGCCATCGCCCAAATTGGCAAAAATATGCGCGTCGTTCACAAACGGCTGCTGCCCGACCCAAGGCACGCCTTCGCCGCCCATTTGGGTAAAGCCGGCGGTGGAACGGTCCATCCAAAGCGACATGAAATGGCAGCCAATGCCCGCCATAGCGCGCGAGCCTTCGGGCACGCGGGTGGAGGTGTTGTGCGGACAACCCGAGCAAAACCAGGGTTGGCGTTCGGCCAGTGGCGCGCCCAAAGCGAGCGCCTGCATCGACCTTTCTTTGGCATCCAGAATCGCCAGCTGCGCATCCATGCGCGCTTGCACATCGGCGTCCACACCCAGGGCCTTGAGGCGCTGCGCGATGGCCCGGGCGACCATGGCTGGCGTTAGGTCCGCATTAGCGCGCAGCAAGCGGTTGGCCGATGGCTCGGGGCCCGACCATTCACCGCCAATACCATAAGGGCTAGCCGCATCGTCGGATACGGTGAACTTGCCGACCACGCGCGGGCGCACATCGGAGCGCCAGTGGTAGAGCTCTTCTTTTAGTTGGTATTCAATGACCTGGCGCTTTTCCTCGACCACTAAAATCTCTTGCAAGCCGCTGGCAAATTCGCGCGTGAGTTGCGCTTCCAGCGGCCAGACCACCGCCACTTTGTGCAGCCGGATGCCAACGCGCCTACAAGTCGCATCGTCCAGGCCCAGATCGAGCAAAGCCTGGCGGGTGTCGTTAAATGCCTTGCCGCTGGCCATCAGGCCGAATCGGTCATTCGGGCCTTCGATGACGTTGTGGTTGAGCCGGTTGGCGCGCACATAAGCCAGCGCCGCATACCATTTGGTATCAAACAGGCGCGCCTCCTGGTCTAGCGCGCCATCGGGCCAGCGGATGTGCACGCCGCCTGCGGGCATTTCAAAATCGGTCGGCATTACAATCTTGACGCGGTGGGGATCTACATCCACGGCTGCGCTGGATTCGACGATTTCCTGAATCGTCTTCATGCCTGCCCAAACGCCTGCGTAGCGGCTCATGGCAAACCCATGCACGCCCAGATCCAGAATGTCCTGCACGCTGGCTGGGAAAAATAGCGGCGTGCCGCAGGCCTTGAAAATATGGTCGCTCTGGTGCGCTGCCGTCGAGCTCTTGGACACGTGGTCGTCACCGGCCACGGCAATGACGCCGCCCCAGGGTGTGGTGCCAGCCATATTGGCATGCTTGAAGACATCGGAGCAACGGTCCACGCCTGGTCCTTTGCCGTACCAAATACCGAACACGCCGTCGTACTTATTACTGCCCGGCGGTGCAAAGCCTAGTTGCTGCGTGCCCCACAAAGCGGTAGCGGCCAGCTCTTCATTTACGCCGGGCTGGAAATGCACATGGTGCTCCAGCAGGCGTTTTTTTTCTTTGGCTAGCGACTGGTCGTAGCTGCCTAGTGGCGAGCCGCGGTAGCCGCTGATCAAACCTGCGGTGTTTTTGCCCGCTGCCATATCGCGCACGCGCTGCATCATCGGTAGGCGCACTAAGGCGTGCACGCCGCTCATAAAAGCCTGGCCGGTAGTCTGGGTGTATTTATCGTCCAGCGTGACGGATGCGGCACGTAGCTGGTCGGGATGCAGGGGGGCGTTCATGGTGGGGGACTCCTGGGGTAGTGGGGCCGCCTTGTGGGCAGCGGTCTGTGCAGCGGTCTCCGGGTAGGAGGGCTGCGCCTGTTGCGCAGTGTAGTCAAACTAGAAGCAAGTGTGTATCGCGCTGCTGATAGCCCCGTCATCCTCGATCACAGGCATCCAGCGCCATTTGTCAAAGGTGGTGCAGGGATGCGAAAGTCCAAGGGCCACGCGGTCGCCCACCACCGGCATGGGCCCGGCAGGGTCAAAGCGCATAAAAGCATGCTGATCGTTCAGGGCGCTGATGTGCCAGCTGGAGGGCGCCGATTGCGCGTGCTGCAGGCTGCGCACATGCGCATTGGCGTGCCATTGCACCGTTGGCAGGGCGATGTCGTAAGAGATGTCGCGCTTGCCGCAACTCAGCAGCGCCAGGCCGGGTTCGGGCACAGACTGCACCAGGGCCCACACTTCTAGCGCGGGCAAGAGCGAGTCGCTCAGCCCCTCGCGCTGCTCCACCAGGCGCAGGTAGTGGCGGTAGTGCTCGTGGTCGTGCGTCAAGTAGCAGCCCGAGCGCAACACGCCGCACACCGGCTGCGACAAACCCTGCGCTTGCAGCAGCGGCAAGACCAGGTCAAACACCGCCGAGCCGCCGGCCGACACAATGATTTCGCCCGGCGCAAACCAGCCGCGCGCATCGCAGGCACGTGCTACTTCCAGCACACGGCGTACCAGCGCGCTGACCGCGACCGGGTCCAACTCGGGGTCGCAAATGGCGGCATGGCCTTCGTAGCACTCTACGCCGCCCAGGCGCACTGACTTGGAGCTTGCCAGCGCCTGGGCCAGCGCCAAAGCCTCGTCCAAAGTGCGGCAACCGGTACGCTGGCCGGGTATGCCCATTTCCAGCAACACATCGAACGGTTGGTAGTCAGTTTGCGCATCCGCCCAGGCTTCAATCAAGCGCAGTTGTGCCATGGAATCGACTAAGAACCAGACCCGCAGTTCGGGGTGCTGGCGCAATAGGTGTTGCAGCCCCGCCAGGTCAGCCTTGCCCAGTACCTGATTGGCAATGATGGCGCGCCGCACCCCGGCCGCTACGCCCACGCTCAGTTGATACACCGTCGCAAAAGACAGGCCCCAGGCGCCTGCGGCAAGCTGCATGGCAAATAGCTCGGGCGACATACTGGTCTTGCCGTGTGGCGCCAAGTGCACGCCCTTGCGCTGCGCAAAATCCTGCATCCAGCGCAGGTTGTGCATCAAAGCACTGCGCCGCAACACCGCCAGCGGAAAGGCCAGGTCATTGGCAAGCACATTCCAGCCGCGCTGCGCGATGTCAGCCAAGGCGCCGGGCTGCGCGCCAAGTGGAAAGCTTTTGCTGTACGGGCCTAGTTCAATCATTAAAGTGTTGCAAATTGCGTTGCAAATTCCAAGCGTTTTTCATTACAAAGG
>Ga0214919_10011932_pt1 | contig 10765 bp, 9 predicted proteins | sample LL1503_MetaG_FD_177994 | JGI IMG/M metagenome (GOLD analysis project Ga0214919, IMG submission 177994) | Freshwater microbial communities from Lake Lanier, Atlanta, Georgia, United States - LL-1503 | ecosystem: Environmental > Aquatic > Freshwater > Lake | place: USA: Georgia | collected 2015-03-15 | reverse complement strand
AATATGTGTTGAACCTCATTGAGTCGGCAACAGGTGGGCGTTTCCATCCAAACTTCGACCGCATTGGTGGATTGAAAGACGATTTGCCGGCTGGTTGGATTGACGAAACAAAAGTCGTGATGAAAAAATTGCGCAACTTCTGTGACGAGATTGAATCACTCTTGTTCGGAAACGAAATCTTCCAATCGCGTACTCGCGGTATTGGTGTCATTCCGCGCGACGTTGCAATGCAGTACGGACTCTCGGGTGCGAACCTTCGCGCGAGCGGTGTTGACTGGGACTTGCGTCGCGACCAAGACAGCCCAATGGCGTGGAACAAAGTTGATTTCAAAGTGTGGACGCATCCAGATGGCGACAGCTTTGCTCGCTGCTGGGTTCGCCTACAAGAAACACGCGAAGCAACCAAGATTGTCGATCAGTTGCTCGATGGAATTCCAGCAGGACCAGTCATGGCCAAAGTTCCCAAGATCATCAAAGTGCCAGAAGGCGAAGCTTGGGTATCAACAGAAAATCCACTTGGCGAAATGGGCTACTACGTCGTTTCGCGCGGTGACTCTGGTCCGTTCCGCGTAAAGATTCGTTCGGCGAGCTTCAACAACATTTCAATAACTCCATGGTTGTTGCGTGGCGTATACGTGCCAGACATCATCACCATTCTTGCTTCGCTGTACTTCATTCTCGGAGACATTGACCGCTGATGCATTCGTTTCTCGCTGTCGTCATTCCGTACTGGGGTCAGTCGTTGCTCCGCGTACTTGGTGGCTTGGTTGCTGTGCTACTTCCTGCGGGAACCATTGTGTACGTGTTCTTGTTCAAGATGATGTCCTTTATGCAGAGTCGTCTTGGACCAATGGAAGCCGGCCCATATGGCTCCATGCAGTTGTTTGCTGAAGTGGGCAAGTGGCTACAGAAGGAAGACATTCAGCCAGACAATGCCGACAAGCGCATTTTCCGCATGGCTCCAGTCATCGTGTTGATGAGCACGTTCTTGCTCGTTGCAGTGGTGCCGTTTGGTCCAGACGCATGGTTCACCAATTTCGAGACCGGCGTGTTTTATGCGCTTGCAGTTTCATCAATTTCGGTTCTCGGAATCTTGATGGCCGGTTGGTCGTCGGCAAACAAGTACTCGTTGCTCGGTGGTTTGCGCGCTGCTGGTCAGCTCATTGCATACGAACTACCAATGGTGCTTGCAGTGATGGGCGTGGTCATTCAAGCAGGAACCATGAACTTGCAGCAGATTGTTCTTGCACAAAATGCTGGCTCAATTTTTGGAACCGACATTGTTGGCAATCCGTACGTGCTTACGCAGTTTGTTGGGTTTGTGGTGTTCATGATTGCCGTTCAGGCCGAACTAACCCAAGCGCCATTCGACATGCCAATTGCAGAATCAGAATTGGTATCGGGTTACATGACCGAGTACTCCGGCTTTCGATTCCTCATCTTCTTCATCGGTGAATTCGCCACTGCCGGCGTGTTCGCCATGATCGCCAGCACCTTGTTCCTTGGTGGTTGGGGTGTTCCGTTCTCATGGTTTGGTTGGACCTCAATGGACAGTGTCGCCAACTGGATGAATGTTGCTGGTCCGCTCATCGTGTTCACCAAAATGATGGTGCTGGTGTTCCTCATCATGTGGATTAGGTTCTCGTACCCACGTTTCCGTGAAGATCAATTGCAGCGGTTTGCTTGGAAGGTGCTCATTCCAATTTCGCTCGCAAACATCATGGTGACCGCAGTGTTAAAGGTGGCTTTCTAATGGCTCAAATTCCAGGAATGATCAAGGGCCTTGCGGTCACGTTTAACACGATGATGCGCACGTTCAAAAATGGTTCGAACACGATTCAGTACCCGCGCGAAAAAGAAGCCCCACCAATTCGTGCGCGCGGCGTTATTGCCTTGCACGAAGACAACTGCACCTCGTGCATGTTGTGCTCACGTTCATGCCCGGACTGGTGTATCTACATCGAAGCGCACAAGGAACTTGCTCCGCCTCGTCGTGAAGGTGGAAAGCCGCGCGCAGTAAACAAGCTTGATCGTTTCGACATTGACTACGCATTGTGCATGTACTGCGGAATTTGCGTTGAAGTGTGTCCGTTCGACGCTTTGTTCTGGAGCCCTGAATACGAATACTCCGAGCCAAGCATCGCCGACTTGTTGCACGATAAGTCGAAGCTAGGTGAGTGGATGGAAACCGTTCCTGCAGCGCCAGAGCTTGAAGTCGGCGCCGACAAGAAGAAGAAATAAGGCAGAAATGGTCGCTCAAAACATCGGATTCGCAATCATCGCAATCATCATGGTCATTGGTGCTGTACGCGTAGTGACAACAAGCAACGTGGTGCACGCCGCGTTGTGGTTGGTAGTGGTGCTTGCTGGCGCTGCTGCTCAGTACATCTTGCTCGCAGCAGAATTTGTTGCAGTCACTCAAGTGCTCGTATACATCGGAGCCGTCATGGTGTTATTCCTTTTCGGAACCATGCTCACACGTTCGCGAATTGGTCGCGATAGTGGCTTGAATAACTCCTATGCGAAATTGGGCATTCCCGTGGCCGTAGTGCTGTTTGCAACCATGGCACTTGCACTCAGTGAATCCTTTGGAACAGAGAAGATGCCAACTGATGGATCACTTGTCACCACTCAACAAATTTCTGATCAAGTATTTGGGCCGTACTTGCTGCCGTTCTGGGCGCTTTCATTTGTATTGCTTGCCGCCGTGATTGGCGCAATTGTCTTGGCAAGGAAGGATTGATTCCATGTTGGTAAATCAGTTCCTCTTCCTCGCAGCACTGTTGTTCTGCATTGGCGTGTACGGCGTGATTGCTCGCAAGAATGCTGTGCTCGTATTGATGTCCATTGAACTTATTTTGAACGCGGTCAACCTGAACTTCATTGCTTTTGCATTGCGCAACGGAAACGCAGACGGTCACACGTTTGCGTTGTACATCATTGCCATCGCTGCCGCCGAAGTTGGCGTGGGTCTTGGTCTGGTGTTGCTCATTTTCCGCAACCGCCGAACCATTTCACTCGATGATCTCTCGGAGATGAAGGGCTAATCATGATTCGCTCAGCAGAAGCCCTGCAGACCTTGTCGTCTGGTTGGTTCCTTGAACACGCTTGGTTGATTCCGATCGTCCCAGCAATTGGATTTTTCATCATCATTTTGTTTGGCAAGAAGTTGCCAATGAAGGGCAGCGAAATTGGCCTGCTCAGCATGTTGTCCAGCCTGGTGCTGGCTGGTGGAACTGCAATGCAATGGATTGATCGCGTAAACAGCGGAGCAGAGGCACAATTCATTGCGCCAGTTGTGCGCACGTGGAACTGGTGGCAAATCGGTGGCATGAAGTTCACCATTGGCCAATCCATTGATGGACTCGCAGTCATCGTGCTGGTGGTTGTCGCATTTATTTCAACGCTGGTTCAGTTGTATTCAACTGAATATTTGAAGGGCGATAGGCGCTACACGCACTTTTTTGCCGCACTCACATTGTTCTCTGCAGGAATGCTCGCCATGGTGGTTGCTGAAGACACCATCTTGTTCCTACTTGGCTGGGAAATCATGGGTCTGTGCAGCTTCATGCTCATCGGCCACTGGTGGGAAGACGGCGCGAACAGCCGCGCTGCGTTGAAAGCATTCTTCACCGTTCGTACTGGCGACATGGGTCTACTCGTTGGTGTTGCCGTGTTGTACTTCGCCTCGAATGAGTGGACCACCGAACATCTCGGAGTGTCCGGATTCTCTATCCGTGGAATTAGCGCATGGGCGCTTTCGGGCGAGCCAAATAGCACCGTCATTTTGGTTGCGTCAGTCGCATTGTTTATTGCAGCCATTGGCAAGAGTGGTCAATTCCCACTACACACGTGGTTGCCAGACGCGATGGCTGGTCCAACACCGGTCAGCTCGCTGTTGCACTCATCAACCATGGTTGTTGCCGGCGTGTTCTTGGTTTCACGTTTGTACCCAGTGTTCTTTACAGGCTTCGACATTTTGGGATCAGGTGGCAACTTCATCACCATCATTGGTGGAATCACCATTGTGATTGCTGCGGCGCTTGCGTTCGTGCAAAACGACATCAAGAAGGTGCTTGCGTATTCAACGGTAAGCCAGTTGGGTTACATGATGTTGGGCCTTGGCGCTGGTGCATGGTTGCCTGCGGTGTTCCACATTTTTACTCACGCATTCTTTAAAGCATGTTTGTTCCTTGGCGCAGGCTCAATTAGCCATAGCGCTTCGCATCACTCATTTGACATGAAGAAGGACATGGGCGGATTGCGCAAAGTAATGCCAATCACGTTCACCACGTGGGTCATTTCAACACTCGCTTTGTGCGGCGTGTTCCCATTCTCTGGATTCTTTTCGAAAGACGAAATCATCGACAACGTTGGTCATAACGGCTATCAACTGTTCATGATTATTGGACTTATTGGTGCGTTCATGACTGCTGCATACATGACACGTGCGACATACCTGACCTTCTTTGGTGAGGCACGCGGCGCATCGGCAGGCGAGCATCACGATGAACACCATGACGCGCACGCACCTGCGCATGATGGTCACGACAGCCAAGATGCACACGATGCTCATGCAACTGATCACGCAGACCACGGCCCTCATGAAAGCGGCTGGCGCATTACGTTGCCACTAGTTCTGCTTGCAGTGCTGGCGTTGAGCTCGGGTCTATTGAATGCAACGCCATTTGGCGAAAAGTGGGAGCGCATTAAAACGTGGGTTGAGCCACGCGCAGAAGTAGTGATGGAAACCGCCCCAGGCGGCCCTGGTCATAGCAATGTGCTGAGTATTCCTGCAGCGGCAGAAGAAGGACACCACGATTCTCCGTGCGGAAGCGAAACTCCAGAAGAAGGAGTGTGTTACGCGCCTCAACTACAACATGCGCCATTTAAATGGTCGAAGGCAATGCTTTCGCTAGGCATTGTGTTCCTGGGTATTGCGCTGAGTTGGCTGTTTTCAACGTTGCTCTACACCCGCAAAGACAAGCGACTTGTCGGACTTACGGAGCGCAATGGTGTTCTGCGTGCTGGTTACAACTTGTTAATCAACAAGTACTACCTCGATGCACTGTATGAAAATGTGATTGTTAAAGCAATTGCAGGCCCAATTGCTGCAGCTGCATATTGGTTCAACCAGAACGTTTTGGATGGCATCTTGCACGCTGTTGCCCGATTCAGCCGTGTGTTCTCTGGCTGGGTGTACCGCAACATTGACCAGCGTGTGGTGGATGGAACGGTCAACAATTCGGGCAAAGCAACCAAGGGCGCCGGTGGCGTACTTGCGCCAGTCCAATCAGGAAAAGTGAGTCAATATGGCGCGTTGCTGTTTAGCGCTGCTGCCGTTGCCGCTCTCGTACTCGTCATTATCAATTCGTAACAAGAAAGAATCAAGGGAGACAACAACATGGAAATGCTCCGTGACCACAACTGGATGTTGAGTGTTGGCACATTTTTGCCACTACTCGGCGTGCTGTTGCTGTTGGTTGTACCAAAGGCAAATGAACAACTGATCAAGAAAGTTGCATTGTTCACATCAATTGCAACTGTGGCAGTTGGCGTGTGGACATTGTTCCGCTTTGACTTCGGCAATGCAGGAACAATGCAATTCGTCGATGAAAAGACGTGGATTCCGCTGATTAAGAGCAGTTACTACATCGGACTTGATGGCATCAGCCTTCCTTTGTATTTCTTGTCGATGGTCATCACGTTGCTCGTTGTGATCTACAGCCTTGACCACATTCCTTCACCGGGCAACCCGAAAGCCTTCTTCTCATTGATGTTGGTTCTGCAGACTGGTATGGCAGGAACGTTCATCGCGCAAGACCTCATCTTGTTCTTCGTGTTCTTCGAATTGGTGTTGTTACCGATGTACTTCATGATTGGTGTTTGGGGCGGCGAGAATCGCCAGTACGCATCGCTGAAGTTCTTCTTGTACACCATGTTCGGATCAGCACTGATGTTGGTTGCTTTCCTCGCATTGTTCTTCAAGACTGGCGCAGAGAGTTTTGCTATTCCGTACCTCGTTGAACACGGTGGTGCGTTGGCAAAGAATGTTCAAATCTGGATCTTTGCTGGAATGTTCATCGGCTTCGCTGTGAAAGTTCCAATGTTTCCATTCCACACCTGGTTGCCAGATGCGCACACGCAGGCACCAACGCAGGGTTCGGTTATCTTGGCCGCAATCTTGTTGAAGTTGGGAACATACGGATTCGTACGTATCGCAATTCCAGTTCTTCCAGTAGCCGCAAAGGCTTGGGCTCCGTATATCGGTGGTCTTGCAGTAATCGGAATTATTTATGGAGCGCTTGGTTGTTTGGCGCAGACCGACATGAAGCGATTGATCGCCTTCTCGTCAGTTGCTCACATGGGTTTCGTCATGCTCGGAATTTCAACACTTACGAGTTTCGGTATGACTGCTGCAATGTTCGGAATGGTTGCACACGGTCTCATTACCGGCATGTTGTTCTTCGTTGCAGGAAGCGTGAAAGAGCGTTATCACACGCTTGAAATAGCTCGCCTTGGTGGCATTTTGAAGCAGATGCCGCACCTTGGCTGGATTCTTGGATTCTCGTGCATGGCCTCGCTTGGCTTGCCAGGTCTTGCCGGGTTCTGGGGTGAATTCCCAGCGATTCTTTCCGCATACAGCCCTGCTGCAGGACTGAACGAGACCGTGTTCCGCGTGTACATGGTGATTGCGGCACTCGGCACCGTTTTGGCTGCTGCGTACTTGCTGTGGTTGTTCCAACGCGTTGCCTTTGGCGAACCAAAGCCAGAATTTGCTGGTGACGGACACGGTCACGACGATCATGCGTTCCACGATGTGAACAAGTACGAGTGGTTTGCATGGACTCCGTTGTTGATCGCCATTTTGGTGTTTGGTGTTGTGCCGAACCTCATGTTCAAAGTGCTCGACCCAGCCGTTCAAGTAGTGCTGTCAGGGTTCAAGGGCTGATCACGTGATTCATTCCGTCATCGCCGCTGCAACCGAGTGGGTAAGCCCGCAGGTTGACTACCACGCGCTGGCGCCAGAAATCATTCTGGCGACGGGTTTATGTGTGGTGTTACTTGCAGATTTGTTCCTTGATGAATCACGTAAGTGGATTATTTCGTCGCTTACTGGTTTTACTTTGCTCGGCGCAATGCTCCCAGTGCTCACGCTTGGTTTAAGCGAAACGTCGGTTCGCTCCATGTTTGATGGTCGATATGTGGTTGACGAATTCAGCGTGGTGATGAAAGCGATGTTCCTCATTGCGGGATACGTCGTGGTGCTGTTGTCTACGAAGCATGTTGAAGAGGACGAGTACTGGCAGGGCGAGTATTGGTTCCTTTTGCTCTCCAGCATTCTTGGCATGGTCATGATGACCTCTTCACGCGATCTCGTTTCTATATTTGTGGCGCTTGAGTTCCTGTCTATTCCTGCGTACATGCTTGCTGCATGGCGTAAGCGAGACATTAAGAGCAATGAAGCCGGCATGAAGTATTTCTTGCTGGGAGTATTTGCCAGCGCAGTCATGTTGTACGGCATGTCGTTGTTGTTTGGTGCCGCAAACAGCACCTTGCTTGTCGACCTTGGTAAGAGCATCACGGCGACAGGTGGCCTCAGCGCACTGCATGCACTCGGCATCGTGTTCGTCATCGTTGGCTTCGCATTCAAAGTTTCGGCCGTTCCATTCCATAGCTGGGCACCAGACACGTACGAAGGCGCACCAAGCCCAATTACCGCGTTTCTGTCCGTCGCATCTAAGGCTGCTGGCTTTGTTGCGCTGGTGACGTTGCTGTTCGTGGCTTTCCCTCAAGCATCAGGTGTATGGCAACCATTTATGTGGGTGCTGTCGGCACTGACCATGACGGTTGGAAACGTAGTTGCACTGCGCCAAACCAACATTGTTCGCATGATGGCCTACTCATCCATTAGCCAGGGCGGATTCGTTCTCATGCCGTTGGCAGTTGCAGGAATGTCTGGAGTTTCATCTTCGGCGTTGCGCTCAGTTGTGGTGTACATGTTGGTGTACGCAGCAACGAACCTTGGAATGTTCGCTGTGATCAATGCAGTTTCTCGCAAAACCCGTAGCGGAGAAATCTCCAGTTGGGGAGGCTTGTTCTCCTACGCACCAGGCTTGGCAACACTTGCCACCATTTTCCTTGCATCGCTTGCCGGCATTCCGCCTCTTGGTGGTTGGATCGGTAAGTTCACCGCGTTCCAGTCATTGCTGAGCTCGGGTTCGGGCTGGGGTTATGCACTCGCACTCATTGGCGCTGTGAACTCTGTTGTTGCATTCGGTTATTACGGAACAATCATGCGCGAAATGTGGATGAAGCCAGTTCCAGACGGCGACACCACTCGAGTTGTTGTTCCTGGTTCGCTTGCGCTTGCGCTGGGCATCACTTGTGTTGCCACTTTGGTGTTTGGTGTATTGCCTGGAGTTGCAACACACTTCGGAGACATTGCTCGTATCACCGGTGCCTTCGGCGGCTGAGTCGATTACCGCTGCCGTAGTGGCAGCAGGTGGTGCAATTTCATTTGAGCACTACATGGGCCTTGCCTTGTATGGCGAGGGCGGCTTTTACCAAGATGGTGGGAGGGCTGGCAGGCGCGGAGATTTCATTACGTCTCCTGAAGTAGGGCCACTGTTTGCAGCGGTGATTGCTCGTTATTTGGATGACTGTTGGAATGAGATGGGTTGTCCGAACACCTTCGATGTTGTTGAAGTTGGCGCCGGGCCAGGCACATTGGCGCGAGGAATTATTGATGCGCAACCCAAATGCATATCTGCGCTGAAATATGTGGCTGTAGAAATCTCTGAAGCGCAGCGCGCATTACATCCAAGTTTTGTGGAGTCAGTGACAGAATTCCCAAACAGGACTATTCAGGGAGTAGTGCTTGCGAACGAACTGTTGGACAATTTGCCATTCAAGCTATTTGTGTTTGACGGTGCTTGGAAAGAAGCTTTTGTCGCTCTAGGTGATGGCGGTAAGTTCGTGGAAGTGTTGCGACATGTTGACGAAGTTCCCGGAGTTCTTCCAAAAACAGCACCGCTCGGGTCGCGCGCGCCAATTCAAACAGCTGCCGCACAGTGGCTGCTTGATGTTTCGAAGAAGATGAGCAACGGAAAAGTGTTGGTTTTTGACTATTGCAGTGAATCGTCAGGCGAAATTGCAGGAACTCCATGGCGTGAATGGTTACGCACATACAAGGACCACGAGCGTGGAGTGCACTATTTGCTTGACCCAGGCTCACAAGACATCACAACGCAGGTGATGCTTGACCAAATGGCGAAGTCAGTTCCAGGCTTGTCGATCTCTCAGCAGTCGGAATGGTTGCACACAATGGGAATTGATGAATTGGTATCAGCAGGAAACAAGTATTGGGATGAACATAAATCTGCCCCAGATATCTATGCAATGAAAATGCGCAGTCGTTTCAACGAGGCACAAGCACTTACCAGCCAAGATGGGCTTGGTGTATTTAGCGTGCTGGAACTTGATTTGTAGTTAGTTGCTTTTCGGGCAGACTCGTAAGCCACGCTCCAACAATCACGATCAGCATTCCGACAACTGAAAGCCACATGATTGGCTCATTGTTAAACACTTTTCCCAGAACCGTGCCAACAATTGGGGTGAAGTAGGTAGGAATCATGCTGCGAACCGCGCCAGTTCGTTTGGTCAGCAATGCGAACAGAACAAATGCGAATCCCGTACCAAGTACACCGAGTAATGCAAGTGCGCCGAGTGCTGGCCACGCAAATGTCGAACGAGAAACCCCCCACAATCCAAATGGAAGCGAAAGTGCACAGGCAACAAGTTCCACGTGCAACATGAGCGTTGCCGGGCTATACACGGCTTGCATGGGTCGAGCAAGATTGATTGCAACTGCATAGGAAAGCAATGCCAGCAGCAAAAGTGAAATTCCTTTTGCATCTGCAGTAGAACCTTCCCGTATTGATGGCACGGCGATTAGTGCGATACCAGAAAACCCAACGAGCACTGCCAGTATTCGACGCGGACTGGGAACATTGCGTACCCAAATTGCAGTGATAACAGTGACCACTACAGGTAAGCCACCATTCATCATTCCGGTAATTGCGCTAGACACCGATTCTTCAGCGAGTGGATACAACAAGAACGGCAGCGCCATCCAGACGAAGCCGAGAGCAAGTAGTCGAGGCCAATGTTCTTTTGCAATGCGTTTACGGGCACTTGGAATAAGTAGAAGCGCAGCAGCGCCAAATGCAGTTCTGCCAAGTGGAATTACTGAAGAATCAAAATGGCGAATTGCAATTTTGATCAACAAAAAAGACGAGCCCCACGTGAGGGCCATGCCAATAGAAAGCAGCCAGTCAAGTGAGGTGAATGACGCCTGAGTTTCGGCTGTATTGGTTGATTTCATGACGGGGACTAGTCTCGCATCTATCGCTAGTGGCATGAAATACCTAGGAGTGGCACCCAGATGAATGAGGACCTGAACGGAATTGAAGCGCTTTCTTATGAGCTTCGCAAGTTTCCACCTTCACCTGATTTCAAGGCGGCAGCCCATGTTTCTGATGAATCGATGTACGACGAAGCATCTGCCGACCACGAGAAATTCTGGGACCGCCAGGCACGAGAACTTGTGGACTGGAACGAGCCTTGGACGCAGGTATGTGAGTGGGATCTTCCATATTCCGAATGGTTCGTTGGTGGAAAACTGAATGTTTCCTATAACTGCCTCGATCGACATGTGATTGCCGGCAAAGGAAGCAAAGTTGCGTTCTTCTGGGAAGGCGAA
>Ga0214919_10011931_pt1 | contig 10766 bp, 10 predicted proteins | sample LL1503_MetaG_FD_177994 | JGI IMG/M metagenome (GOLD analysis project Ga0214919, IMG submission 177994) | Freshwater microbial communities from Lake Lanier, Atlanta, Georgia, United States - LL-1503 | ecosystem: Environmental > Aquatic > Freshwater > Lake | place: USA: Georgia | collected... | reverse complement strand
CGTCGTCTGACGCTGGAGATGTTGTCTGCCAAGGTGGGCATGTCGCCGCAGCATTTGTCAGAGATTGAAAGCGGCAAGCGCGATCCGCGTTTGTCGTCCATCGAGCGCATGGCGGAGGCGATGGGGATGACGGTGTTGATAGTGCCGGATGCCATGGCACCGGATCTGCGCCGCTATGTGGCCAACAACGGCCGCATCTACACCACCCACGCCGGCAAGGCCGCTGCCGCGCCCAACCACCCCGAAGCTCCAAATCCCGATCATGCCCATGAAAAAACCTGACCCGGCCCCCACTCAGCCCTCAGTCCCAGGCCCTGAGTCCTCCTCCCTGTCCTTCACCATCCAAACCTTCGACGCCCCGGAAACCGGCAAGCCCACCCAGTACGGCCATTTCAGCCGCTACTGGCAGGACGAAAAAGACTTGGATGTGCTGATTGACAAGCTGGAGGTCGGCCAACTCAGCCACAAGCAGGCGCTGATGCAAGCGCGCAAGCTGGAAGCCACCACGCCCTACAACCTGGAAATTCAGAACTTCATTGCCAACCGGCTGTGGGCGCTGGGCCTGCAAGATGAAGCCACCGAGGTGTATGAACGGGCCTACAAGCTGGCACTGGCCTACATCCCCAAAGGCTTCAAAGGCCAAATCACCTGGGGTGAGGTGGGCAACCGGCCTTTCCTACGCCTGGCGCACGGCACCCTGTTGGGCTTGATGCGTAGGCGGGACAAAGAAAAAAGGGGCGAAGCCGCCATGGCGCTGGCCAAGCAGATGCTGGCCTGGTGCCCCATGGACAACATCGGCGTGCGCTTTTTGCTGGGTGACATCGCCTTGCTCCAGGGCGACCACCAAGCAGCCATGAAGGAATACCTGAAAGGCGCGCCTAATTCACCAGCGCACTGGTACCAGGCAGCGCTGATTGCGTATAGGAATGGGGACTACGTGGCGGCCTGCACCTTCCTGCGGCGGGGCATTGCCGCGAACCCCTACATTGCGGAGGGGTTGACCGGGCGCACGGCGCTGTCAGAACACCTGTACTGGCACGCCAGCAATGTGCACGGCCCGGATTGGGCGGTGGACTATCTCGACTCCGTCGCGTGTGACTGGACGCCTGGGGAGATCGACTTTGTCGACTGGGTTTTCAATGCATCGCCTATTCTGAAGGAGCGCGCTGAGATGATAGCGCTGCGTGTGGGTATGACTTACGAGCGAGACGCTGAAAAGCGAGGTCCCTACGCGCAGCGATCAATAAATTTCATCAACCGCATCACAGACACACTGTCCAAGAAGATGGTGCGAAAGGTCCAAAATCGATGGGATGTCGAAATTTGGCCCTGGGACAGAGCCAAACTTCGTGTCTAACTCATTCGGTGTAGAACACGCCCTCGTGCTCATGCGATTCAACGAACTCATACCGGACCGTCTGAGCGAGGGCGTGTTCGAGTGGCACCGGCGGAACAAACCCCGTCTGATCAATGGCCGTGTTGTAAACAGAGTTCGCACAGAACTTCTTGACGCGTATCGAGCTGATGGCAAACCGTTTACCGGTCAGCGCAGCAACCAGATCGAAGCCTTTGCCGATCGCATACCCAACAGCGAAGGGAAGCCTGAAGCCGATTTTTTTTGGTCGACCAAGTATACGATTGACGTTTGCTACCAGACTGTTCATCGTGAAATCTGGTTTGTCGATAAAGTTGTAGATGTGCACACCCGGCTTGAAACTCATTGCGTATTCAATGAACGCAGCAACGTTTTCAACATAGGCCATCGATTTGCGGTTTTCACCGTTGCCTACCATCACAAACTTGCCTGAAGCAATCTGTCGTAGCAGGTTGTAAACGTTGCCCCTGTTCTGTTCCCCAAACACCACTGTTGGTCGAATCATCACCAGGGTACGTTCGATTGGCGCTTCAGCTTGCCAAGCTTTAAAAACCAACTCAGCTTCGTACTTGGTGCGTCCGTAGTCATTGAAGGGGGTAATATTTCCGGACTCATCTGTACCGATTGGTGCAAAACCATACACCGCAACAGTGCTGGTAAAGATAATCGTCTTCACGCTTCTTTCACGTGCCACGATGCAAATATTTTTTGCGCCCTCAACGTTGACCTCGTCGTAAAGGCTCAATGGCCGAACATCATCACGATGTTCAGCAGCCAAATTAACGATAATCGATCGATTTGAGATTGTAGATCGAAGTGTCTCTAATGACCTAACATCGCAAATTGATACTAGCTCATGGAATGACTTGCTGGGTGCTTTGTCAATGATTTTAACGTTCTGATGCTCATTCGCTCTCAGACGGCGTACTAGGCGCGTCCCAATGAACCCACTGCCGCCAATAATGCATAAATTCATTTCAACTTCCTTTGGAATGCATGAGAAATTCTTTCAAAGAATGACGAGAGCATATAAAACAATTGATAATAAAAACTGGAAAACAAGCCAACGCCCAGTCCGCGCCTGAGGACAATCCAGTGCCATATAAATGCTTTAAACTTGTTACCAGAAAGTGAATTGGGAGACACCCTATACACCGCAATAGGCTCCCCTCCAGTCGAGTACGCGTATTTTTCTATACTCAAGAGCTGGCACCACATTAAATAGTCCTCATGCTTAATGCATAGTTGACGAACTTTACCAAGAGATTCAGCATCATACATTCCTGTAAGATTGCCGATGTAATTCTTCCGTAACATTTGAGAAAGTGTGACACGAGAGGGCACATGTTTCCTTAAAAGCTCTCCGCTAGGCACAAGCCTTAAATAAGGTCCATAAACGATTTTGACATTTTTCTCTCGCATTTTTTTTACTCTTGCCGCTATGGACCCGGGCAATAAATAATCATCCGAATCAAGGAAGCATATGTATTTCCCTGAGGCGGCATCAAGGCCCATATTTCTAGCAAAAGAGACGCCATGAACCCCGATATTGCGAAATAGCTTTACTCTAGCATCATTGGACTGGATGCGTTCGATGATGGTTATTGAGCCATCTGTTGAGCCATCGTCTACCACAATTAGCTCAATATTTATATAATCTTGAGAAAGGATGCTTTTGATTGCCTCATCTATCGTATTTTTAGCGTTGAGGCAGGGCATTATAATTGACACCAATGAATTCATTATTGCGACCTGCCCCAATGGAAATTTTTGCACAAAATAATTGAATGAGAGTTGCAAATATATTGATCTTTAAATAAATATCTCATTTTTCCTTGGATTATTATTATTCGACACCACAACAGATGAAGATGCTATTAATTTTCGTCGATAGTCCTGGACGGCACCAAGCGTAACGAAAATCATAAAAACGGATAGCGCAAACTGTATTTGCCTTGTGGGCTGTTGAAATATGATTAGCGCATAAAATAAAGAATAAGTAACAAAAAACCATAAACCAAATTTTAAAGACTTGTTGAATAATTTAATTTTTTCTTGCTTTTTATATTTTGTCAGCAGGTAGAACCATCTCAGAAATATCAAAGCAAAGAGGCCTTGAGAGAATCGCGCCCAAAACAAAGAAACATGGTCAAGGTAGGCAAAAGATTCGAAAAGAGCGAATACCCACTTCAACGGAAGCAAGATTGACAGTAAAAAGCGAGTAGCCAAAACTGTCGTCAGGGAGGCACCTGATGTCAGGCATGCTGAGTTTGTATATCCCCCACAAAATTCAATGCCCTGTCCAATGGACACATTTTCGGAAATCAGCGAAATCGCGTAAAGATCATTAAAATAAATGGTGGTTGCGATAGCACCAATCATAAACAAGACTATTTTAATTTTCGGACCAGCAATACTGAGGATGTAAGATATCAGCAAAAATCCAAGAACTTCATACCGACCAATTGCAACAAACACTAGACCAGCGGCTATTCCACAAAATCTAATAACGAAGGAATCAGACCAAGCATATCGTGCAATAAGTAATATTCCGACATACAAGAGAGATTCCTTGCTTACCAGAAATGGGAGCGGGGCAGTACCAACCAAAATAGCAATGACCATTAAAGGCTTTAACGATGCTCTAGTTTTCTTAACATCAAACAAGTACAAGTAAATGAACAAAAATAGAACTGGTATCGCGTATATGATCGCTGGTGAAAAATTTAAAAAACTTGCGACCGTAACAACGCCAGTCGAATTAGTTGTTGGTGCGATATCAAATGCCCGTTCAAAATAAGAGTCATTTGACGAGATCGAATTTATGACGGAGCCTAGATGCCAATAGTAATAGGTATCAAGTAAGTAGTAACTTGAGTCGCCTTGCGAAAATTCATTCCCAATCTGTTGGATGTACAATATATTTAAAACCATGCTAAATAAGCATGCCAGAACGATTGTAATAATTATCTTCATTTATGATCGAGAGCCAAAAAGCAATTTTTCAACACGCGTTCAACAGGCAGCTCAGTCATACATCGATTATGACCTTTAGGACATTGAACAAAGTTGTAGCACGGACTGCATTCAACTAGATGCCTTACTGCGAGAGTTTTGTAATGCCAAGGTTCAATCGAGTCAGGATATTCAATTCCGGGTACAATAGAAACGACCTTGCAGCCCATAGCATCACCCAGATGCATTGCGCCTCCATCATTCCCTACCAGCAAATCGCATTCTTGAAGCAGCGCGGCCGATTGAGCGATGGAAGTCACGCCCGCCAAGTTATGTATCCGTTTAGGTGCCACAGTTACCAAGACGCTACCCAAAGCCTTGTCTGTTGGCGTTCCGATAACGACGATATGCACATCGGCATATAGATCCAAGATGGATCGGATTAATGTCTCGAACGACTGCAATGGCCAACGCTTATGAGGCTGTATCGAACCTGGTGCCACGGCAACCAGACGCACACCATTGCTAAGACCCTGCTCCCGTAGCCAATCTGAAATCCAAGCAATTGCCACTTGCCCAGGTCGCAAATCAAAGATCAAGTCCTCGTCCCTATACTTTCTCGGAGGAATCATCTCAGACAGAAATTGCAGAGGTCCATGCACGTGATGCTTCAGCAGCCCCTGTTTTTTTAGTTGCAGCGCATTCTCTACAGTTAGTTTTGAAGCGCTTCCACCTCGCCATCCCAGGGTAGGGACCAGGCCTACAAGAAAGTGAACTAATGCCAGCTTCTTCAAGCGCCCCACCCATGGCGACCAAGGATCCAACATCATGATCACTTTGTCGATACGATAGCTCTTCAATTGCCTACGTAACTTCCATAGATAGGCTAGATCACTGAGACTACTAAGTGTTATGACATCATCGATAAGATGCGGTAATGCCAGTTCAAGCCATGGCATACGATGTGTATCTCCAACATATTGAGATACCTTTTCCCTTTGATGCTTGTTAGCCGACTGGATGGTTAATAGTACTATGTGGTGCTGAGGAAATAACAGCCTCACTTCCGCTAATGCGGGACACGAAATGATAAAGTCCCCCAGAGCTGCGGATCTGAAAACTAAAATAGACTTCATGCTATAGGATCAATTCGCAAAACGAAGTCTGTAGCAAACATTCCTTGCTCCCAAGGAATCAAAGAGTACGTCTGACTACCAGCACTCAGCAAAGCTAATAGTTTGCGCCAGCGAGAACCACTTACTCTTGGTGTCTTTATCATTCCGTAAAGATGAGCACGCCCGTTAAAAGATGACAATATCTCTTTACCAGGAAATTCGCCTGTCCAATACTCAAAAACTATTGACAAACCCATCTCAGAGGGCAACGCTGCAGCGATCGCTTGCAGAACCACCATCTCAAACCCTTCTACGTCGATCTTAATCGAGCCATGTAATTTATTGGCGGCCTTCAGTTCTTCAAATAAACGTTTTAAAACATCCACGCCACAACGAATATCAATATTCATTGACAGATAATTTTTTAAATCCTCACTAATAAACCCATCTTTGGCAAGCAATGTCTGATTTGAATATGCGTTGTCATCACTAACAACATAGGCACCTCCCCAGTTTGAGCGTGGAACCTTCAAGGTTAGCTTTCCATCTGAGGTTCCCAAGCCATATCGTCGGATCTCATAAGGTGTATTTACCAGACTAATAGCCAAATTGGTCTCTAATATTCCGCAACAAAGTGGGTTAGGCTCGAAAAGCACAACCTGCTCAAATAAATTTCCGACAACTGAACTTGTCAACCCTATATTTGCACCTATGTCAAAAAGGAAATCACTAAATCCCTTGGTCGCAAAGATTTCTAGAATTGCCGCAACATGCGGCTCATGTGACCCAACAGCCATTGGGCCGGAAGATATTACATCTCGCCCCCTAACAAATAGGGGCAGAGCACGCTGCGTGAGTCGTTGGTGTACAGCTGTTTTTATAAATTCATACAAAATTACGGAACTAGGACGGCGTTGAACGAGAATATTGTCGAAGTCAGTTTTCATGTTGTGTAAATCAGTCTTGTTTCTAAGAAAAGTTAAGTTACTCGTGCGAGAACTCTTGATAATAAAAAATATGTGGTGAGCAATATTAACGACCAAGCTGCTACATACGCGATACTCAAGGCTAGGGAGCCGAGCCAAACCGACAGAAGACTGGCGAAGGTCGCGTATAATAAAAGCCAAGCGAGGCTGAGGTATGCAACATGCAAACCGTTACCCGTGTTGTGCAGCACACGGAAGGCAACCGCGGTTGCCAGCATCGGTCCTGAACCTATAAGCAGTATCGTTACTGCGTTTGATACGGCGTGAGTGTCGTTGAAACCAAAAGCACCCCGTTGAAATAGAACACTGATAGCCCAGTGGCCAACCCAGTGTGTGGCCGCAGAAGCAACCAAGCACAGCAAAATTAGCTTCATGGCCGCATGCAAAGTATATTTCCAAGCATCTTGCCTTTGTCCTTCCTCCAACATAGTGGCCGTGATGCTTGGCGCTAACATAAATGGCCCTGCGGACAAAACCGCGCAGAATGCGATGACTAAACGCTGTGCCAATGCCTGGTGGGACATTACCCCGGCACCTAAGCTAGGTGCCAGCCACGCATCTACTGCAGAGTAGGCTGAAAAACACAAAGCTCCCGCTACCGCTACTGGAAGGTTACCGACAATTCGAACAACGGCTCCGCGATCAAGCCCCCTGAATGTCCAAAGTGAGCGATATGTCCAAGCGAGGCCCATAGTCTGCACACAAATGCCGACCAGTTGGGCCATAGCTATTCCTACAACGTTGGGTGACAGAGTGCTGTACAAATACAACGCCATGACCGTTGGTGGAACCACACTAAAGACTATAACGCACACAACGCGACCGTGAGAGTTTCCGACTGCTCCCCATGCTGCAGCCAGTATCGAAGTATATGCACTAGCCCACCCCAGTCCAATCAATAATAAGGCATATTCTGGAAACTGTGGCTGTTGCGAAGTTGATCTATTTGTTGAAAAAAGAATGGCACTAACTACTGCAACGACTATTCCTAAGGTAGCGACTGCCACCACACCAGCGCCAGCTATCTTTAATTGATGCCCAGCCGTTTGCCCATCGGCACGAATACGAGCCGGAAGTAGGTAGGTACCTCCCGTCCCAATGCTTCCAACGAAAGCCATCGCGAAACCAATTACAGCGAAATAAGAATCAAGTTGAAGACCTGGCCCGATTCTTTGTGCCATCAGCAGTTGTGCTGAGAGCGAAGCGAAAATTGACATCGCTTGCAGCAAGCTCAACCCGAAATGATGTCGGTTCAAAGCGAACCCCAAAAAGAGTTGCGAGAAGGCCGCAATAGACATACATCATTAAGAACTATTAGCCAGGTAAAATCGAAAATCAGCAAACAGTGCATAACTAAAAAAAATACCTGATCAAATAGCTTGGGCGCTCAAGCAGTTTTTTAATAACTTGAAATTTATGCAGCAGAATGGGCTTACGCTGATAAAATCCTCTTCTTGAATAGTCGATTTCGATATTATTGGTGGAAAAAATGGCAGGCATGTCTTCGAGCCACTTACCCTTGATAATCCCTGTGTGCAAGTAGTCGATAGCAGGGCCACCATGGTGATTATCAAACTTTGCACAGAGGAAGCATTCCTGGCGCCGACGTGCTCGCCAGGTACCAAAAATCTCGAACATCCAGCCGTTTTCTTCTGGCCGCAAATAGGATTTTAGGGTCTCCACTCGCCACAGTGCAGCTTGGGTCGAAATCCGGTACTTGGCCTTCTGTCGGATTTGCTGTAGTCCTTCTACGGGATAATTTTCATATGGCCCTAAACTTCCATGGCGCGTTAGTGCTATGTGTTTGACCTCTGGATGGGCAACCATGTGTTGGACCGCTGCAGCGATAACTTCAGCCCGCACAGGTTGGTGGATGAAGTAGTCCTCCTGAAAATAAAGAACCCAGGGTGTCTTAATTTGATCAAGTGCGCTAATCAGGCATTCACTCCAAGTGAGGCGTCGCTGTTGTTCTCCCTGCACAGCGGTACAGTGAATGTCAAATTCTGGATGCTGCCAAGTTTTAGTTTCTGTATTCAGAAATATCGGTGCAGAACACTCTGGCCAATACTTTTTGAGTAGTGTAAAAAATGGATTCCAACAGTCCTCAAAACCGTCAGAGGAATTGATAAGTATTGAGTAGTCCTCAGGCTGGCAGGCTTTTCGGTTCATGTCGTCAATTCAATCTTCACGTCGGGTCGGATCTCCGGCGTTCAGCCAGTCGAGATACTTAGAAACACCTTCTTCAACGCTGAGGAAGCAACCGTCATAGCCTGCAGCACGCAGTGCGGAAATGTCTGCCTGCGTATAGCTCTGGTAGGAACCTTTAAGGTGCTCCGGAAACGGGGTATATTCTATGCCTGCGTTGACGGCACGATGTTCTTTATGCCAAGCAACCACCGCCCTTGCCACATCATTAAACGGCTGCGCGCGACCCGAGCCGAGGTTGAATATGCCGGACTTATCGGGATGATCGAAGAACCACATGTTCACGGCCGTAGCATCCTCGACAAACACGAAATCACGCTGTTGTTCGCCATCTCCATAACCGTCGGTACCAGCAAACAATTTGCATACGCCCTTGGCAACGATTTGGTTGTTGAAGTGGAATGGTGTGGAGGACATCGGCCCTTTGTGCGCCTCGCGCGGGCCATAGACATTGAAATAGCGGAAGCCCACCACCTGGTGCTTTAGTTGACCGGCGAGGCTGCGGACATACTGGTCGAACTGGAATTTTGAATAGGCGTACATATTGATCGGCTTTTCACAGGCGCGATCTTCGCGGAAGCCATTTTCGGCCAGGCCATAGACAGAGGCCGATGAGGCATACAAATATTGTGCGCCGATCGCCTGGCACCAGTGCAGTAAGACCTTCGAATACTCAAAGTTGTTGCGCATGATGAACTGACCGTCCCACTCGGTGGTCGCCGAACAGGCACCTAGATGGAAGACAGCTTCAACCTCGCCAAAGTTGTGCCCTGCCTGAATCTGGTTCAGAAAATCCTGTCGATCCAGATAATCACGAGTATTTAGATCGGCGAGATTCCGCATCTTGCGACCGTTCTTCATGTGATCCACGACAAGGATGTCGGTAATCCCGCGCGTGTTCAGTTGAGCGATGATGTTGCTGCCAATAAGTCCGGCACCGCCTGTAACGATGATCATGCTATTTCTCTCGACTGGTTGATTAATAGGTCGGTGACGCAATCGAGTAGGCTAGCAAAATGTTTGTCCGAGTCCATGTTTTCGGTTGCCGCCTCTGCGTTGTCTGAATCCACGCTGTATACGCGGCTGACGCCTGCTGCTCGGGTCGCTGCTATATCACTTAGTTTATCGCCAATCATTACAGAATTAGACAAGGTGAGACCCAACTCACGGGCCGCTTGCAGCAGCAGGCCAGGTTTAGGCTTTCGGCAATCGCAGTCAACCGCCAGAGTAGGTACGCATCCTTCGGGGTGGTGAGGACAGTGATACACGCCATCGACTTTCACGCCATGTTCGGCCAGATGTTGATGCAGTGATTGCGCCAATATTTGGTATTGCACTTCGGTGTAGTAGCCTCTCACCAGTACCGATTGATTCGTGACGATGACTAGCGCATAGCCAGCACTCTGAAGTTTTTGCATGGCCTCGATGGCGCTGGGCACAAATTCGAAATCCTCCCAGCGGTAGACATACCCTTTGTCTTTGTTAATAACGCCATCACGGTCTAGGAAAGCTGCTTTGCGTAATGGCGCTGGAGATTGCCGGATTCGTTGTACCAACGTTGTAGTCGAAAAGCCGTCCACAAAGGGAATCCCCACAGATTGCCCTCCCCAACTTCGGACCACTTGAGTTTCTTCCAGCGTTTCCATGTCGTAGTCACCGCCCTTGACGTAAATGTCAGGACGGATAATCTGGAGCAGATCGACTGGCGTGCGTGTGTCAAAAAAGGTGACCAGATCGACTGACTCTAGTCCAGCGAGCACATAGGCGCGGTCTTCGGCGGAGTTGAGTGGGTGATCTGGTCCTTTGCCCAGCATGCGTGCTGATAGGTCACTGTTCATTGCCACAAACAGGCTGCCACCAAGCTCGGCCGCACGGTTTAGATAACTCACGTGGCCACGGTGCAATACATCGAACACGCCATTGGTCATGACCAGCGGACGGGGCAGACTGGCGATCCGGGCGACCAGGTTCTGCGGTAGACAAATTTTGTTTTCTGGTCTCATTCGTGATTCATCCATGCAGCTCGTCGTAAGTGAGCGACGCTGTGCCGAACTTGGCCACCAAAAGGCCTGCAGCGCGGTTGGATAAGGCCATTGCCACAGACATGTCCAGCCCGCTAGCCACCATGAG
>Ga0214919_10011929_pt1 | contig 10767 bp, 8 predicted proteins | sample LL1503_MetaG_FD_177994 | JGI IMG/M metagenome (GOLD analysis project Ga0214919, IMG submission 177994) | Freshwater microbial communities from Lake Lanier, Atlanta, Georgia, United States - LL-1503 | ecosystem: Environmental > Aquatic > Freshwater > Lake | place: USA: Georgia | collected 2015-03-15 | reverse complement strand
TGAAATTGTACTGATTATCAAGCGGTAACATTTCCATATCAACATACCTCCGCTTCCGATAAATCAGTTAAACCGGTAATATTTAACCTGATATCCAGTTCTTTATGAATTTGATAGCCTACGGTAATTTCCCGAAAAAAGCGGGTTATTATACCTGACCTGTGTAAATGGCATGATGCTTTTTGCATATCTATTTTGCTCATACCGAACTTTTTTCGGAAATGTGCGAAACAGTCTGTTAATATGAAATCCTCTCTATAATTACCGATCTCATATCTTAAAGATAAAAGCTCGGTTATAATTACTGCTTCCGGCAATCCAAATTGGCATGGCGCAAAGATCGAGCCGTACGATTGAAAAAAAGGTAAATTATTTTTAGTCGGGTCAGCAGCTTTATTGCACCCGTCTGCTTTTTGTGTTATGGTCATATCTGCAATCTTGTTTGGTTGAAACTCAGGTTTGCTTATTTGCTCGCCATAGATATCTTTCAGGTTTTGTAGGACTTAAGTAAGATACCGGGCGGGCATTTATCTTGTTTATTTAACTAGGTCATAAATTTTATCTATACTTGATTTGTTTCTAATTTTTTATACAACTATAAGTCCATAAAAACCTATAAGTGATTTCTTAAGAATATCCGGACAACTGATACTTGAAAACCCCGATTTATAACAAGCAACCGCAAATTCTATCGACTTCCCTAAAACAAGCCAAAAATTATTTTAAATCGTTGTGCCGGACGCAACCTTTTATCTAAAAGAATCAGCATGTAATTCTTCTCTAGGAAGAATATTTTTTTCAAGTTCCACATCAAATACCTGATCAGTCAGTCTATAAAAATCATTTGCCGAAACTGCTCCTCTTGTTACAAGGTAAATCCTTGTCATAACAGGGGCTTTTGGTATAGAACCTTCATGTATGTATCTAAAAACTGCGCTCTTGTTTACACCTATTATTTCTGCAAATTCTGGAATTGATAATTTCTCTAGTTTAAGAAATTTTTCTAGACGCATAAAATGCTGAATCTTAAGTTAATTATCCCTATAGAAAACCACGGGTTGAGGATAATTACAAAGAATTTTAAAATGGTTGCGAGCAGCGCAACCACCTCATTAAATAATTAACGGAAATAAAATTCGTAAATCCTTATAAATACTCACATTTAGGTCAATTAAAACAGGATAACTACTGAAATTCTGGTTGCGTGCTGTAAATACCGATTGCAAAGATTATTAACCTATTGAACTATTGACTAAAGAAATTGTATATAAGTGATACAAAGATATGGGAATTATAATAAATGATAAAACCTACTCAACTTTATGTAGGCAGGAAAGAAAAATTAGGTCGGCTAAAAATAATAGGGATAAATTATATGAATCTATAACTGAAGATATCATAAAAATGTATGGTAATACTTTATCCAAAACAGAGGCACATACTGCAGCAAGAAACCTGATTGAATTTTATAGGATTCTACTTGAGTAAGATATAGAATGGTGTTGATTTTTTAAACACAAAAAATGAGTCTAATGGAATAGACCTACCAGATTTTTACAGAATAAATAGTAAATACCAATTTTCTAGAGTAGGAAATGAATCCTAAATGACAAAAAGTGAGGACCATATGAAAGTTACCACAATAGGAATAGATATTGCAATGAACATAGAATCCTAATATATTAAAATAGGAACATATATCAATTTAAAATAGACTTGATAATTTAATAGCTCTGGTAGCTGATCAAGTTTTAACAAGGGAAGAATTTTTACATAAAAACAAATCAAAAAGCGTTAATATGAATTAAGTGATTTAACTCAGGTGATAAATTTTCAAAAAAGCTTATAGGCCTTGTAAATATTAACTCTACAACTTATGAAGCCTTCAAGAGTTCGATAGTAAATGAAAAAAGAGAATTACTAAATTTTATATTTGCGAACCTCAAACTAAAAGGCCGTAATCTAAGTTATACATTAGCTTTCCCGTTCTCAGAATTTAAAAAATTTAATAATTGTATCATGTAGCGGGGAATATGGAACACGTTGCGAACCTTAAACCAACAGTATAGACTTGAAATTATCATCAATATCCCACTAATGGAAACATGACAAAGATGTACGGAAAAACTGTCATCATATTAATTCTACACCAACAATATTTTACTGCCAAATAATATAAATATGCATCCAGCTGATATCTCTAATACTCTATTAAAATTTCTAGTATAAAAAGTAATTTTTTCAGAAGAGATAACCAGTGAAACTGTAACAAACCATACAGAACTTAGACTTACAATCTCTAACCAGCATATAAACTTAACTCTAAATGACTCTAGATTATCTACAAAGACAGTGATAATACTTATAAAAAATGAAAAAGCTAACGGATTTAGAAATTCAACAAATAAAGCTTCTAAAAAATAATTGTGTTTATTACTCAAACATGATTTTTTAGGTTTCTGTTCATCTAAACTTAATTTTTCTTTCTGTTTAGTAAATAACATCCTTATTCCTAAGTATATTAAATAAATAGAGCACAAAATTTTTAATGTTTTAAAAAGGGCTAAGTTATTTTCTATAAAAACTAAAATGATCAGTACTAAACCAAATTGTAATGCCGTTCCTAATATTGTACCCAATGCAGCTTGTATACTTGACAAACGGGAATTTATAAGAGCATTTCTAATAATTAATGCAATAGATGGTCCAGGCATCATTGCTGCTAATAAGTACGCTATACCTAGCTCTATAAAATTATATATACTCATAATAAAACCTGTAGTTACATTTAAGATCTAGTTTTATATTCTTTTTAAGCTTGTTTTAAACGTTTTATTTCTATCTCAATCATGTATATTACACAACGCAAAACTTAAACGCAAGTAACTTGATAAAGAACTGTTAGGTAGTGTCAACACCAGCTGAAAACTGATACAGATTTTTTATATCCGCCGGTTGAAAATTGATACAGCGTTATAAAAAATAATCCGTTTTAAGCCATAACATTTTCCTCCTGTTTGTTAATAATCCCTGACGTTATAAAGCCGTCCTTCTTTTTATCCTTTAGTCTGAAACTTTCACCCTTGATATTGAGTATCATAGAATGATGAAGCAGACGATCCAGAATAGCGGCGGTAAGGGCGCTATCCTGAGCCAAGCTGGTATGCCATTGCCCAAAAGGAAGGTTAATTGTAAGTATAATGCTGCCCTTCTCATAACGTTTTGCAATAACCTGAAATAACCAGATTAGCCTGTTCCTGCTTTAACGGCAGGTATCCAAATTCGTCTATTATAAGTAACCTGTATGGTAGTATTACTCTTTTGAATATGGAATCCGGGTTACCCTGCTTTATCCCAATATCAAGTACAATCATTAAATCTGCGGCCGTTATAAATTTGCTCTTGATTCCGCTTTGCATTGCCACGTAACCAAGAGCAATAGCTATATGGGTTTTACCTACTCCGTCCGGTCCTGTAACATTCTGCACCTCCTTACTACAAGCTGAATAACATCATGTTTTCTTTATTGGTTGATAATGACCATGGAATTTTTTTACCATTTTGAATTGCTTTTATAACTTTTTGTACTGATTCTTTTTCTAACTCAGATTTTTCGATTTGCCAAGGAGCACAGCTAACTATTTGTTGTGCTGTAATTATCTTATATTTTATAAGACGGCGAATCGTAGATTGACTAACACCCAGTTTTTTTCTGTATCTCTTAAAGTTAAGGTAACATTAAACTGATCTTACACGAGATTGATTCCATGAATTTCCAGTACCAGCCTTAAGAGCCTGTCTTGAAAATTAAGTAATGATAAGCTAGGATGCTTAAAAAAAACGTGCAGATATATATAAGTGATAAGGAATGGGTAATTTTAGGGCCTTTTGTAGCTCAAGGAAAAATAGGACTTCTCCACAAACATGATATTCGTCATATAATTAACGCAATTCATTATGTTATGAAAAGTGGTTGTCAATGGCGACTATTACCAAAAGACTTTCTGCCTTGGCAGACAGTCTATGATTATTATTTACGTTGGCGTAAGAATGGTAAGTGGCAGGAGATACATGATACATTAGTAAAGCAAGTAAGAGAAAAATCTGGAAAAGAGCCTACACCTACTGTAGGAATTATCGACAGTCAATCTGTAAAGACAGTACAAAAAGGGGGGCTAAAGGATATGACACTGGCAAGAAAGTTAAAGGTAGGAAACGTCATATAACTACGGATACCCTCGGTATGGTATTATCATGCGGGGTACATAGTGCCGGTATCCAGGATCGTGACGGTACAAAAGATGTACTTGGCAAAGCCAAAGTAAAATATCCCACGATTATTAAACTCTTTGCAGACGGCGGTTATGCGGGAGCGTTACAAATTTAGTGCTTTTAACTTTAAAAACTTTACTTACTATTGCTCAAAAAATTGTTGATATAGATTTTAAGGTTATTCCTAAACGTTGGATAGTAGAGCGCACTTTTGGTTGGTTTAATAATTTTAGACGTATGAGCAAGGATTATGAACATAGTCATAAAACCTCAAAGCATATTGTCTATATTAATATGATTACCATCATGCTAAAAAGGTTAGCTGAACCTTAACAATTTTTAAGACAGGCTCTGAGAGATTACTGAATTTTAAAGTAACTTCCTATAAATTTAGTGATTGCTCCGGTTCATTAATAGATAATTCTACAAACTAGCCGCTTAATCCTGATGTTGCTTCCGGTAGTTCGGGCATAACTGAGGATAGCGTTGATTTATTACACCTACTGCGCCAGCCCATATATGGTATTTTTAGAAATTCCGTACCGCCTTGCTAAACCAGCCACCACGCAGCCTGGTTGCAACGATTCCTCGATTATCATGTTTTTTAATTCTGACCTTACCTTCTTGCCTAGCATATAACGTCCCTACTTTTTTAATTGTAAAAAAAGAGTAGTTTATCCCAGCTTCCTAGTATTCGCTAGACCACCTTCGCCATGGCATTACCTATTAATTATAATATACCTTTGTTATATGAAAGTTTGGCTGTTGCTGCCTAACCCTAAACTGTCCAGTTTTCTAGTACAGGACCACTCTTCATTTTAACACATTTTGTGTCCAGAAAACTAATACAAGATTACACCTATAAATTAATAGTTTATGCATTTTTACTAAAGGGACACGAAAAATACACAAAGAGATGGACAGACCAAAAAATTTAAATATTTTTAGTTTAAATTTTTATTGTAAATATAGTTAATGCCAATTAAAGAGTGGTCAGTTGCCTTAAACCAATTTGCCATACTCTGTGGTGCTGAGGACCAAAAATGGGCCAATATTGATTAAAGATGGGCTAATTAGGATAACATACTTACACAAAATTTCTAATAGACCAGGAACTTCAAATTATGGCAAAAGGCCTCGTTCTTAACACTAGTCCTGCTTAACTATATTATCAAGAATAGTGGATTCTTCAAGCAAAATATCCCAATGATTACTATCAAACATTTCTACCACTTTTATCTGTTCTATATTAGCGGTAAATTTATTAATATTATTATATTTTAACTTTAGAGAGTATTCATATATTTTTTTATTATACTCACTATTAATTTTTTGCCCAATTTGCATAGCCTTAAATAGTAAGATATCGCTATACACCAAAGTAGAAGAAATTTTTTGTACTACTAGCTTTGCCTCTGTTTGCAAATTATCTATAACCTTATTAACATAGCTCTCCTCAAACCCTTCTTCTAACATGCTTTTTCTATGCTGACTGTTATTTTTGTACAAATCTACTTTATCACTTAGAGATAGAATATGTTCATCTACAACTAAAGTGTCTAATAGGAATATTTTTACATTTTGGCAACCCTTTTTCTCTAAGATACTTGCTATCTCAAGAGATATAATACCACCGAGGGACCATCCAAAAAGATAGTAAATATCTTGTTCTTTCTCTAACATGATTTTTTCAATATATGTTAAATAATAATCTGCAAGTTCATGTAAATTCTCTATTTTATTTGGGTTGTAAAGATTATATGAATCAATACCATAACAGCTAAAATGGTCTAAAAATTTGCTAGCGATTGATACATATACCTCACAACCAGACATGCCTGGATGAATCATAAACATAGCTGGCTTGGTTAGACTATTATTGAGCTTAATAACTGCATTATAAATGGTTTTTTTATAGTTAATTAGCTTAGCTTGGCCCATAATATTTTTGTTAACAAAAATATCAGAGATTTTAATATTAGTCATATAAGTGTTGTTTAGTCTACTCAGTAATTTGATAGAAAATAAGCTATTACCGCCCAATTTAAAGAAATCATCATATATACTGATTTGTGTGTCCTCTAAATTTAAAATTTCTTTCCAAATTTGGCATATTTGAATTTCTAACTCATTGCGCGGAGGTACATAAGCCGCTTTACTATGTATGTTAATAGAAGGTAGCATTTTCAAATCTAATTTTCCTTGTGCTGTAAGAGGTACTTGGCTTAGCACTACATAATCGTATGGAAGCATATATTCAGGTAGAGATTTCTCAAGAATTGGGTTTATAATATCCTTTAAAGAAATATCAACAACATTACTTTCTGCTTTAAGAAGCTCAGTATCACTAACTTTGCCTAATGCCATACTATAAATACAATCCCTAAACGGCGCTAGACCAAGACTACAACTCCCAATATTATATTTATATAGCTCACTTGCAATAGATTGGAATAAGAACCCAGCGCATATTAGATTATTAATCGTGTTCTTAGCTTTAACAGTTATAAGTTTGGTGCTTTTCTGTAATATGCGAGTATTTTCATCAAGTTGTTGAAAGGGATTACTACTATTAAGTGCGAATGTGCCAGCGTTTTCTATATCTTTATACAACCCGTTAGGTTGCTTGTCCACGCAACGTATACTTAAATCAAAATCTGGAAGTTTAAATTTTATATCTGTAAAGATTAAACGAGCAATAATTGAATTATTATCATCAATTTTTTCTTCCAATAACTGCAATTTGCAACCTATACTTTTATATTCAAAAATAGCATTTAAATTATTTAGGATATGCCCAACCTCGATAAAAGCTAAGTTTCTAGAACTTTTTCCATATAATGGTGTAATTGCAGGCCAATGAATCACTAGATTTAATTCATTGTAAATAGTTTCTTTTGAAATTGCTAGGTTAGAAACACTGCATAGAGTTTTATTAATTGGGTGATAATAATAATATCCAGGCTTGATATTCTCAAGATCTACAATTTTTACAAAGCATCTTACAGGATAACTACTCCCTGCAGAGGGATAAGAATATTTAGGTAAGGCTTTGTCTTCTAGATGAATGGCGGTAAGCATCAATAATAGATCTAGTAAATCACTATAAACTAATTGTTGCAAATCATGCTCTAGCGGAGTTGTAATATTAGCGATTTTATCATTGATAATAGTATTTATTAAATCTCCGTCTAAAGATTTAGGTAGGAAGTTCCTATAACTCTTCCTTTTTTTTAAATAATCAATATTACAATGAATCGGTAATGTATAACTTGGCTCTAAGTCATGAATTAAACCTTTTTGTTCAAGACGAAAAGCTTGCTTATCTAAAACTTCAGATTTAATTGTTTCATACCCTAAGGGAAGAATATATGCAATTATATAATCAGTTTTTTCCAATTTTTTTATCCTAACTATTGCTTCTTCTATGCCTTCTATCTTAGACAACTTTGCTGATATTTCTTCAAGTTCTACTCTATAACCATTGAGCTTAACTTGATTATCTGCCCTTCCTACAAATTCAATATAACCATTTTTATTCCACTTACCAAGATCTCCAGTTTTGTAAAGTCTTCCAAGAGTTGGATGCATTATAAAACTTTTTTCAGTTTTAGATTCGTCACCCCAATAATTTATAGCTACTCCCACTCCGCCTATATATATCTCTCCTACAATTCCAATAAGGCATATTTCACCAAAATAATTTAAAATATGCATCTGTTGGTTTGGCATAGCTACACCATAAGGTATAGTATTCCAGTCAGGAGATATCTTGTTTATTTCATACCATATAGACCAAATACTTGCCTCTGTTGCTCCACCTAAACTTATTATTTTCACCTGATCATTACAACAGTTTTTGAGGTTATTAGGTAAATTAATTGGTATCCAGTCACCGCTTAGTAGAACTAATCTCAATGATGATAAATTATTATAATTATCAATAACATCAATAAGCAGTCCAGCTAGCTGTGGTACTGAATTCCATATAGTTACTTTATGCATCTGAATTAGCTCTACCCAATGTTGAGGGTCTTTAAGTTTTTCATAGTGCGGCAGAACTATAGCCCCGCCACAAGCTAGAATGCCAAATATATCGTATACAGATAAGTCAAAACTCAGCTCGGATACTGCTAAAATCTTATCTTCATTAGTCAAATTAAATTTTTCATTAACTGAAGCAATTGTATTTAATGCCCCTTTGTGGTTTATTGTTACGCCTTTTGGTTTCCCAGTTGAACCAGAGGTAAATATAACATATGCCACCATATCATTAGTTACTAAAGGTAAATTCGTTTTAAGTATTTCAGACCTAAAGACTTGATTTATTTCAGTATTATTCACAATATCTTCGATTATTATCAATTCATATTTACTTGAAAGAGTTTCTAATATTTTATGGTATTTTCTGGAAGCTAAAATTATCCTTGCATCTGTTAGCTCTAAGATTTCTTCTACTCTCCCCAAAGGCCATTCAACATTAAGGGGTATATAAGCAAAACCAGCTTTCATTATTGATATAGTAGCTACAATCTGAAAATAGCTTTTTTCTGCAAATACAGCTACCAACTCAGTCTTAGTACGATTGATAAGAAAATTTTGTGGAAGGTTAGATTGAGATTTTAACAATATTACTTTTGCGAAAAATTCTGTATCATTAAGCATTTGAAGGTAGGTATATGCAGTATCATTCGAAGTATCAATTATTGCTATATTTGAATAAAAATCTTCTTTATGAACTTTATTTTCATAAAAACTAAATAATGTTTCATTCAGTATCGTGCGTTTGACATTGTTTGAGCTTTCAAATAATAGCCGTTGTTCAATCGTGGGTACAAAAAGTTTATGCATATTTGTCAAGCTATCTTCTGAGATGACTGTTATTAGTTTGCAATATAGCTTATTCATTTCAGCAATATAACCTTCTTCAAATAACTGGCTTACATACATCCATTTACTTACAAAAATATCATTTGTTTCAATTGCTTGAAGATCTATCCAAGCTTGAGAAGTTTGTCCAGACCAATATCTTTTATCAATTTGTTCAGTATCCTCCATAAAGTATGGTGCATCAACATTATGCTTTTTTCTTGAAATTACAGACGTGAACACTATAGGAGATACAGCAAGGTTATTGTCTAAGCCTTTTAATTTTGCTAAGTCTCTTTGTACTTGCAAACCATTATATAATGAATGATTTATGTCTTCCCATATAACTTCATGTGCCCTTTTTATTGATTGTATTAAATCACTACCAAAATCTATATAGTGAAAAAGATTTGTAGAAGTAAAATCACCCCATAAGTCGGTAATTTCTTCATTAAACATATAGCGATTAAATAGCGTCATTGTAATAAGAAATTCACGATATCCAGAGTAATAGGCTATAACCCGCCCGAACAAACTTAACAACATTGCAGAATTCGATACGCCATACATTGAGGCAGCGGTTTTAAATTTTTTCCATATAACTTTATCGATCTCTAAAGTATGAGTAAGGAAAATTGGTTTTTTAATTTTTTCTGGAGCTGTTACAAAAGATAATTCAGGTCTTGTAGGCATATTAAGAATTTTTTGCTGCCAATAGTTATAATCTTTGTTATACCATGCGGTATGCTTCAGTTTTTGGTAATATTCCATGTAGTCTTTAAAAGTTAAAGATGATTGCTTAATACCATAATTGGTATTACGGTAAAGATTATGAATCGCCTCAAAAAAAGCTGTTATGCTATCACCATCTAGTAATATTAAGTCGATACTAATATGTAATATAAGGCAATCACAAAATTCTGTAACCTGAAAAGTAAAAAGTGAGAATTGCTCAGGGTTATAAACCTTATGTGATAGTGCTGCACGCACTTCTTGAAGAGCAGAATCGGAATAGGTCTGAGAGGCGCGATTATTTACTACTACTTTATAAGTATCTATTTCCTCTAGCTTTAAAAATCTTTGTTGAAGTCTTTCATAAGAAAAAATAGTTCTCAATGTCGGATAGTTTTTTATAAGTAAATTAATAATTTTTTCTAATTTCTCTACATCCAATTTTTCATAACAATGTTCTAAATAAATATGGTTTGAGATATTACCAATTTCGTAGTGGCCTAATCTTCCAATGAGATAAGATTTTTGTATTTCCGTTATTTCAAACCAATCAAATTGATCTAGGGAACTAGTAAGTTTAAATTTATATAGATCGCTTTCATTTTGAATATTAGCAAAATGCTGTATATCATTTTCTTCTAATTTGAAAGCTATTGCTTCTTTCACAGTAGATCTGCTAGCACTTAATACTAAACTTAATTCAGCTAGTTTCTTATGTTTAAATATATCCCTAACAGATGGATTAAGCCCCATTAACTGTCTTATTCTACTAACTAATCTAATAGCGATTATGCTATTGCCACCTAATCGGAAAAAATCATCAGTGATACTGATAGTTTGCTCATCTATATTTAAAACTTCAGCCCAAATCTTACATACCTGGCTCTCTATCTC
>Ga0214919_10011928_pt1 | contig 10767 bp, 9 predicted proteins | sample LL1503_MetaG_FD_177994 | JGI IMG/M metagenome (GOLD analysis project Ga0214919, IMG submission 177994) | Freshwater microbial communities from Lake Lanier, Atlanta, Georgia, United States - LL-1503 | ecosystem: Environmental > Aquatic > Freshwater > Lake | place: USA: Georgia | collected 2015-03-15 | reverse complement strand
AGCTAAGGAAAGAGCCAGTAGGAATTGATTTGGTCATACCTGAGAATGGCAAAATCTCAAGAAATCTAAATCGGGTTATCCACAGATGATTTGGCGGAGGATGAGGGATTTGAACCCTCGATAGGTTTCCCTATACACGCTTTCCAAGCGTGCGCACTCGGCCCTTGTGTGAACACTGACTCTAGGCAAGAGCCACTCTGAGTTCTACTGTTCACGGATGAGACTGAACCCTAGAAAAGGATTAGCGGCTGTAGCCTGTCTATCAATTGGATTTTCGATTCTAAACGCAGAATCAAGCTTCTCGGCAGTTAAAGCTGGATCCACCTGTGCAAAAGTTGGGCAGACATCAGTTCAATCTGGAAAGAAATTCACCTGTGTCAAGGTTGGCAAGAGTCTGCAATGGAATAAGGGAGTCGCAGTATCGCCAGCTTCAGCTCCGTCACCGGCGGCAAGCAAGTCTCCTTCTGCAGAAAGTTCTAAAGCTCAGACCCCACACGAAGTTGTAGTTTCACAAGTTCTTGCCAACTGGAAGAGCTGGCTGAGTAAATCTGCGACAACATACGTTCCGTCTCGAGTAATCGTCGAACAGGGTTATGAAGCTAATTGGGCTACTGCGTCGACAAAAGCAACGAATCTTTTGATTGCCAGCTTTGAAGGCAATGGCCAAACTCTCTTGCAGGAACCTATTACTGTGCTGGGCGATAACAAAGATTGGATTCTTAAAACTGGAAACACTTTGAGTTGTGGAACCGTCGATGTTCAGCAGCCACTGGGGATTTATTGTGGCCATATCCAGCTGGGATATGGATATTTCATTCTCAATGGAAACTCAGCAGATAAATACGCAGGCGGAACTGCGCTGACTCCATCTCAGATAAGTACTCTGAAATTCATGGTCACACATGATGTGGCGACGATGTATGAACTGCAAGCTCAATATGGATCGTTGAAGTATGACGGAACGAAGAATCAGATTCCTGCATGGATAAGAGAAGGCTTTGTGCAGCTTTTTTCTGCACTTGCTGTGTCAGAGACAAACTCTCCAAAGCAAACCTATGTTGATTTCATGACTTCCTCAAATCTGCTTGATCAATTCCCCAAGGCACTTTGCGCCAAAACCCTCCAAGACTTTGAATCTAAAGATCGCAACTGGGGTGGCTTCTGTACCTATAGCCAGAACTTTTATGGCGTTGAGCTACTCGTTGCAAGACATGGTGGATTAGATGCCCTACTTAACTTTGTAAGGCTCTTTGGAAAATCTGATGACTGGCCAACGTCATTCAAATCAGCATTTGGTATCAGTCGCGAAGATTTCTATACAGAGTGGTATGACTACTTAGGAATTGCGAAGGCGGATCGTCCAGCATTAACGCCAGCGGCACCATCTATTCATAGTTAATCTGGCGGAGGATGAGGGATTTGAACCCTCGATAGGTTGCCCTATACACGCTTTCCAAGCGTGCGCACTCGGCCGCTATGCGAATCCTCCAGTGAAGCGGCTTAACCTTACCCGTTAATTGCTTTGCGCAAGAACCTAACTATTTACTGTTAGATCGCTAGCCAGAATGGATTTTCAAAGCGCTTAACAAAGGCAGCCAGCCATTGTGCTGCCACTGCGCCATCAATGGCACGGTGGTCAACTGAAACCGTGAAGTTGATGACGGAACGTATTTTGATTTCCCCGTCAATCACTACCGGTTTTTGCTTGGCTGCACCAACAGCCAAAATTGCTGACTGTGGAGGATTTAAAATTGCAGAGAATTCATCAGTGCCATACATACCAAGATTTGTAACAGAGAATGATCCGCCTTCAATTTCATTTTGCTTTAAGCGGCCATTACGAGCTCTGTCAATTAAATCGCCGGTTGAAATATTTAGCTGTGCAAGACTCATGTGATTGATTCCCCTAACCACAGGTGTAATCAAACCATTATCTGTGGCAACAGCAATTGAAATATCAACATCACTAAATTGACGCAAAGCAGTATCAGTCCAAATGACATTTGCTTGCGGAACATCTGCAAAGGATGCTGCAACAGTCTTTAGAATGAGATCAGTGACTGAGACTTTCTTGGGTGCCCATTCATTATATTTTGCGCGAAAATTCAACATGTCATCTGCAAGCACTGGGGCTGAAAGATAGAAGTGTGGAACTGTTGTCTTGCTTTCAGTTAATCTGCGCGCAATTGCCTTACGCATGCCAGAGTGCGGAATATCTGTAAAGCTTCCAGCAGGAATGACAACCGGAACTGCCTTTGCAACAGTAGTTTTTCCTCCCGCGATTGCTGCCTCTACATCCCGGCGAACAATGCGTCCATCAGGGCCTGTGCCCTGAATTGAATGTGCATCAAGACCATTTTCTTTTGCTAAACGACGAGAAAGTGGACTGATAAATAAGCGATCTCCATGGTCTGTGTTTTTTGATGCAGGAGTGGCTACTGCTACAGGAGCAGCTACAGGTGCAGAAGTTTCAACAACTGGTGTTGTAACTGGTGCTGCGGCAACAGTTACTACACCAGCTTCAGCCATCAATGCATCAATCTCAGTTTGTCCTTCACCTGCTGCAAGCAAGATTGCAATCGGTGCACCGACTTGTACGAATGCACCGTTTTGAGCCAGGTACTTACCTAAAATTCCAGCAGTCTCGGCAGGAACTTCTACTAATGCTTTTTCAGTCTCGACTTCAGCCATTGCTTGACCAAGAGTGAATGATTCACCTTCTTTTATTAGCCATTTAGCGATTACAGCTTCAGTTGCATTTGCCAAGACTTCTGGCATCCTCATTATTGATGCCATTTATTGATTACCGCCAAATCCGTTTTTCACACGTGCAAGTCCAGCCACTATTTCCTCAACGCCGGCAAATGCAGCTCGTTCAAGCACCTTTGAAATACTAGGAGAAGCTTCTCCACCAGAGACGCGTTGCACAGGTTGGTCTAGCCAATCAAAGTAACGACGATGAATCTCATCAGATAACCATCCACCATAAGAAGTTCCTAATGCACCTTGTTCAACAATTAAGACATTGTTAGTTTTCTTGATTGAGGCCTCAATAGTTTCCCAATCGATTGACGCACGATCGAGCCAACGTAGATCGATTACCTCTGCATCCATTCCGCTTTGTTCAACGGCGGTAAGAGAATGTTTAACCATGGATAAATAAGTTAAAACAGTGAGATCTTTTCCTTCTCGGCGGATGTTTGCCTTGCCAAAAGGAATTTGATAATCGAAATCCCCCTCAGGGATATCTCCCATATCTTGATACAGATCAACGTGTTCAAGAACAAGGACAGGGTCTTGCAATGCCAGTGCTGCATTCATCAATCCGATGTATTCAGCAGGAGTTGAAGCCGCAACAATTCGCCATCCTGGACTAGTTACAAAAATTCCTGCAGGATCCATCAAATGCTGTGAACCATACCCACTACCAATTGCAACTTTTGTACGAAGGACCAAAGGCACTGAATTCTGCCCACCAAACATGTGGCGAGCTTTACCGATTTGGTTGAATACCTGATCAGCTGCAACCCACATGAAATCCGGATACATAAATTCTACGATAGGACGGAATCGACCATCTAATGCAAGACCGCCACCTAGACCCGCAAAAGCATTTTCACTAATTGGAGTTCCTAAAATTCGATTAGGATATTTTTTAGCTAAGCCTTTAGTTGCACCATTAGTTCCACCATTTAATCGGTGGATGTCTTCGCCCAGAACAACAATGCGCTCATCTCGTTCCATTGCCGCATCAATGACTCCAGCCACAGCATCAACAAATTTAACATTGGTCTTCGCGCCACCATCTTTGAGTGGCTCAAGTGTGCGTGCACCGTTGAGTTCAGAGGCATCTCCCCGAACGCCCACGTTAACAAAGGAAACATCAGGCCACAGTTCAGGCCTAATACGGCGCTTTCCTGGGGCATCTGGATTTGGTTCAAGTAGGGCTGATGCAGCAAGTCGGTTAGCAGCAAGTGCTTGTGCGCGCACTGAATCAACACTTGCTTGATCAATGAGGCCAAGTGCAATCATTTCATTTGCAACGCGTAGTAGTGGATCACGTTCGCGCCACTGAGCTTCTTCTTCCTTGGTGCGATATCCAAATGCACTTCCAGGGAAAGGACCATTTTGATGGAAGTAGCGGTACACATCTGCCTCAATAACAACTGGACCTTTTCCAGTGCGCATATGTGATTCTGCCTCTTTCATCGCAAGATGAACTGCAAGTGGATCCATTCCATCAACTTTCCATGAAGGAATACCAAATCCTAAGGCACGGCCTGAAAGACGTGGCTCAGCAGTCACTTCGGAAACGTGAGTTGAAACCGCATACAAGTTATTTTCGATAAAGAAAGCAAGAGGTAATTTCCATGCTGCAGCTAAGTTCATAGTTTCAAGTACTGAACCAATATTTACAGCACCATCACCAAAGTAAGAAACGGTGACGTTATTTGTCAGAGATTTACTTTGTGCCCATGCATTACCAGCCGCAAGAGGTACTCCACCACCAACAATTGCATTTGTTCCTAGGGCTCCGGCTTCAAAATATTGAAGGTGCATAGAACCACCGCGACCACTGCAATACCCTTGGGCTAATCCAAGAATTTCAGCCAATGTGCGCTGTAAGACTTCTTGAAGCTCAGATGTCACAAGGTTTGTAACATCTAACTTTCCCTGTGAGACATGATTAATGACCTTGGCAAGGAATTGATGGTGACCTCGGTGGGAACCGTTGATCGCATCGTGTGTTCCTAGTGAAACAATGGAACCCACAGCTCCACCTTCTTGACCAATAGAAGAGTGTGCAGGTCCATGAACTAATCCTTCACCTGCAAGTTCAAGAACGATTTCTTCAAATGCCCGAATTAGGTGTAACTGTCCAAGCATGGTTTCAAGCAGTTGTGGATCTGCCTTCTTCCAATCATCTGCAGTCGTGACAATCTCAACCCATGGTTCACGGGCTACGAGGGGGGTGCGCTTGGTCATGTCGAGCTCCTAGGGGCAGAAATAATTCACTTATAAATTAAGTACGAGAGAACAGTAAACCCAGATTGCATCCAATCGCAAGGTTTTAGCCCCAAATTCTTCCCTTTAGGTAGTAAATAGGGCTAGATTGTATCCAATTAGCAGAAAGGCGTGAGAAATGGCTGGAATTCCAGGCTTAAGGGGCACCGAGCACATTGGCTTCACGGTCCCTGATCTTGATCAAGCCGAGCGCTTCTTTGTCGACGTCATTGGCTGTGAACGCATTTACACCCTGGGGCCATTTATTAAAGATGACAATTGGATGGCAGAGCATTTAGGTGTTCACCCACGAACAGTGATGCGCGAACTTCGATTCTTCCGTTGCAAATTTGGACCCAACTTTGAAATATTTCAATACGAAGCTGCAGACGGTGCTGCGCCGCAACCTAAGAACTCAGATATTGGTGGACACCATCTTGCGTTTTATGTAGATGATTTTGATGCAGCCTTGGAATATCTAAAAAATAAGGGTGTAGCAATTATGGGTGAGCCAACATTAAGCAAGAGCCACTCTGAGGGTCAGAAGTGGGTTTACTTCACAAGCCCATGGGGCATGCAATTTGAACTTGTGTCTTTTCCTAACGGTAAAGCATATGAAGCTCAAGCGGCCACAAAACTTTGGCACCCTGCCCATCCGGAGTTGTAATGCTAAATATTAAAAATGAGACTGATCTTGCTCTAAGTCAGCAAATTGCAAATTCTCTGAAAGAAGAAATCCTTTCTGGAAAGTATCCTCCCGGAGTTCGAATTCGCCAAGAAGATATTGCAGAACAATTTGGTGCATCGCGATCACCAGTTCGTGAGGCACTACGAATTCTTGAAGCAGAAGGACTTATTAATCTAGTTGCACATACCGGAGCATGGATCTCACATCTAAGTCTTTCTGAATGCGAAGAGATGTATCAACTTCGTGAACGAGTCGAGCCGCTTTTACTTAGGTTGAGTATTCCTCATATTACTGACTCACTTATTGCTGAGCTGCAAGATCTTGTTCTGCAAATGGAAGCTACAACTGATGTGGAAACTTTTTTGAGATTAGATAGACAATTCCATCTACTTTCCTACTCAAAGGCTGAAACAGTTCTGGTAGGTGAGATGGTGAATCGATTATGGAATACAACTCAGCATTATCGACGTGCTTATTCTCAAATGATGGCGTCCACTTCATTTAAACCAGCACACTACGAGCACCATTTATTGCTGGCTTCAATAATTAAGCGCGATGTAGACGATGCCGAAAGGATTTTATTTGGCCACATCCGGCGCACTAGGCTCGAATTAGCCCAGCACCCGGATGTCTTTAACTCTTAATTAAGAACGTGGCGGAATGATTTTTTCAGCGCGTAGTTGCTCGAATAGATCAAAGAAAGAGTCTGGAGTTACTTGAACTTCTCGGTAACCCGCCTTGCGACTCTTACCCATGTCAGCAAAAGTTTCGACCTGACGACCTAAGTCAGCATCAGAGTGCCACCAGGAAGCAATTTCAGATGCTTTGTATGGCTTGAGATTGTATTTAGAAACAATCTTTTCCCATTCAGAATCTGCGCCAGTCATGCGTGGCTCTAGAGGCGAAATTTCTCCAGGATGTCCTGGATCAGTTACACCGAAGTAGTCCGCAAGAAGTTTCCAGAGTTGTCGCCAGCGGAAGACATCGCCGTTAACAGTGTTAAAGGCTTCGTTCTTTCCTGCTGGATCCGTTGCAGACCAAACAGCATGACGAGCAAGCAAACGGGCATCAGTAACATCTGTAACACCGTTGTATTGCTCTTTAGAGCCAGGGAAAATAAATGGAGCGCCAGTCTCTTTGCAGATCGAAGCGTAAACAGCAAGTGTTACACCCATATTCATCGCATTACCTAACGCCCAACCAATCATGGTGTGTGGACGATGCACTGACCAGGTGAATCCTTGTTCTGCTGCAGACTTAAAGAGAATGTCTTCTTGTGTGTAATAGAAATTATCAATTGGTAGACGTGCTTGGCTCTCTTTAAATGGAGTCTCCATAGGAGTAGCTGCATAGGATTCAAATGGCCCGAGATAATGCTTCAGGCCTGTGATGAGGACGGTGTGCTCCAACGTGCGCTTTTGAGCAAAGGCATCAAGAGTGTTTTGTAGCATCGCACCATTAACGGCGATATTTTCTTTCTCAGTATTTTGTCTAGACCATGTGCAAAAGAAAAGATGCGAAATAGGTAGGTCGGCAACAGCTGCAGCAACACTTGCTGGATCTAAAACATCTCCATAAACATGCTTAACACCCGGAATGATGATTCCCGGCTTACGGGAGAGCCCGTAGACAGTAAAACCCTTCTTCTGGAGTTCTTGTGCAATGTTGTTGCCGGTAATTCCAGTTACTCCGATTACGAGGGCGTTCTTGCTCATAGTCCCATCCATTCTGTGAATCTATTCAGGGTATTGATGTTATGTGAGACTACACATAAAGACAAGATACGGCTTAGAACGTTCGCTCACACTTGACGCTTTGCGCTCGCAGTGCCAAACTTTTGGAAGTGCCGAGCCAACATTGGAGTTGATATGGGACGAGTAACTGGCAAGTCAATCATCGTTACAGGAGCAGGCTCTGGCATTGGCGAGGGCTTTGCTCGCATCCTGGCGGCAGAAGGTGCAAAAGTCGGAGTCTGTGATCTAAACACAGCAGCGGCAGAGCGCGTAGCAAAAGCTATCAATGAGAATGGTGGCCAAGCATTGGCTTTGACTGCTGATGTTTCTAAGCGCGATCAAGTAAGAACAAGTTTTAAGAACTTTGTGGATTGGGCTGGCTCACTTGATGTCATCTTTAATAATGCAGGATTTAACAAACCCATGCACCTCATGGAAGTTACTGAAGATAACTGGAATGCAATCATGAACGTCAATGGACTTGGTGTTTTGATTTGCACTCAAGAAGCTGGCAAATACATGATTGCTCAAAAGAGTGGAAAAATTATTAATACTGCCTCCATCGCTGGACGACAGGGTTATCCAGCTTTTGCTCCTTATTGCGCAAGTAAGTTTGCAGTCAATGCATTAACTCAAGCCACTGCCCGAGGATTAGCCGAGCACAACATCACATGTAATTCTTTTGCTCCAGGTGTAGTAGATACGCCACTCTGGATTGATTTAGATCGAGATTTAATGGAGATGGGAATGTCAGAGCGTCCAGGACAGGCAACAGAAGAGTTCTCCGCTGGTATTTTGCGCGGACGTGCAGCTACACCTGCAGATTTGCAAGGTATGGCCCTTTTCTTAGCCTCAAGTGATTCTGACTATATGACAGGCCAAACCATCATGATTGATGGTGGAATGGTCCTTGTTTAAATCGATTTTTTAACGCATATCGACCATCTACTAACGAAATGAGAAGGAAAAAATGAAAGCACTTCAATTCATGTCACCAAACACTATGGCTGTCAACGAGATTGCCATCCCAAAGATTGCTGACGATGAAGTACTTCTTGCCAGTCGATCCGTGGGAATTTGCCACTCAGATATCGAACTTCTAGAAGGCAGATACATCATTCCTTTTCAATATCCAATTATTCCAGGCCATGAGTGGTCTGCAGAAGTAATGGAAGTTGGAAGCAAGGTTTCAAAACTTAAAGCCGGCGATCGAGTCGTAGGCGAGTGCGTTATTGGTCAGGAACACTTTGGTTTTAGCATTAGCGGAGCAATGGCTGAGTTTTTCATCGCCAAAGCTGATTGGCTACACAAGCTTCCAGAGAATGTTTCTTGGACACAAGGTGCTTTAGTTGAACCGTTCTCATGTGGTTATTACGCAACCGTTCGCGCCGACAATATGGATGCAAGTGACACTGTTGCCGTCTTTGGTGCAGGACCAATCGGTCTTGGAGTAATTGCTGCGTCAGCAGCTAAAGGTGCACGCGTGATAGTTATTGAACCTTCAGCTGATCGAGCAAAAGTTGCACTCAGTCTTGGTGCCGATGTGGTTGTTGATCCAACTAAACAAAACACTAAAGATGCAGTCATGGATGCCACACACGGTGTTGGTGCCACAATTGTTATCGATGCAAGTGGACGACCAGATGCGATGGCAGCGACTCTTGAAGTTGCTTCATTCCATGGGCGCGTTGTGATCATTGGCATCAGCGTTGGCGGAAAAGCACCAGCAGAGATGGGCTTGATCCAGTCAAAGGAACTGCAAGTGCGCGGAATTATTGGCTCTCCAGGTGTGTGGCCAGAGACTATTCGTTTCCTATCCCGCACAAATCTTGATCTTTCGAAGTTAGTTACATCTAGCTTCGATATTTCTGAAGCAGATAAGGCCTACCAGAAAGTTCTAACTGACAAGAGCCAAATTAAAGTTCATGTCACGAATTCAGGTAAATAATGTCTTCTACTATGCGCGCAGCTGTGCTGCACGACATTTTGGATTTACGTGTTGAGGATTTTCCAAAACCTTCAGCATTAGGTCCTGATGATGTGCTTGTACACGTAAAGTACAACGGACTTTGCGGAACCGATGCATCAGAGTATGCAAAAAGTTCAACAATGGTTCCACTTAAGACACCACATCCCAACAGCAAACACGTAGGTGCAACGATTCTGGGTCATGAATTTATTGGCACTGTTGTCGAAGCTGGTTCTAGTGCTCAAGAGATGTTAGGAAAAAGGATTGCATGCGGGGCCGGAGTTTCATGTGGCCAATGTTTACGTTGCAAAGAGGGACGCACAAACTTGTGCGATCACTATTACACATTAGGACTTAGTGTTCACGGTGGTTTAGCTGAATATGTTGTAGCTCCTAAAGATATTTGTGTTCCTATTCCAGATGATGTGTCTGATGAGAGTGCAGCATTAACTCAACCTCTTGCTGTGGGCATTCATGGAGTTCGTCGTGCTGGTGTAAAAAAGGGTGACCAAGTTATTTTGCTTGGAGTAGGTGCTATTGGTTCCTTTGTATGTGTGGCTCTACAAAGTTATGGAGTCAATGTAGTTGCAATGGATATTAGTCAACAACGATTAGACGTTGCGACTCAACTTGGAGCAGACAGCACAATTTTGATTACTCCTGACATTACTCCGGCTGAAATCAAGGCACTCTTTCCTGCAGGAGCAGATGTTGTCTTTGAAACCTCTGGTGCACCTGGTGCTGCAGCACGCGGGCTTGCACTTGCAAAGCGCGGAGGAACATTAATGCTGATGGGATTGAATAAAACCCCTCAGGACTTTCCATTTACTGATGCAGTGCTTCGAGAAGTAGTACTTCAAACAACAGTGGCACATGTGTGCAAAGACGATATGCCTGATGCTTTGGCGTTATTAGCATCGGGAACAGTTGCCAGACTATTAACTGATCGTGTTTATTCACTAGAAAACATTGGTGAGGCATTCGCAGCCCTAACATCTGGCAAAGCTAATGGAAAGATTCTGGTTACTCCCCAAAATGTCTAACATGAAATCTGTTGCAATACTTGGTGTTGGCAAAATGGGTTCGGCGATGGCAAAAGAATTAGCAACCGCTGGTTATCAAGTAACTCTTTGGAATCGAAACCAGTCAGTTGCTGACAAGCTTGCATCTGAAATAAATTTGCCGACAGTAACTGTTTCAGTAACTCCCAAGTCAGCACTAGAAAATGCAGATATCGCACTTTGTTTGTTTACAAATGGAATAGTTACACAATCAGTCCTTCTCGATGACACTCAAGTATTAGAAGGTGTTAGAAGCAATCTGATAATTGTTGACATGGGAACAAGTGGTGTTGAAAGCGCTAAAGCGTTAGC